>ENA-UOOA01000146-UOOA01000146.1-human-gut-metagenome-genome-assembly--contig:-P61old-NODE-146-length-154347-cov-21.670676_pt1 | contig 154347 bp, 139 predicted proteins | sample MGYA00242467_ERZ724014 | MGnify/ENA metagenome assembly ERZ724014 | reverse complement strand
AATCGACTGACCTTTCTTTTTTACCAAACAATATCTTTAATTAAGGGAAACGGGGATTTCGGTTCCGGATGCGGTGATGCTGGATCGGATGGCGGAGCTGTTTGAGGTGCCGGTGAGTGTGCTGCTGGGCGGCGGGCTGGAAGTAGAGGAGGAGCAGCCTTCGGAACTGAATGAGATTGCACAGCAGCTTGCGGTCTTAAATGATCAGCTGGTGCAGCAGGCAGTGCGGAGACGGAAAGTGATCCGGTATGCGTTTGTTGGTGTGTTTGCGGCGATCTTTGTTCTGATTGGAGCGGCGATCGGACTTCGGGTGTACACGGAATCACAGCTGCGGGATGAAGCGTCGCTTCGCACGGTTCGTTATGAATGCACGCTCGACGGGGAATCATATGTATATGAAGCTTCCTATAACAGTCAGTATCAGATCCTGTACGAGGGCGGCGATGCCTGGATTTCGAACCATGTGCGGCCGGAGCAGTACGAGGATGTGAATGTGCTGTCGGCGCAGATGCAGGATTACTTCGAAGAAAAAGGCGGAACATGCACGATCATTGACGAAAATCCGTAAAAGTTTTGTATTATTGTATTTTTTTATGGTTTTGGGTATTTTATCTGCCCGGTAATTCCTCTCTTCTGATATAATGGTAACAATGCATTATACTTAGAGGGAGGAATTTTTTTATGTCACAGACACAAACCCGGCGGAGTTCTCAGGTCAATCTGCTTCACGGCCCGATCCTGAAATCTCTGCTGCTTTTTGCCCTGCCGATCATGGCGTCCCGCGTGTTTCAGCAGATTTACAACACGATGGATACCCTGATCGTCGGCTATACACTCGGCGACTCATCGATTGCGGCGATGGGTGCCTGCTCATCCATCTATGAGATGATGACCGGATTTACGTTCGGCGTCGGAAACGGTCTTGCGATCGTCACGGCGCGCTGCTTTGGACGGCAGGAGACGGACCGGATGAAAAAATCGGTCGCATCCTGTATCGTCATCGGCGTTGCCGTGACACTGGTAGTTACCATTCTGGCGACGATCTTCATGCATCCGCTGCTGCGCCTGCTGAAAACACCGGCGGAGATTCTTGAGGAATCCTACAGCTATATTTCGATTCTCTCGATTTTCCTGTTCGTCATGTTCGCCTACAACCTGTGCTCCGGCCTGCTGCGGGCGATCGGCAACAGCTTCATGCCGCTTGTGTTCCTGATCTTTTCATCGCTGGTGAACATCGTGCTCGATCTGCTGTTTATCCGCACCTTCGGCATGGGTGTCCGGGGTGCCGCGATTGCAACCGTCATTGCACAGGGCATTTCCGTTGTGCTCTGCCTGATTTATATTGTTACGAAAGCGAAAATCCTGCTTCCGGAAAAACGCCACTTCGCGCTGGACCGCGGACTGTACGCAGATCTGCTGGCGCAGGGATTTTCAATGGGATTCATGAGCAGTATCATTTATGTCGGTTCGATCGTTCTGCAGCCGGGCATCAACAGCCTCGGATATGAAACTATCGCCGGACATACCGCTGCGAGAAAGCTGTTTTCGTTCTCCATGATGCCGCTTTCCTCCATGGCGCAGGCCGTCAACACTTACGTTGCACAGAACCGCGGCGCAGACAACTGGGAGCGCGTGCGGAAAGGCATCCGTTACGCTTACATTTTCTGCTTCAGCGTAACCGCGTGCCTGATTGTAATCGTCACCCCGCTTGCACCAACCATGGTACACCTGATCTCTGGTTCATCCGACCCGACCGTCCTCGGAAACGGAGCCCGCTACCTCCGCGTAGCCATCCCGTTTTTCTTCGCCCTTGGTCTTGTCAACTGCAGCCGTCTGGCACTGCAGGCACTCGGAGAGAAAATTCTGCCGTTGCTGTCGAGCTTTATTGAGCTGTTTGGAAAGATTATCTTTGCCATGGTATTCATTCCACGCTACCACTACAGCGCCGTAATCTGGTGCGAACCGATCATCTGGTGCTTCATGGCTGCGGAGCTTGTGATTTCACTGTATCGAAATCCTTATATGAGAAAAGGGAAGACAGGAAACTGATTTTTAAATGAAAAAATTACCGGCCAATGCACGGAAAAATCTGTGTGTTGACCGGTAATTATATATCACATTATATTATTCATAGCAGGCACTGAATGCAGGTCTCATTTCTTCATTTTAAAACACCACCCTTATAATGTTTATTATTATATACGTATAAAACTAAAATATCAATTTTAGAAAGCATTATAAAACGACGGCATAATAAAAATTTGTGGGATTATGGTGTATACTTGAGTTTCGAATCATGGAAAATATAAAGTCAGCATATTTTTATAAAGATCTTTTTAGTCAGGTGATGCAATGAACATTCTATGGAGTTCCATGCTGCTTCTCGGAATCGCATATGGCGCGCTGCAGGGACGGATGCCGGAGGTGACGGATGGGGTGATTCAGGCTTCGAGGGAGGCGGTGGTGCTGGCGGTTTCGCTGGTTGGGGTGACGGGGTTCTGGGCAGGGCTGATGGAGATTGCGAAGAAGGCGGGAGTGATTGACGGGCTGGTGAAACGAATGGGGCCGGTGATGCGGTTTCTGTTTCCGGAAGTGCCGGAAGACCATCCTGCGATGCGGGCGGCGGGGATGAATATGATCTGTAATGTGTTTGGACTCGGCGCGGCTGCGACGCCGCCGGGGCTTGCGGCGATGGAGCGGTTTGAGGAGCTGGAGGAAGAGCGGCGGAAAATGAGAAACCCGGCCGCAGTTCCAGAAGGAACCGCAAACCGGGAAATGTGTACGTTTTTGATTTTAAATATTTCTTCTCTGCAGCTCATCCCCGTCAACATCATTGCGTACCGCAGTCAGTACGGCAGCGTCCACCCAACAGCAATTGTCGGACCGGCGCTTGCTGCGACGGCTGCGAGTACGATTGCGGCGGTGGTGTTTTGCAAAGTGATGGAAAGAATGGGGCGATGATTATTCAGATTACTCAGCCCAGGTGCCGTTTACAAAGACATCGGTCTCGCTTCCGTCTTCGTGAATACCCACGATATGCAGGTCATCCGATCCAACCATAAAGTCAACGTGGATCAGGGAATCGTTGATACCTTTTGCGAGGATTTCTTCATCACTCATATCCATAAATCCGTCCAGCACCTCGGAAAAGCCGGCGCCGGCGGCAACGTGGCAGCATGCGTTCTCGTCGAACAGAGTGTTAAAGAACATCAGACCGGACTGGTTGATCGGGGACTCCTTCGGAACGAGTGCAACCTCGCCGAGCATCGCGGCGCCCTCATCCATCGCGAACATTTTCTTCAGAACCTCTTCGCCCTGTTCTGCGTGGCAGTCGACAACCTTTCCGTCCTTAAAATCAACGGTAAAGTTGTTGATAACCTGGCCGGACCAGCTTAACGGTTTGGTGGAAACGAGGCGGCCTTCACATTTGCCGCGCATCGGGCTGGTGAAAACTTCTTCGGTCGGCATATTCGGGACATAGAAGGTATTGTTCATATGGTTGATATCACCAGCGCCGCTCCACTTTGCGTCCGGAATCAGTTCAACTGTGAAATCGGTGCCGTTTTTGCTGGTATAATGCAGTTTGCGGAACGCCTGTTCATTCAGCCAGTTGGCTTTTTGGGTCATGCGGTCACAGTGTGCCTGCCAGATTTTTTCAACATCTTCGCCTTCTTTTAAATACAGGCAATCAAAAATAGCATTCCACAGCTTCTCAACCGCAATATCCTCCGGCTCGCCCGGGAATACTTTTCTGGCCCATGCCGGTGACGGAGCGGCAACGATCAGCCACTGATGTTTTCCGTCGAGCTGATCGCGGTATTTTTTCGTTACTTTCCCGCGCATCTGACGGACGGTAGAGAGCAGATCGGCAGAGATGCCGGCAAGCTCATCCGGATCGGAGGAGTCAATGAAAATGCGGACCGGAAGATCTACGGTCATCTGTTTGAGGCGCTCTTCCTCCCAGGTCTGAACGGTGCCGAGGGTTTCTGCGGATGCATACTGATAATTCAGTTTGTTGATCGGACCGCACTCCCAGATTACTTCAACGTAGCTGGCACCGGCTTTGTAGCATTCTTCGGTGACCATAGTAGCAAGCTGAACCTGGTCAACACCGGTCTGCAGGCGGACGCGCTGTCCTTTCTGTACATTTGCGCCGATTTTTACGATCAGCTCTGCGTATTCTCTTAATATTGCTTCATTCATGATAAAAATCTCCCTTTTTGTAAAGTTTGTTTCAACTCACAGTCGGTATTTTCACGGAGTCTGACATGTCGAAAATAGTTCGACTGTGACTTGCCTCATGTCAGTGGAGGATACCGATTTCTCTCCTCCCGCCACTGCCGTTATGTTTCTTTTAACAATTCATCCCACCGCTTTAGAAGCGAGGGACTTCTTGTCTACGGATGTTAAAATTGGAATGGATCGTTAAACGCTCCATAATACGAAACCGGTTCGCCCGCAGAAAGCAGGTGATGGACATCGCCGACGGTCTGGCAGCGGAAGTACACTTCGCCTGGTTTGCGCTCTTCCGTTCCGACGATCGTGACGGAAGTCGGCGCCAGGAACAGGCCCTGCCAGAGCTGCACCGGCGTTGTGTTGAGCAGATGGGACAGCGCGACGCAGGTAACGCCGAGATGGCAGAAGCAGACGATGACAGCTTCGCGGTTCGTTTCATCTGAAGCGTGGTAGCGGTAGCCGTCGCGTACATAACCGTAGCGAGCAAGCAGCGCATCGAGTCCGTCCGTTACGACACGATAATTTTCATCCATGTTTCCGGTTTTCATGATCGGGTTCTGTGTCCAGAGATCATGATCATAGAGATCCCGGTTCGCATCGAGCACATCCGGCAGAAAATCCCACGGAATCCGGCGCTTTCCAGTCTCCGGATCAAGGACAGGCGCATCAAATTCCCGCAGCCACGGAAGAATTTCGGCCTCGCGGCCCGCATTTTTCAGCGTAAAAGAAGCCGTATCCTTCGCACGTCCGAGCGGCGAGCAGTAAAAATCGGTGACGTTCCATTTCGCCGTCCGCTTCGAAAGTAGCTCAGCCTCACGCCAGCCCTTTTCAGTCAGCGAATCAATCTCATAATTCGGTTCGCCGTGGCGGATAAAGATAATTTTCATAAGAATTCCTTTCTTCGTATGCCACAAATCGTTTGGTTTATGCATCGAAAAGTCAATTTCAGTTCCGATAAATCTGCGCCAGAGCACAGAACATTCAGAATTGATGTCACTTAGCTTAGTGTATCATAAATTGTCAAATTTGTGTGAGTTTATCCGGAAAAAGATGCGACAAATTGGAAGAGTGTGGTGAGATGTTGAGATCTATGGGGAAACAATTAAAATGATGGTTTTTAAGATGTAAAAACAATCAAAATAATGGTTTTTCGTTTACAAATACAGATTTTTATGATTCAATAAAGAAAAAGTCGGGAATTATAAAGCTGAAAGGTGAGGTTTATGAAAGAAAAATTATTTATAACGCCAGAATATACAACGGCAAAAGAAATCAAGGAACTTCGGAAGGAACTGCATCTGACGCAAAAGGAGTTTGCGGAACTGATTAATTGTTCCAAGCCAACGGTAGAGCGCTGGGAAAGAAGTGAAGAAGTGATTCGCGGACCGATTGTTTTACTTTTGAAAATGCTGCAAAAATATCCAGAATACGAACAGGAAGTGAAAGTTCCGGAAAAAATATGGCCGCTCAGAATCTGGTACATGTATGGGAAGAATGTATGTACCTTGATCGATGTGAATGAGCAGGAACGGAAAGTAAAAGTAAAAAATTATACAGACAAAATTATGTTTCGGGCATTCGGAGTTGTGGAAGAACCGGATTATGATCAGTATCTGGAATTTCTGGAATCACGATGCTTTCCGGAAAGCAGAGATAAGATGAAACTGATATTAAAAGATTTGGGACTGCCATTTTACGATCCGATTATGATTATAGAAAAAACGGAAGGACGGATGGCGGAAGATGATTTCTGGCTACGGATAGAGAGGTAGATGGATGATAGAATTATTTGAACAGAATATCAGGACGAATGAGCGTCAGTCGTCAAAAGGAAACCAGTTAAAATGGGAGAATAACGGAATCTGGTACAAAGCGGATTATACAGGATATGAGGGATTGGCAGAGTATATGATCTCGCATCTTCTGAAAAAATCAACGCTGGCGGAAGACGAATTTGTATGTTACGATCTGGAAAAAATAAAATATGGAACTGTGATTTATAACGGAGTAAAGAGTAGAAATTTTCCCGGTCAAAAGAACCGGTCAGAACCGATCCTGCCCATACGGTCAGGAACAGAACAGCAAATAATAAGGTACACAGAGCAGGAACCATCAAAAAGCCTGAAATCTTTAAACGATAGACAGAGTACAGATGATTACAGAAGAACCAGAGAGTGCCGCCTGAGACAGCACTCATAAGGAAAACGGGTTTATTTATTCTGCGTTTTATGTTTTGGATCATAGACTGTGAAATGTCCTTTCTGTGGGAGAAGCGGAAATTAATGATTGTTCATAAGACTCTGGGCGAGTTCCGTATCGGCACTGATCAGGGTCACCTTACGATTACTGCTGGCAGCGGCACCGTCGTCGTACCCGGCGTTGCTGATATGCCAGGGATCGGAAGAACCCATGCCAAGGGTATGAATGCGGCTTTCATCAATGCCCAAGTCATCGCAGAGTGTTTTTTTTACGGCATCCGCTCTGGCCTGAGACAGGCGGAGGGCGGATTCATCTGTAATATCTCCTGCCGTAGAGCCGACAAGGAGGAGAGAGACGGATTCGTGTTCCGCCAGGTAATCTGCGATGGGACGAATGGTTTCCAAAGCGGCTTCCGGGTTACGGTAGGCTGCTTCGTCAGCAACGAATTCCACCTGGCTTTCTTCCAGAGCAACAGGTTCGTCGAATGCGTTGGATTCTTCTGCATCTGTCTGTTCCAGAACATCCGTATCAAATACAATCGGCGTATCAGAAGGAATATCTACAACACTGACTGAGGGGAGGGAATCTGTCGTGCGGGTTTCGTCAGATACGGCAATATAGTCGTTTGATACGAATTCTCCGCCGGAGGCTTCGACAACAGCTTTCCAGATGCTGGTAAGGTTATTGCTCTGCTTGGGAGTAAGTTTTTCCTGAGGCGCTTCCACCTGCGCCATACCCAAAAAATATACGGTAATTCCGCTCAAATCAGGAAGAGCCTCCCGCTCCTTCAGCATATCAACAATTACCTGGGGCTCAGCAGACAGTAGATTGTTCCGGAAGTTTAAGTAACCTGATGTAGACAGTCCGCTTCCACAGCAGATGATGGTGCGGGAAGTGTAGCTGGAATCCAGGCTCCGCAGTGAGGAGGCGCTGAGGCGGATAGCCGCCAGATAGTCGGCCTCTGGATTTAAAGGGGTGACACCATCCACAATCTGAAGGAGATTGGAGGCTTTACTGGCGGCATCTCTTTTCAGTCTCTCTTTGGAAGCAGTTTTGTACTGTTCATCAATGTTGAGATCTTCCGCGGATACAAGTGCAGGATCACCGTCTACGCGGACGATAAAGGAATAGCCGTAATTCATAGTGGCATCAAGCATAGTATCCTGAATGAGCGGGGCGGATGAGTCTACTGGTTTGGAGTTTGCTGTGTTTGAGATAACGTAAGCGACAGCCGGTTTGCTGGTTTCAGCGGAAGGATCTGGATTGCTGCATCCGGTCAAGGCGAAAAGTGCAGCAGCCATGACAGCAAAAGTGCATGTAAGTTTTGTGATTTTTTTCATCGTATTTTTCCTCCTTAAACAGCTTCTGAAAAGTTGACAACGTGGTTTTTAGTTGTAACATCTCTGTCGATGGCAGGGAGAGCGGTTTTTGCACCGCTTGCAGCTGCAAGGGCAGCCAGTTCCCTGTTGAGACGATCAAAGATTGCATCCGAACGTGATTTACTCAGGACATTTGTTGAGGTGGGATCACCCAGCTGTTCCATGAGCTGCACTCTCATATCAGCCAGAAGGGTCAGAGAATCGTTGATAAGATCCTTTTTGGCATTGATAAGATGCTGGTGGTCTGCGTCCTGGATCTGTGATGAGTTAAAGCTGTTACATTCGTCCTGAATTGCTTCCAGACGGCGGATAGAGTCTTGAAGCTCGTTAAGTGCAATTTCCTCACGGCAAAGCTGTTTTGCCAGTGGATTGTACAGCTCGAAGCTGATGGCAAAATTGCCGACAGATGTAAAAACAGGAGTTGCAATGGCAATGATCGTTAATGCGATCGTTGCGGCATCTACTGTTCCGTCTGCAGAAGAGAGTGACATGGTGGAGAAACGGAGTACACCGTTGATGATCAGGGCAAAAATCGGAACAGCTAACAGCAATGCCAGATTGAATTTATCGTGGCTGAGTCCCTGTCTGATCTTTTTTGCCAGAATGCCTGCAAAGGCGGCCACAACATCTGCTGCAAAGGCCAGTCCTGCGACCTGGCCCCAGATCATGATGGGAGAGTCGTAAGAAATGCGTACGAAGAGACTGCGGAAAAAGGCAATATCTATTACGACACAGAAGAGCATAAGCAGATAGGAGACAGGTGCGCAGAGCAGCAGACTGTCTGGTTTGTATTTTGCTTTGACAGCGTCGTCAGAATTTTCAAGCAGGAGTTCTCCACCTTTGTTCATTTTCAGTGCAAATGTATTATTATCTTTCATCTTCAACTACCTCCATTTTTTCTTTGATGCCGTAACATTTGTTCCAAAGCATCTGGGTATGTGCATGTTCGGTTTCCAGGACGGTTTCTTTTTCGCGCATCAGCTCGAGAATTCTTTGGATGTCCGCGCGATGTGCAGACATATTCCCATCCTGTCGATGATAAAAATCCAGGTGATCCAATGACTGGTCATCAAGGGAAATGAGACCGCTTCGGACCGGAGCAAGGATCTTATCAATCAGACAGTCCTCGTTGCCCGCGTCAACGGCGTTTGCGTTGATCAGGCGGGTCATGGTATCGGTAAGTTCCGACTTTAACTGTTCCAGATGGTAGTTCTCCGGCTTTTTGTAGCCGACAGCTCTGTAGTTTTCGAACAGCAGATTGGTACGACGGCGGAAGTCATAAACGAGTACACGGCTGTCGTCTACTTCACTGATAAAACTGTTTTCTTTTTTCTTGTTTTTTCCAAATAACATTAGAGTACCTCCTCCTGTAATTCAGATGCCAGGGTAAGACGGAGCTTTTCCGCACGCTGCACCACCTGTTCATAGTGTTTTGCAAATTCCTGTTCAGAGTTGTTGGTGAATGTTACGTTTGGGAGAGCCGGAAGATCCGGCAAATGACGCATCGCAGACCGCCAGTAAACATCAATACGCCGCTGATGATGCTGAAGAACACGATTGGTGATTTTGGCAGCAGAATCAAAGCTCTCCGTGACCTGACTGAGGCTGGTGAAAATGGCTTCGATGGTATCGGAAAGTGCTTTCTCGGATTCGGCGACAGCTCTTTTAAACGGGAGAAGCGATTCTTCTCGTTCACGGTTTCTTCGAGCTGCAACTTGCACTTCAGTAAGACTTTCCTCACCTTCTTTCCGGTGTGTGAGGTCGACATCTTCTGCAAGGGCGTTCTCTAAAACCTGCTTTGCGGCAGTAAGATTTGTTTTCAACGGAACAACCGTATCGAAAAGAATATTGAGCTTTTTGAACTCGTCTTCTTCTTCGAACTTTAGCCGACCCATCTGACCGGCGCAGAATTCTTCGTAGGAATCGACTTCCTGCTTCAGAACACTCGACTGCCAGGTCCCGTTTTCGCATCGGAGGAGACCATGTCTTCCATCCACCCAGCCGGCATATCTCATGGTAAGCTTTTCAACAGGACCAAGAGATTTTGCCTTGCCCTTGTCAAGGCTCTGTAAACGTTTCTGATATACTTTTTTGTGATTCATGGTTTTCCTCCTTAGGTAAAATGTTTTTTGCAGGTACACTTATGTATTACGATATTGGAAGAGGATCTTAACGTTTTTACAAAAATATTTTTTCTTCTTTCAGCCATGCAGCGTATTGTGACACGAGAAAGAGTTTTATTTTTGCAAAAACATTTTTATTTTTCCGGGTACATTTAGGTATAGAGATACGGGAGGAAAAACTTAACAGTTTGTAAAGAATAATTCGATAGATTTTTTCGTGGGGAGAAATATAGGATTTTGGAAATAAAATATTTTATCGAAGCAATGTGTTCTGTTTTTTTCCATTATATAAGCGTATAGAAATTTTGTTGTCGGGGTGATTTTTTTAGACTGAAATCTTCGTTTTCTCGCTTATATTCTTTTAGCTGCTGTGCTAAAATAGTGGCAGAGATCAGGATAATAATCTGATAGATATAGAATCTTTTGGATGAAGATCAATTCGTCAGAATGGTACGAAAGCATAAGAAGTGGAGTGGGATTAAATATGGGAATAATTCTTGAGAAGTCAAAACTAATATTTGACGAATTGGTCGGAACCAGTTCGTTTGATGATGTTTTTAAGAATAGTATTCGCGATTACTATACATATGGGTTTAAATCATACGATCAAAATATAAAAGGAAGTCAAAGTGTTAAGGACAGATGGAAAATTTTCAGTAAAATTCTTGGAGAAAAATGGTACTTTGAAAAAAGAAAAAAAGGAAGAAATCAGATTGTTTTGAAAACAATGCCTTCCGGAACAGATAACCCGGTCGATGATTTTTACTTTTTACATAATCTCAGCAAAATAGGTGATTATCTTAACTATCTTTTAGATATGGACAGAAGATCAACATTTAATGGAGAAACAAAAGATCTCCCGGTAAGTCAGGACGAATTGTATTCTGTAGAGGGAAATGCGGGTACTCAGAATTTAGAAAATACAAATCTTGTTGAATATGCAATTATTAGCAATTGGATAGAAAAGTTACAAGATAAAATGGATACTGAGAATGAACCTGACGGGGATACAGATGATCCAATAAGACTTAACCGTCAATTAAACATTTGGTCTGTCCATACTCGATTTATGCCGGCTAGCTACAAAGATAAATATGCGAATCTCAGTAACCGGACAGAATATTTGTATTCATTAGGGGTAATTGGAGATCTTAGAGATAATCCAGAACAAAGAAATAAATGGCTGGAGAAACAATGGAGAGCCTGGCGGGATAAAGATTCAGATGGTGATAATTCTGTTTTCAAAAAGTATTTTAGCAGTGAAGCATCGGAGAAGGCGAATCATTTTTGGTATAAATCCCCGTTGACGATGGCAATGATTTGTGATACCGAAGATTCCTGCCTTTTCACTGAAAAATTTTTGGAAATGTGTGAATTCTTTTCTCAATATTATCCGTTAGGTGAAGTTGGAACTATATTATCGGAAAGATGTAGTATAAAAAAAGGACAAACAGAGAAGGAGATATTTCGGTTCAAGCATAATTATGTTCAAAAGACATTATATGATTACAACATGATAGATATTCTGACTGCGATAGAGAATGGATATCTTTGTGCACTTCAATATTCTCATGGAACAAATTTAAAAGCATGTGAAGAATTGATTGTCCCGTTAGAAATTCGAATAAGTGTTTCAAATGGACGTGAGTATGTTTTGTATTATCATATTCTGGAACGCAGAATAAAAGCATTGCGCTTGGAATTTATAGATAAAATAACGTTATATTCACACGTTGATTCTATGAGTAAAGTTAAGCATACTGTAACCAAAACAGGAAAGAAAAAGAGTGTGCAGGAGGAAAAATTATTTGATATAAAAATCGATGAAACTGACTTGGTAAAACAGGTTGTATTAGCAAATAAAATGTTACCGTATATCTGGGGAACTGATGTCAATGACTGCATTGTTGACGAAGAATGGGAGAGTCGACTGATATCCTTTGAAATGCCTGTTTCTATTAATCCGGAAACGGAACAATTCATAAAAAACAGAGTAATTAAGGAAAGCAGAATCGGAAAACAAGACCATATAATTACAATTTTTCCAACAAAAGAATTGAGAAGTTGGATACGCAGCTTCTATGTGCGGGTTACTAAGCCAGAAAAAATACCTGTCTCTTTACTGGATATCGATGGTGACGTTAACGCAATGTGGAATGTATATTTCAATAAACGAAGTTTGAACGGCGATGAAGGAGAAGAATATAAAAAAAATACAGATCAGAAATATATAGAAGAGAGTTTTTCTGTGAAGGGAGATATTGTTTCAGATACAGAGGGACATGGGGCTCTGTTTAATGAACTATTTAGCTGGTATTCTATTATTTTAGCAAATTCGGTTTTATCAATAGATGGCGAACATACCGTGGACTGTAATCTCAAAGAAGAAATTAACAGAGTTTTAGGTTATTATACTGATGAAGAACAGGAATGGGTGAAGAATGCATTATATGAGTACATTTTGGAGTCAGGGCTTGTAGATGATAATGGAAAAGTAAGGTTTAATATTTCCAAAATAGATTACTTATATGATTTGCTTCCGATTACAAAAATTGAGGTAAGATGGTTATTGTCTGTGTTGGATGATCCCTTAGCAAGAGTGTTCTTGTCTCCGGAACAGATTAATGTTGTCAGGAAGTGTTTGTCCTGTGCGCCATTTAAGGTGGAGAAATTACAGATTGATGCCATAAATTATTTTGATAGATACAATATTGAGGGGCGAATCTCTAAGGGGAAAAAGCACATTGCACAGAAAGGCCGTGTGAACGAAAAAGATTTGTTTCATATACGAGCATTGTATAGGGCAATCGTAAATGAACAGAAAGTTCATATTGTTTATAGAAATTGGGAAGGTAAAAAGAGACATGCAACTTGTGCACCAGTGCGTATAGAGTATTCAAGACGGGACGATGTTTTTAGGGTTTGGTATGTGCATGTGCAAAACGCAGAATCAAAAATTGGTATCATTAATATTCCAAGGATTGTTCGGGTGGAAGAATTAGTGGGTGAATGTTTTGACTTAAAAGAACAGAGAAAAATTCTTGATAAATTATATGACAAAACAATGACATCTATACAGATAGAGTTTTACCAGGGAAGAAAGAACCTTCCGGATAGAATTCTGACAGAATTTTCTCTTTGGAAGAAGAAATGTGTGTATGATCCTTTGAGTTATAAGTTTACAATGACATTGTACTATTCGGCCCTTGATGAAAAAGAAATATTGATTCGATTATTAAGTTACGGACCGTATATTCGGGTTATTGCGTCTGAGGATAATTATATTTTGTCAGAGATCCAAGATCGTATTAAAAAACAAAGAGAAATCATCAGAGACAGAGAATTTGAAATAGGATAAAGTTAAAATAACGCTCGAGAAAATAATATTAAATCCGACCTGTTAAAGAGCAATACGAGGTAATGATACGATGACTTATAAAGAGATTGTAAAAAAGAAAGAGTATTTCCAGAATATAACCTGGATTCATTTGTCTAATTGTTTAAAGGCGTTTGAGAATAGAGAGTTACTTTCGGCCTCTATTTGGTCTGCTGTGTTCGTGGAGTCAATGTTAAAAGATATTTTGTCTGTCCTTTTAAATGTGAATATCAGTACAGAAGAAATAAGCTCATTGATTGCGCGATTACGTAACATATTGAATAATGGATCGTCAAAATATGAATTATCAGCAACAGATGCAACGGTAATTGAAGATATTATGAGACGCGCTGACGAAATTCGCTTAAAAAGAAATCGATTAGTACATGACACAGGAATAGAGAATAATTATCTGGAGTCTGATGCAGATGATATTTATAAAAATGTAAATCTGATCATTGAAAGATATATAAAAACTGAGGCTAGTAAAGTTATTTACCGGAAGAACAAAGAAGTTGCAGAAGAAATTGAACATAATCAGGTTGAACCAACGTTTCCTATGTTTATTAGTACCATTACGCCACATACGTTTGAATAGTCAGAGTTTATAGAAGAATTTTGCAGTAAACTTAAAAGTATTGGCATTAAACCTGTGCGCTGTGTAATGACAGATTTTGATCGCAGGAATCCAATGGAAAAGGTCAGAAGATATATAGAAGGATGCCATGGGATTATTGTGTTAGGACTTGAACGCAGTCATGCCTATTTCTATAGAGATAAAGAAGGATCTGAGAAGGAATTGGAAGCGACGCATCGCAGATATTCTTCTGCCTGGCTGCAGCTTGAGACGGGTATGGCCATTGGAATGGGAAAAGACGTTTTTGTCCTTTGCCAGAAAAATCTTTATGGTGATGGCATATTTGATCGAAATTGGAATAGTTACACTCCTGTTGAGCTGGAAATGCCGCTTGATATGAATGATCCTATGATTAAAGAAACATTGAGTGTCTTGGAAAATTATAAAAAAGAAGTAGAAGCAAAAATGTGATTATTTAAATTTATGAAATAAATTGAGCGGATAATAGAGCTTCGGAACGTATACGCTTAAGATCAGATGAAAATTGGAAAAGAAGTTTTGTGATATTAATTAAAAATGTCGCAGAACTTCTTTTTTGTATCTTTTTTTGCCGATACGAGACAGAGAATTCTTTGAAAATTTTATATTCTATACCTGTACTTCAGAGATGAATGTACCGCCTGGTGGATGGGGCGTAGAGTTCAGATGACAGCGACCGTAAAACGGCTAAAGGTTTGCGGGGGATTGAAACACCAACGTGCTACGCAGGATTAAAAATCGTTGTTAAAAAAGAAAAGGATGAGGAAACATGAATATTATCGAGAAAAGTTCAAACGGAATCTTTCAGATTTCCGGGGATGCAAAACTCATGTCAAACCGTAAAGTCTTTATAGAGGGAGAAATTACTCCGGAAACGGCATGTGAGTTTGTGAAGAAAATCATGATTTTAAATATGCAGGATCCGGACCGGCCGATTGACCTTTTGATTAATACACCTGGCGGCTGTATCAACTCCGGAATGGTGTATTACGATGTCATTCAGGCAAGTAAAGCCCCTATTCGTACATTCTGCATTGGCAGAGCCCATTCTATGGGAGCGATTTTACTCGCCTGCGGTAATCATGGCCGGTATATACTCCCACACGGGGAAGTAATGATTCACGAGCCGCTGCTTGGAAACCATGTGAGCGGCAACAGCTCATCCATCAAATCCATTTCGGAATCCTTGCTGGAAACGAAACATAAGATGAATCAAATTCTGGCAACACACACAGGACAGACAGAGGAGACCGTGGAGAAAGCTACCGGTTATGACCACTATTTCAGCGCTGAGGAGAGCCGGAACTTTGGTTTGGTGGATGAGATCATAGATTTCGGGAAATTATTGGAGGAAAGCGAATGAATAGTACGGAGAGAATGATTCTTGGAAACGATTGCATTTACAGCGGGGATCCGGAGGAAACGGGTTTAAATCGTAACGTTTTGATTGTGGGAGGCACCGGGAGCGGAAAAACGAAATCTTATGTGGAACCAGAGCTTATGGAGGCACTGAGAGTGGAAAATCCTAATAATAAGTGTGTGATTCTCACCAAAAGAGATATTCCGGACAGGTATATCCCTTTGTTTGAAGCAGCTGGGTTTACAGTATATGACCTGGATCTCTCGGATTCGGAGAAAGGGAATTGCTGCTATGATCCGTTAGCTTATGTCAAGTCTGAGGAGGATATTTCGGACCTAGCACATGCAATTGTTATGGCGAATGAGCGAAAAGAGCATAGTAATGCGGATCCTTTCTGGGATGAAAGTTCAGAGCAATTGCTGGGTGCGGAGATTGGAGCAACTCTGATGACGAAAAATAAACCAACCTTTGCAGATGTGCTTGATCTTCATTTCAGTCTGAAAATCCAGGAATCTGGTTGTGGAATAACGACATCACTGGATTCACTTTTTAAAACAATCGAAAAAGCGGCACCGGATTGTTATGCTGCCGTATGCTGGAAGACATTCCGGGAGGCGGCAGCGAAAACCGCAAAATCGATCTACGTTTCCATGAATCCAACGTTGAGAGCATTTACAACAAGTATCAGAAATAATATGAGAAATAAGCCGCCTGTTGATTTTGATAAGTTTGCCAGTGAAAAATCTATTTTGTTCATTACGACAAGCCCCGTAAAAAAGGCACTTCATGGTTTGGCCAACATTTTCGTGTCTCAGGCGATCTCAGAATTATTTACAATTGCAGATGAAAGCGCAGCCGGAGCGTTAGAGATTCCAACAGATATCATTTTTGACGACTTTGCAACCGGAGCAAAGGTAAGCGACATGCCTGAAAAACTGAGTATCTGCAGGGCGAAAGGGATTGCATTTTCCGGGATTTTATTACAGTCAGAAAGTCAGTTAAAGCGAATGTACGGCGAATATGAAGCGATAGAGATCATTGACCAATGTGATAGTTATGTGTTTTTTGGCGGAAATAATTATGAAACAGCAAAGGCACTCAGCCTGAAAATGAATGTGCCGCTTGACGAAATATTGTACCTCCCGGTCGGCCGCATAATCGTCTTTCGCCGTGGCCAGAAACCGGTGTTTTCTACAAGATATGATATTTTCCATGATGAATTTTACCAAAGAATCACACAGTCACATACGGGGCAAAAAGATGATCCGTGGCCGAGAGACCGCTGATCATGAGCGGGTGTATCAGTCCAGAGAAAGCAGCGTTTATTTATTTGAGCAAATTGCACGGTCGATGCGGATAGAATTGTGATATGATAATAAAGAAGAGTATGTTTTGTGCGTGTTGAAAGCTTAATCTGGAGCCAGAAATATAAGGAGTTTGAAAATGGGAAATATATCTGATAGTAATCTATGGTTAATAGAAATTGGAGAAAATGATCAATATTGGGCAAAGTGTCTGGAGAGGGTGAGCAGTATGATCTATGCAGAGGCATTTCCAAATGAAAAACTTCCTTGTTTTATCGAAGGCTGTGTACATGCGGTATCCTTCTATGGTGCAGTTGCTAAACATTTTGTCCCAGATAATCTAAAAACAGCTGTTACGAAGCATACAAAAGATGATCTTGTATTACAGTCAACCTTCTCTGATTTGGAAGACTTCTATGATACGATTGTGCTCCCACCACCGGCTCGTAAGCCTAAGGGAAAGCTAACGGTCGAGAATCATGTGCGTTACCTTGAAACACATCTTATAGAAAAGTTAAAAGAAAAGATTTACACATCCTTTGAGGATTTGAATGCTGATATCAAAAAGATAGTAGCCGTCCTCAATGCGAGACCTTTTCAGAATCAAGCTTTTTCCAGACAAGAAATGTTTATCAAGTATGACAAACCATGTATGAAACCACTGCCAGGCGGAGAATACACAACTTGTGATTACAAAGCAGTACTGAAGGTGCCTAATAATTATCACATCGATTATGACGGCCACTACTACTCTGTATTGTATACTTACTGCGGAAAACCAGCAATCCTTAAGGCTACACCTTCTGAGATTCGTATCTGTGATCAGTACAACCGTCTGATCTGCACTCATAGAAGATCTTATAAGGATTTTCCGTTGTACATAACTACGGATGAGCATATGCCTCCGGAACACCTTTATTATCAAGAAATCAATTCGAAAGATGGAAACTATTACAGGCGCTGGGCGTCTGTGTTCGGTCCTTCCATGTCGGAATTGATTGATCGAATCCTAAAATCTTCTAAGCACGAAGAGCAAGCATTCAATGCATGTGCCGGGATACTACATCGAGTAAAAGCAATCCCTAAAGGCATTGCAGAAGAAGCCGCTTGTAAATGCATTGAAATGAACTCCTGTCGCTACTCGACGTACAGGCAGGTGCTTAAAAAGATGGAGTGCGATGAACATCCAGAATCATCACCGGAATCACTTCCATCTCATGAAAACATCAGAGGAAAGGATTACTACAAGTAAAGGTGAATGATTATGGCATACAGACAGAAAGAATACAATTATAACGACAACTTACAAAGGATCAAAATCTTCTTATGGACAAACTCTATAAGATGCGTATGTCCGGCATGGCAGAAGCTTTTGAAAATCAACTTATGAATCCGAATTCGGGATTAGAGAGCTTTGAAACAAGGTTCTCTGAAATCATCAATCATGAGTGGTCAGGGAGAGAAAACAAGAAGTTCAATCGGCTCTTAAAACAAGCAACACTAAAATATCCGGCAGCTGACCTTGATAGTTCTCTTTATGATCCAGAGAGGCAGTTAAACACACATGTCATTGAATTACTGGCCAAAGGTGATTGGATCGATGAACCGAACAATCTTTTGATTACAGGTGGAGCAGGAGCTGGCAAAACGCATGTTGCATGTGCACTTTGCGTTACAGCACTACATCAAATGAGGACTGTTAAATATATCCGTGCGAATTATCTGCTTCAAGAATCCGCCCATGCGCATAGTGAAGATAATTACTATGAGTATTCAAACAAGATGGCCGATTATGATCTTCTTGTTATAGATGATTTTGGATTGATGGACTTAAATCTTGACAAGTGCCGTGATCTCTTTGAAATCATCGAAGCTAGAGATTGCCGAAAATCAACAGTCATCATCTCGCAGATGCCAGTAGCGAACTGGTACCAATTGTTTGGTGATAACACATATGCAGATGCATGTCTCAGCCGCATGACCTCTAAAGCATATCGATTAGACTTTCCAGGTCGCGATAGACGTGTAGAAAGCAAGTAACTTTATTAACCAACAGTGCAATGATCCGTTCCTAGCGGAACAGCGCTCCGCTCATGCGGAGCGAGTGCTCTGTTTTTGCGGAATATGCACGTTTGAACAGAGTAAAGAAGAAATCAGGATTCTTGCCAGCTATGATTCTTTCGTAAAGATATCCTATGTTTATAGTGGCGAGTTTGCTTTTGTCTGGACAGCAGATAATAAGATGGGAGTCGTGGATTATAAAGGCGATCTAATCGTACCTGCAGTGTATCAGAAAATAGAATATGATTATCCTAGAGACGATCGTTCAGTGAATACACTTGTTTTTCTTGCTTATGATGAGAATGAAGTAGTTCATGTGATAAATGGCCAAGCACTTCATTGATGAAGGCAAATATGAGTTGGTTAGATCTATGACAACAAGGGTACTGAGGGACGTTGGTGATTACTACACCTATATTTTTAAGGAGAGATGTAGGCAGATACAAAGATGAACTAATGGATTGATTGAGAATATTAAGGCTAAGGGGGATAAATAAATTGAGCGATAAACATAAAGAATTTGCTGAAGCTATGCGAAAGATTATGCGTAACACTGAAGTGGAACAAAAGAAAGCTGAACCAAGGTATGTTGATGAAGAAACAGATGAGGAAACCCACTCTTTGCAGGAACTGCTTGAGGCAAAGTTTGATGAACTTTTCGGACCGATAGAAGACGATGATGCAGATTGATAACTGTATGGGGAGGGGTAACCTCCCCATTTGTATCTCGTTTCATTATTAAAAAAGATTGTATCAGAAAAGTGTAGGTGCTAACAGATATGGACGATTACCTGCTTACATGGAAAAGAATACGTTAATTCTGGTTTGGATTAATCTGTTCCAGCCATATCATATAATATTTTAATGCGAGGACGATGGCATCTAATTTGTAGTTCAATTCAGAGGAAGCATGATTCATGGTATTTCGCACATCTTTCAAGGTTTTATGTAATATGAGTAGTTGGAATAAAACCGTTTGGTCAATGGAGTCGGAAATAATGATACATTCCGGTACATTAACATATCTGAAAGCTTGTTGTGTTTTGTTTTTTAAAGATACAGTTGGGTGTTTTAAAGCATTCTTTAAATAATTATTTATAGCGGCAGGTGAAGTTGAAAAGCGTGGTGTTGTCTGGAGAGCATTTAAAAAGTGCGTATAATCCTGTTCAGTTAACTGATTAAATTTTGGACGAGTTAAAAAAAGTCCCGTTGTATCGTTTCTTACAATATCTGTTGTGATGCGGTAGACAAAAGCATTAAAAAAGTCATTTTCTGTGGCGGGGGCAAATTCTTCCGAAACTTTGTAACAGGTAGTTTTTCCTTTTCGTACGGGAGTGTAACTGGGATTTATTTTTAAGACTTTCCAATCTTCAATAAGTAACAAAGAAACTCTGGATTCAATCAGTGTTAATGCCTGCTGATAAAACCCTTTTTCTCTGCACCAGGCTATTTCATCAGCTACATTATGCTGGGTTACAAGTTTTTTATAGTCTTTTTTTATATCTGTTTTATAAATTTCCAGATATGAAGTATTTATATCGGTTGTTTTAGCCCTAGCATTTTTAGAAAAAAATGTTTGAAGATTTTTTAAACCATTTTCAAATTCTGGAATACAACACCACTGAATACCATTGGCAACATTCTGAATTGCATTTATAAAATCCTGTTCGGAAGAATCCATTTTGGAATGAGAAGAGGAATAGCTCATCAGAGTGTTAGCTCTTCCACTGGAAATAAATTCGTTGATACCTGAAACGAAGTCAAAAATTTTTAGATTTTCTGTTTCAGAGGTAATAATACTGTTTTTGCTTTTTTCAGAAAACTCTACACTAAATGCCTCTTTAACATGAATATCCTCTATTTTCAAAAGAGAGATGGTTGCTTCCATAATACGTTGTATACCGCGAATGCCACCATGAGTATCCAGATATAATACTGGATTTTTTATGCCACGCAGCGTATCAATAACCTGTTGGATTCCGTCATAAGGGGAAAACAGGGAAAATGTTATCGGAGTGAAGCGTTCGTCATCACTCAAATTAGGATTCATATAATTGCGAATTTGATTCTTGAAATATTCAAGAGGTGAGATATTCATCATGATATTCTCAGGAGTAGTGATACTTGTTTCTTTAAGGGTCTTATCTGTGCAAAGCATGATAATTTTGTCAAGATTTTCATTGCTTTCAGCAAGTAATTCATCCAGCATTTTAGGAATGGGATCCAGCTGATAACGACCAATAACAGTTCCTTGATGTCCATTGAAATTATATTCAAATTTGTTTTTCTTCATCTGACCAGGAAATGTACTTAGAGCAAGCAGGAGTACATTTGTATGATGATGTTCAGGAACAAACTGGTGAGTCTGGGTATGGGTTTCGGCTTCATTTTCCTCGAAATCTGGCATTACTTTTTGCGTATCCTCAATTGGAATCATCTGTGGCAGGTCAGAAGCGTTTGAAGGATACATTTCTTTCTGCTTTCGTGATAAAACTCGTTTTGAATAAGGAATAAAAGAGATATCTACAGGAATTCCCTGTCTATAAGCAGTTATTCCATTGGACTCTTCCATCTGTAATTCGATTCGCCTTATTAAATCCTGCACAAATTCAGAAGCTTTTAAGTCAGCAGTTTCGTATATGGATTCGATATAATATGCTAATTCATCTGAAAAATCCGAAGTGGCTGTATAACCTTTTTGTTTGAAAAGATTAAGAAAGTGGCAGGTGATTTCTTCGGAGTGTAGTTTTTCAAGATGAATATGGCGGGCCAGAACACGGTAAAAGAAATGCTCATTGGAACGAAAGCGATTTTCTATTACATGGGTAGGGGCACATACAATTTTGATAATATCAGGTGTGGATTGAAATTGTGAGATGATAGAATCCAGGGAACCATCATCTTCGCAATCTGTAAGGACTAAGATTTCTTTCGGAGTCTTAAAATACTCTTTTAGTGTTATCTGAGATAAACTTTTTTCTGTGGCATGTTTTAACAGATATTTGTCTTTGGTATTAAGTTGTGGAAGGACAGATTCCAAAATGCTTAGGAAAGTCTGGTAAGAACTGTCTTCATCATATTGTATAAGCAGACCATAGGGAATAATTACATTTTGTGAGTTGCAACGATTGACAAGAAAATGTAAAAAACCAGTGAGAATAGTCTTCTCATGCTCGGAAATATGTAATTGCTTTTCAAAGTTTAATAGAAGTGCATTTATTTCCATAATATCGTTACCTCCAGAATGAAATATTTATAATAATACTACCATATTTATCATAAATACACAATAAGTGATGGATTTATAATTGAAAGGACTGAAAATTAAACAAAAAATATTGAAATGACAGGAAAAAAGAAGTATGCTTATTAAAACTGCTTTGGTTGACTTTTTATAGATAAGGTAAGAAAAAATGAAAAAATTTGTGAATTGTTCGAATCATCCTTCCAGGTTATGGTCGGTTATGCAAAGAGAGACAGCAGAAAAATATGGAGAAATAGTAGATGTACCTTTTCCGGCAGTGGCATGTGATCTGACGGATTCAGGTCTGGAAGAACTGGCAGAGCAGATAACAAGAGATATATTGGCATTGGAGCCGACGGCTGTTATGTGTATGGGCGAGTTTGTAGTCTGCTTTCGGATAGTTCAAAAGCTGAAAGCAAGAGGCATTAAAGTGTTAGCAAGCTGTTCAGAACGCAGAGCCACAGAACATGTGAAAGAGGATGGGACGGTACAAAAAGAGACACTATTTGTTTTTCAGGGATTTCGGGAATACTAATGAAATCAGGAGGAAAGTTATGAAAGCGGAATTACTGGATCAGCAGGTTCTGGCAATGTATGATGTGCGCGGGATTCAAAGCTACATTTTTAAAAGCAATGCAGCGAAAGAAATTGTAGGAGCCTCTGTGCTGGTAGAAAAAATTATCACAGAAGGATTGCGGGAATATGTGAGTATACAGAAGAAAAATTTGTCGACCTATATGATGGACTGGAAGAAAGATAATCCAAAGGCGTTTCTGGAAGACCAGGAAATCGAAATGCAGATTATGTTTATCGGTGGTGGAAATGCTTATGTATTATTTCGACATGGAAGAGAATGTGAGAAAGTAAATCGATTTCTGGCGAAATATCTATTGGATAGAACATATTCACTGAATTTAGCAGTAGCAGTGGTTTCTAAAACAGAGGATTACAAAAAGGATTATGATGCAATTAATAACAAGATGCGTGAGATCAAAGCAAGTATGCCGTTGAGCATGCCTGTGGGTGCAATGCCATTTATGGCAGTGGATACGATTACGGGCTATCCGTTAACGAGTAAGGATACAAAAGGCAACTATTATTCCACAGAGGCAAGCCTGAAAAGAGCCGCATTTCCTAAGATGGAAGATGAAAAACTTTTTGATAACATGATTACAGAAAAAGGGGATAGCAGTACCTTGGCAGTGTTTCATATTGATGGAAATAGTATGGGAAACACAATTCGGAATACGATGAAAGACATTAGGGGATATGAAGATGCAATTACAAAAATGCGGAAGTTATCTTTAAATATTTCTGGGAATTTTCGCCAGACAGTAGATGAAATGAAAGAATACATGGAGTTTTTGACTCCTCGGATAAAAGACACAAAAAAACACAAATTGTACAGAGAAATTATTGTTGCGGGAGATGATATTACTTTTGTATGCAATGCAAAACTTGCTATTCCGGCAGTGAAATTTTTCCTGGAGAATATCAGTAAAAAAGGTGATTTTTCAGCTTGTGGAGGAATTGCATTTTTTAATAGTCATTTTCCTTTTTCAGATGCGTATCAGGTGGCAGAAGCATGCTGCGATAATGCAAAGAAAAGAGCTAAACAGCCAGAATGTAAAGGTAAAGATGGAAGATATGATAAGATTGGCAATTTCTTGGATTATCAAATTTGTACAAATATTCGGGCGTCTGAACTTGATACGTACCGTGACAGACACTATACAGCAGACGGAAAAGAATTTATTTCCCGTCCATACTATGTTCCGTTTGAAAAGGATAACTGGAATATGAATGAGAAAAACGAGTGCTATAACATTGCTCAACTGATGAAGTGGATGATATATTTCGGGGGAAAAAAGATAAAGTCAAACTCTGAGGAACACTTATTGGCAAGAAGCAATGCGAAAAAACTTCGTGATGCCATTCCTATGGGGAACACAGAACTTGAAGGTATACTTTCCTTTCTGAAGTCGAGAGGATATACCGAATTGGAAAATCCGGAGAAGAATGCAGCAATCTGGTATGACGCATTAGAAATTATGGATTGGTATGTAGGGGAGGACGACAAATGCAATTGATAATCAGACTTCTTAGTGATCTTTGTACATGTTCTGGCGATACCCATAATAGTCTGGTAGATACGGATGTGGTATATGATGAAAATGGAATTCCTTATATTCCGGCAAAAAGAATAAAGGGGTGTATTCGGGAAGTGGCCCAGGAAATGGTGGAACTTGGTATTGCAGATGCAGAAATGCATGAAATATTTGGAAAAGAAGGACAACAAAATTCAGCTTTTTCTCTTTCGAATGCTTACATAGAAAATTATGAGAAAGTGACAGCTGCTCTGAAAAAATGCCACCATGCAGAGCTGAAAAGTCCTCAGAATGTACTGAACCAATATACTTATATGCGGACGCAGACAGCAGTGAATTCAGAAACAGGTACTGTCCAGGAAAATTCCCTGAGAAGAATTCGGGTTGTGAAAAGAGGTCTGGTGTTTACGGCAGAATGTAACTGGAACAGAAAGGTATCTTTCCCGGAACTTCTTGGACAGGCAGTATCCCTTGTAAAACATATGGGAATGTCTAGGACAAGAGGGCTGGGGCTGGTGGAAATGGAACTAATCGGGTTGGATAAAGCGCAGAAAGAGACTTTGGAATCTGACAGATGGCAGCACGTACTCCTTGATAAAAACCAGCTTTATGATCATAACCAGATAAAATATACTGTTCGCCTGAGAAGTGCGATGATCTGTAAATCCACACAGGGGAATCAGGCAGCGACAGAAGATTATATTGCAGGCAGCAAGATTCTTGGCCTGATCGCCGGTGCCTTGAAGCCGGAAGGCTATAGTCGCCTTCTGGAAAGCGGCGAAGTAATCGTAACGAATGGTTATATCACAAACGGAGAAGAACGATGTGTGCCAGGACAGATTTCTTTGCAAAAGGTAAAGGATCAGCGTTACGACAGTAACGGAGAGATGAGAATAAAGGATATGCTTCTGACAGATCCGCTGGAAATCAGAGATAAGCAGATGACACCTGCAAATATCCGGTATATGGATCATACCGGTACTATAGAGGATGTGGAAACAGAGATCAGTTACCATCACCAGAGACCGTCAGACAAATCCGTAGGACGTGCGACCGGACTGGACGGTTCCAGTTTTTACCAGCTTGCAGCAATTTCGCCGGGGCAGAACTTCTGCGGATACATATATGCCGGCAGAGAACAGACAAAGCAGATCATAGAAGCTGTGGAAGCTATGGGTGAGGTACGTATGGGGTATGGACGTTCCAGTGAGTTTGGGGCGGTGGATTTTACACTGGATTCTGTAGAAAAAAGAGAAGAAGAACACAAAATAGTAAGGCGGGCAATTCTTACGCTGGGGGCAGATGTACTTCTGTATAACGACCAGGGAATGTTTACCACCGACGTTCGGGTTTTAGAAAAAGAATTATGCAAAATGACAGGATGCCGGGATCTTCATCTGGAAAAACCATATATCCAGTTTAATGCCATCGGCGGATACAATGTAACCTGGCAGCGAAGGAAACCAGCAGTATACGCACTGGCAAAAGGAAGCACCTTCCTTCTTCACTCAGAAAACGGATTTGATATGGGACTTTTGAATGGAAAGTTTGCAGGAGAACGTGTAACGGAAGGCTTTGGAGAACTTCTGGCAAAAGAACCGGCAGAAAGCTCTGATGTTGTGGTAAAAAAGGTGCGGGCAGAAAAACCGGCAGAAAGAATGGTAGAAATAATGTCACAGGATACCACTGGAATTCTGGACGGACTTCTTCAAAAAGAATTTGAAAAGAGGCTCGAGCAGGCTGTTCGGGAAAATTTGAAAAACGAAAACCTCTTTGACCAGAAACAAATGGATAGCATGAATGCAGCAATAGCGAAGTTGAGAGTCCTTTTCGGAACAGAACATTCCTATGAAAACATGAAAAATGAGGTCAGAGAGATTGAAAAGGAAAGTAAAAACAGTTTGTGTACTTTCCTGATCGAGCGGATAGATCCGGAAGAAATCGGAAAACAGGTGGAAGCAGAGATGACAGAAGCCTATGGTAGCAGCTTTAAAAATAAACTGACAGAAGAAAGACTTTTTAAGAAGGTTTACCGTGCATATCTGGCAGAACTGAAATACTTAGTAAAGACAAATCAGAAGAAAGGAGACAACAAAGAATGAAAACAGTTATAAAACGGTTGGTTTTTTATATTCAAATCCAGCTGGAGTCTCCGCTGAATGTAGCATCTGGAGAAGATGAATGGACAGATGCCGATATACTCCTGGATTTCGATGGCAATCCATTTGTGCCAGGAAGCTCCCTTGCCGGTGCCATGCGTTCTTATATCGGGGAAAAGGACAATGAATGGGAGCTGTTTGGCTTTTCCAAAGACGATATAGAGGGAAAAATGAGCCCGCTTCTTATCTCAGATCTTGTATTTGACCAGGAGCCTGTGATCGGTGTGCGAGATGGAGTAGGGTTAAATGAAAAGAAAGTTGTAAAAGACGGCTGCAAATTCGATATGGAGATCCTGGAAACCGGTCTGAAGGGACATTTTTATCTGGAACTTGTTGTCAGGGAGGGGGATCTGGAAGAAGAGATGAAAAAGCAGCTTGCTATTGTGTTTCAGGGAATCCAGCAGGGAGAGATTCGTCTGGGACGTAAGAAAACCAGAGGTTTCGGAGCATTTAAGATCACCAGACTGTCAGTCAGAAGTTATGGCAAAGACAATTATCTGAAATATGCAGATGCCTATAAAGCTTCCACCTGGGAGAAAGCTTCCAATGAGCTGGAAAACTGGCTACACACAGATTCGGATTCCAGAAGAATGATCCATATTGAAGTCCCTCTTGTGATGAAAGGCGGCATCAGTATCCGGCAGTATGCGGCAAAAAAGAATGAACCGGATTTTGTCCATATCACTTCAAACGGAGTGCCGGTGATCTCAGGCAGCAGCTTTGCAGGTGCAATCCGTCACCGGGTAGAACAGATTTTGGGAGAACTGGAAGCAGGCGGTACAAAATTACCTGTGAAGAAAAAAGAAATTCTGCAGATCATGTTTGGATACGTTGAGGAAACCGCTGGAAACCAGGCGACAGACGCAGGAGATGGAGCGAGACAGAGTGTAAATGCAGGCAGTGGCCACGCGTCCAATGTTGTGATCAGTGAGGCAAGAATTCTGGATGCCAGACCGCTTACTATGGTCCGTACTGGAATCAGCCGCTTCGAATCTGCTGTACACGATGGAGCTTTGTATAAGGAAAAAACTTATGTGGACGGACATTTTACCCTGAAAATTGCAGTGCAAAAAGGAAAACAGCCTGTGGATGCCAAATGGATGACAGGAATTCTTCTTCTGGCAGTGAATGACCTGCGGAACGGCTATCTGGCTGTGGGGGGACAAACGGCAGTAGGAAGAGGGGTTTTTGCCCCGGACACTTCTGAAGAGTATCCGAAAGGTGTGATTTTCATTGACGGAAAACCAAGACTGGAAAACCAATTCATCGCGGAAGCATTCAATTGTCTCTGCGCACATAAGAGGTGAAAAACATGGATCTGACAAGTATCCCGGAACGGGGAACACTATATGCGTTATACCGTGACAAGGTGAAGTATGAGAAATATAGTCGGAAGGAGCTTCTGGAAGACAAGCAACTAACGGAAAAACTTCTGGAGCTTCACTTATTTAATGATACCAGAGAGTATCGTTATATCAAGACCAGAAGTGGGGAAATAGAAACTCTGATCAGCGATGAGACTGTGGAACATGAGGACATTTACACGGAAAAAATAGTCACTCTGGGAAATAAAAAAGAAAAACCAGACAAAGATTCAGGGCTGGTAGAAGTAGTAAATTATATTACTTACGATGAAAACGACCTTATGCGGATCGAGAATTACAGATTGAAAGAGGTGAAATAAGATGGCAGATAAATTTATCAACCCATATAATTTTATCAATTTTCCGGCACAAAAGGCGAAAGCTTATACAGATACCGACCGCCACACCGGTGTGATAAAATACAGCATAACAACGGAATCACCTCTTTTTATACCAAATTCCAGTTCGGAATCAGCATTTAGTGAATCCACAAAGGTGGAGAATCATAAATCTTATGACTTTTTTTCCTATACGGAACTGGAGGCAGGAAAAACTTATGAGAATGAATATCATATTCCGGTAATTCCAGGCAGTGAGATGCGAGGTGTGGTGAGAAATGTTTATGAGACGTTAACGGATTCCTGCATGGGAGTGCTGAACAGTGAGGAATATCCGGTGAAACGGGTACCTGTCCGGTTTAAGCCTGCGCTTCTTTGTAGAAATAAGGAGGGGATGTTTGAACTAAGAGATGCTTTTTCAACGCCAGTGGGAGACAAGGCATTTAACGGCAAAAGTCCGATGGAATATAACAACTGGAGGAATGGTGATCTGATAGTCGGAAAGGGATATCTTCTGAAATGGGGAATGGGAGGCACCGGAAGTAAGGCGAAAAAAAGATACCATGCGTTTTCGGAGAAAAGTGCTCGTGCTGGTGAAGGCAGGTACAAGAAGAATATCGTTCTTTCCAGAGATGACGTAGAACGCAAGCTGTTTCCGGTGATTAGTTCCTATTTGTCTCAGCCGGCACTGCAAAAAAACAACAAAGATGCTTATATAGAGTACCGGAAGGATCTGGAGAACTTCTTTAAGGATAAAAAGAAACAGTATTTTCCTGTTAATTATTCCACGGTCGGAAAAAATCTGGTTTATTTATCTCCTGCAACAGTAACAAAGGAGGCATTTCATAACAGCCTCGGTATGCTTGCCGGAGAGTTTGCTTCATGCACAGAAAATTTCTGCCCGGCATGCGAATTGTTTGGTCACATTGGGAAAAATGGAGATTCCAGTGGTTCTAAGATACGATTTACAGATTTATACGTGACTGACAAGAGAAGGCCTGAGGAATATTATGAATTTAATAAAATCACTCTTCAGGCACTGGGCGGATCTAAACTTGGAAATACAGAATTTTACTTGAAGCAACCTGACGGAGCAACTTTCTGGACCTATGATTATCAGGTGGTAGATGGAAAGGTTATAGCGAAACCAGGTGAATTGCGTGGAAGAAAATTTTACTGGCATTCCAGAAATAGCAGGATTCTTAAAGCAGAACCATCCAATTTTAATAAAACAGTAAGACCGGTGACAGGAAAAGTTACTTTTAGTGGAGACCTTTATTTTGAGGAGATTTCAAAAAAACAGCTAAATCAGCTGGTCTGGATCCTAAACAGTGGAAAAGAAAATCTGGGTCTGAAGCTTGGAAGCGCAAAACCATTGGGGATGGGAAGTATTGTCTGCAAGGTGCTTGAAGTGAAGGAACGAAGAATTGCGCTGAAGGATGGAAAATTGGAATATAAAGTTTCTCCTTTGACAACGGCTCTTACCTATGAACAGGCTGGTTTAAGTGTTCATGCCAAAAAAGAATTTTATAAAATAGCTGGTCTGGACAGTGTTCCGGAAAACATGGAAATCTCTTATCCGAAAGATATTGCCCAGAAAAACAAGGCGATTGAGAAAGGATATGAATGGTTTGTAAGAAATCGTGGCACTAATTCAGGAAAAAAGTTTGCATCAGAAAGAGAAGATATAAAGATCTACGCAAATCTTCCCAATATTCTTGATACAGATTTAGGCATGGCTTATAGTGGAAAGAAATGGCAGAATAATGGTAAGAATAATGATAGGAAGGGAAATCAATAACCATGCAGTTGGTCATACATATCGAGTTGGATGAGCCCCTTTTACTACCTGTAAATTATAATCATATTCTCCAGGCTGTTATTTATCGGTCTCTGGATATTATACCGGGCTATGCGGAATTCCTTCATGAAGGTGGATTCATGCGGGGCCAGAGGCAGTACAAAATGTTTCAATTCAGTCAGTTGAAAGGGGAATATCGAATTGAAAATAAGAAGATAACGTTTTTCTCAGAGGTTTCCTTTGAAGTGCGAAGTCCGGAACCTCTTCTGATCCGGCTTCTGGGAGAAGGCATATGGAATAAGGGCGTTACTTTCGGAAACCATGTGTATACAGATGTGGATTTGGAACTTTATGATTATACGGTGGAAGAAAGACAGCTTCTTATCAGAATGAAATCTCCGGTGACGGTATATGCCACAGATTTGAAAAGCGAAAAAACCTGGTATTTCAGTCCGGATGAAGAACCATTTTGCAAGATGATCAATGATAATTTCTACCGGAAATACCAGGCCTATTATGGAATAGCTCCTACGTCCGGAATACAGCTGGGAATCTGTGAAAACAGTATGCCGAAAAAGCTGGTAACTCGTTATAAGGGGACTTTTATTACTGCCTGGTATGGAACTTATAAACTAAGCGGAGAACGTAAATACCTGGACTTCTTGTACCAGACAGGTCTTGGGGCGAAAAACGCGCAGGGATTTGGAATGTTTGAAATACTTTAAAGAATTAAATTGGAAAAAGTCGGTCGATCTCATGCCTGAAATCATGAATTCCGCAAAATGGCGGAAATTTAAGGAAAATCAGGAATCTCAGAAAAACGATCGACCGACTTTTGTGATAAAATGGTTGCAAAAAAGAGAAAAATTTGATTTAATAGAATGTGAAAATAGCGGAAATGCTGATGTTGTACCTTACCTATGAGGAATTGAAACCATTATATTTTTCTCCTTTTTCTTTTACTATATATGTTGTACCTTACCTATGAGGAATTGAAACTCCAAATACTTTCTCCAGAATTACTGTCGCCATAACTTCGTTGTACCTTACCTATGAGGAATTGAAACATGTGAGCTTTTTATTTACTAACTCTCTTTGTCCTCCTTGTTGTACCTTACCTATGAGGAATTGAAACAATTCTGACATAAAGTATCCTCCTGTTATGTGAAATATTGTTGTACCTTACCTATGAGGAATTGAAACAGATTTTTATTTCACTTTTCGCCTGTTACATTGCTGTCGGTTGTACCTTACCTATGAGGAATTGAAACGCTTTCTTTGTCGCTGTCTTTATCTTTTTTCAATCTCCATGTTGTACCTTACCTATGAGGAATTGAAACGTGTGCACTCCTTTCATAAAAAACATTTTGTTTGTATGCTTCATTGTACCTTACCTATGAGGAATTAAAACATGTTTGGAGATACATGTGACTGACGAATGGTCCGTTGTACCTTACCTATGAGAAATTGAATTATAAAACAAAGGTGTGAATTGAATGTACGTAATACTGGTATACGATATCCATCAGAAACGCGTTGGGAAAGCCTTGAAAATATGCCGGAAATATTTGATTCATATACAAAAGTCTGTATTTGAGGGAAATATTACAGAATCAAAATTGAAGGCGTTGAAAGAAGAATTAGGCCATCTTATTGATACACAAATGGATTCTGTCATCATTTATCATTTGGATTCGGTAAAGTATACAAAGAAGGAACAAATCGGTATCGTGCAGTCAACTTCTAACGTTATCTGAGGTGGATATGTTTACAATTGATGAAATGCTTTCGAAGAATAATCAGCGTCTGGCATTTGAACATTTCGCAACGAAAAATGATGGTTGCGGTCCAGACGGAATGCACGTTTCGGAATTGGAAAAGTACTGGAGAATGAACCATGACCAAATAATTTCGGATTTGAAGAATCAGGAATATCAGCCGGGAATCATCCTGATACGTGAGCATATGAATAAGACTGGAAAGCGCAGAAATATAGCCAGTTTGAACGTAATAGATCGATTTATTACACGGTTGCTTCCCAGAAACTGAACTGTTATTTAGCTCCCATATTTTGTGAAAATAGTTATGCATATCAGGATAGCAAAGGCGTAATGCCTGCTGTTCTCAAGGCAAAAGAATATGTAGAACTTGGAATGAGGCATGTAATTGAAATAGATTTGAAAAACTATTTTGATACAATTCCTTTGGAAAATTTGATTCCGGAAATTGAAAGATATATCACCGACGAAGCTGTTTTACATCTTATAAAGCAGTATTTGTTTTGCGATATATCCTTTGAAGGAAAAATTAGCAGAAAGATACAGGGAATTGTGCAGGGAAATGCCATCAGCCCCATTCTCAGTAATCTTTATTTAAATGATTTTGATAAAGAATTAGATGAAAGCAAATTATGTTGGATTCGTTATGCAGACAATATTTATGTTTACATGGATTCCTATGAAAAAGCTTTATTGGTATACAGCGAATTAACAGAAAGGCTGGAGCGAAGAAAGTTGACTGTCAACAAAGAAAAGAGTGGAGTTTTCGACGTAAGCACCAGAAGTATTTTAGGATATGATATTCTCATTCGAAACAAAAAGGTGGATGTTAGAAAGCATATTTATAAAAGTGTGAACCAATATTCGAACTGGCACGACAGTAGGCTTGAATTTATAAACGGAAGATATCATATTACGTCGGATGGAATTCTAAACCGCCAGGATTTTGGACTTCTTTTTGAAAACGAACAAAAGAAGCACTATATCCCGGTGGAAGTGTCGGATCAGCTTAATATATATGGGAATGTAACATTGGCATCAAATGTATTGCAGAGTTTTAGTAACAGGGAAATAAAGGTTTCTTTTTTCGATAAATATGGTCGCTTGATAGGTAGTTTTTTGCCGGAAAAAACAAAGAAATCTGCAGAAATAATCCTGGTGCAAAGCAAGAATTATTTAAATGAAGACGTAAGAATGGATACTGCGCGTAGGATGGAAATTGCAGGACTTCATAATATTCGTGCAAATTTACGATATTATGATAAGAAGCATAAGGGGGATTTCAAAGAAAAAGTTGATGCAATAAGCGGGTACATAGATGCGCTGAACCGTGCCCCTTCGGTAAATGATATGATGTTACTTGAAGCAAAGGCGCGGCAATTGTACTATACTTGTTTTAATCAAATATTGGAGACTTCAGATTTCCAATTTGAAAAACGGACGAAACGTCCTCCGAAGGATGCTATAAATGCTTGCATCAGCTTTGGAAATACGCTCTTATACAATTTATTCGTAAACATTATCTGGAAAAAAGGTCTGGATCCGAGATTCGGAGTGGTGCATGCATCAAATAAAAGAAACCAGAGCTTAAATCTCGACTTCGCGGATATTTTTAAACCGATTGTTATTGACCGGATCATTTTTACTATGATTAATAAAAAAATGTTAACGCTGCTTACTGATTTTGAAACATCCAATCAAGGTGTGTATTTATCGAGAGAAGGAAAGAATATTTTTCTGCAAATGTATGAGGAAAAGTTAAAGAGCAGGATTACGATAAAAGGGAAAGAAATGTCTTATTACCAATTACTGGAGAGCGAAGTTCAAAATTATAAGAATTTTATTTTGACTGGGGAAACGTATAAACCATACAAATATTATTAACGGGGAAGCTTATGTTCCATAGCAAAAAGTCGGTCAGTCTCGTGGCTGAAATCATGAGTTCCACAAAATGGCTGAAATTCAAGGAAAATCAGGAATCTCAGAAAAACGATCGACCGACTTTTTCGATAAAATGGTTGCAAAAATGAGAAAAATCTGATTTAATAGAATCTGAAAACAGCGGAAATGCTGTTGTCGTACTTTACCTAAAAGGAATTGAAACGATTATTTTTGGTTACAGTCACTTTCTTTTTTTTGTCGTACTTTACCTAAAAGGAATTGAAACCGTTCTCCATTGTTTAAAACTTTCTGCTTCATGTTGAGTTCCTCCGTCGTACTTTACCTAAAAGGAATTGAAACGCGTTACAACAAAGCACCGAGAGAGACTCTCATGAGTTACTAGTCGTACTTTACCTAAAGGTGCTATATGGGGTCAGACCCCAATGTGGCACAGAAACTTTAATATAAAGATCAACCAGGTCAGAGCTTGGAAGCGGTGATGATATTGCTGCCTTTTTCTTTGCCATAACCATTCTTCTTTATTTTCTCTAAAAATGAGTACAAAAATAACACCGAACAAACTTTCTGATTGTTTGGTGCTCCAGAAAAAGGCAATATATCGTTTGGAGGGTTGTCCATTTTCTGGATGATCGATTGCCGCTCTGGTGCGCCAACACCGGGGCGGCTTTTCTTTTACGTGTGTCCAGCAAAGCTGGACTACACTTGCCGGTGTCATTGGGGTCAGACCCCCTTACGATTTTCTTAAAGAAAAAGGATCAGAAATAAAAGAATCCTGAAGTGCCAGCTTCAGGATTCTCAAGTCCGTTAAGGTGGACTATTCCGTTTGGGCTAGTGCTGTCTGTCATTTCTGTCTAACCACTTGCAAATATAGTAGCCAACTACAGATGCCAATACAGAAATAAGAAAAGCAATTATGTATTCCAAATAAGTCACCTCCCTCCGCTGGAAAGAGTCGACAGCAAGTCCATGATAGCATAAAAATATATTTTGAGCAATTCATGTTTTCAAGTTGATTTTAAAAGAAAAACGTGTTAGTATATGAATAGCTAAGAAAAGCAATTATATTTTCAAGTAAGCCAGAAAAATCTAGAGTGCCAGCTCTAGATTTTTTGCTATACTTAAAAAAACGTAAGCGCTTAATTTTCCGCAAGCACAAGCATTGGGGTCTGTCTTCATTAAAATTTTTAGCTTGCTATGGATTTGCTTAATAGGGGAAACATTTGGGTCAGACCCCATAAAGATTATCATGGAACCGACTATTGCAAACAGGTTATCGCTGATGTGTTGGTGGCCATGAACTGGGGGACGCAGAAATATCTTGGCTCGTTGGATCGCATTGCAAATGAAGTGTTTAATGTTAATTTATCTGAGGGGATAAATTATCGTATTGAATTTGCAATCAATACATATGAGAAAAAAGTTGCAAGACTTGAGTGTATGATTACCGGGCTGAAAACGGAAAACTACGATTAAAAAAGATTTTGGGGTCAGACCCAATGTGGTTAACCTAGTGTCAACTTAAGACAAGTGTCTGCTCAGGTTAATGACTAACGGTGCGAAATCGAGAAAAGAGGAAGGTAGATTTGAAAAGAAGACGCACTTTAATAGAGTTTCACAGAAAAAGTCCTATTAACAGCTGGTGATTTTAGAATGCAACTTTGGGTTAGAAAAATCGGTATTTATGCGTCTTTTATAATGACAGTGTGCTGGCATAAGGCACATTGTCGAGTATACTATACTTGAATGGAGTTGTTTATGTGGCAACAACTAATTTGAATATTCGTACAGACAAGGCAATCAAAGATCGGGCGGAGAAAATTTTCAATGAGCTTGGTCTGAATATGACAACTGCTGTAAATATGTTCCTGAAGGTATCTATTCGTACACACGGCATTCCTTTTGAACTAAAGATGGATGTGCCGCAGGAAACGACGGCTGATGAGAGTGAGGAGGGATGGTATGGATATAAATATATCACTTTTAATGGTGACAGCGGACATTATCAGCTTAATGCTGTTAGGAACATTATATTTCAGCAATAAACAACGCATGAGCCATGACAGGGATATGGAATGCATTATGCGGATGATGACAATTGCTGCTATCTCCAATGTCGTAGGAATTGTGTTCCATTATTTTAACTGGAATAGCGGATTGGCACCCAAGAGACTGGAAAATCGTAAGGGGGTCTGACCCCAATGACCCAGAACTGTCTGCAACAATGGCATATCCTGCGGGTTTGTCAAGTTTTTTGTGTAAGTTTTGAAAAAATATTTTGGGGAGGGAAACCTCCCCATTCTTATGCTGAGATACTTTCTGGAGTTAATTCATTAAAGCGTTCTTTAAAAGTTCTTCCATCTCATCGTTCAATTCTCGTGCTTCTTAATAAGCAGCAATCAGGCGCTCATATGCTTCGCTGAGCAGGCCAGCCTCTCCATCCTGATCAGCTGCGTCCAGCATCCTGAAACGATGGTCTATATTTTCCCATTTTTCATGAAGGGACATTCTCAGAATCCTCCATTCTCGTATTTGCGAATCCGTTCCTGGATTTTTTCATCCATATCCAGCTGATTTCGGACAAGTGCCCAGTTGCTTTGCAAATTCCGGCTCATCTGACCACGCATTCCGCTAAGAGCTGATCAGTCTTTCCGGATGTAACTGAACGCGTTTCCGCTTCAGCTGATCAATAAGTTTTCAACGTGTTATAGTTCTTTCGTAGTCATCAAATGATTGCGAAAGGAGGCATAACTATGCAAGACTACAACACGATTATCGGCTCCATCCAGATGCGTTTGAATGGATGCCAGACCAGGTCTGTTATGGACCGTTACAAGATTGGCTCAGGTACATTAAATCTGATCATGAGCCGATACCATGCCAACGGAATCCCAATCGAGGAACTCCGAATGATGGCACCTAAGGAAGTTGAGAACCTTTTCTATCCGCAGAAAATCTACAGAGGAAAGATGTCCCACTTCCAGATTTCCAGTATTACTATGACAGAATCCATGCACCAGGGAGCCGCATGAACATTTCGTTCTGTTGGCTGGATTATAAAGAAAAGAATCCTGATGGTTATGAGAAATCACAGTTTTACGAATACTTCAACCGATTCATAGCAGAAAACTATGGTGGCCAGAAGGTATCAATGGCCGTAAACCGAATCCCGGGTGAAAAGATGTATATCGACTGGGTCGGTGATCAGCCGGAACTGTTAACAGATACCGAAACGGGCGAGATCAAAAAAGTCCATATCTTTGCGACCACTCTTGGAGTCAGCAGTCTGATCTATGCAGAAGCTTTTCCAAATGAGAAGCTCCCATGTTTTATAGAAGGCTGTGCCCATGCTGTTTCATTTTATGGTGCTGTTACGAAATACTTTGTGCCCGATAACCTGCGAACTGCTGTAACCAGGCACACAAAGGATGAACTTATCCTGCAGTCTACATTTGCAGATCTGGAAGATTTCTATGAAACTATAGTTCTTCCACCACCCGCTAGAAAGCCGAAAGGCAAGCCTATGGATGTGATGGAAAGATCGTGTTCTTTCGTTGATGAAGCAATCTATAAGGATGAGAAATTGACGATAGTTCATGAACTTCAGAAGTATAGATTTATGCAGGTGAGAAAATCGTTAGATTATTGTTCTGCTTTTGATGCTCAGATTGAAAAACTCGTATCAAACCGTAGAGTATATATACTTAGTGAATTGGAGAATATTTCCGATAATAGTGCGTTTGGACAGATTCACTATGAGACAGAATTATTACTTGATCATGCGTGGCAGATAAAGCGGTGGGACTTAGGCATTGAAGAGTGTGATAGGCTTTTGAATAGTATCTTAAAAATAGAAGAGCGAAAGAATTCTGATATGGTTATTCAAAGTGTTGGTGTTCTGAAAGATAAAATTAAAAGGTGCAAAACATTATTCTTGTTTATGCTTGGCATAGGCGATAATTCTGAAACAGAAGTTTCGAAAACAGAGCTGATAAGTTCGTATGATGATCCAAACTATATTCTGGGTTGGTGTTTATGGATTTTTGAGGATGAGGATGCCACAGCCAGCGAAAAGATGGACAAGATTTTAGAAAAAATTGAGATTAAATTAGGGAGTTAGAGACGGGGAGACTGACAGATAAAAGATGCGTTCTGTCCATATGTAAATCTGCAAGTACATAATCAGTCTGAAAATCCCAAGAGGTTCTGTGACATTAGCAGAAATGTCGCAGAGCTTCTTTTTTTATAACTTTTTTCCCCGATACGACAAAGACGATGTTTAAAATGTTTCGTATACTGAACGTGTACTTTAGAAATGGATGCTTTGAAATCTATTTAAAAGTGAGGGAGGTATTCGAAATGAAGAACTCAGTTCAGAAACGTAAAATAACACAGTTCAATGCCAGCCGTGGAGCAGAACGTGAAAATGCCTTGAAAAAAGGTAATATCTGGATCCGCCCTACGACCTGCATGGAACTGAAAACCAGGTACAAACGTAACCGACAGAAAAAGGAAACCAGACGAATGGTTCTGAGATACGAGGAGGTTTAAGCATGATCAAAGCAACTGCATTAAAACCGGTAACTGACGAAAACAGAAATCTTGTAGCTGATGTACTGACAAAGAGAAGCCAGAATATCAAAATCGAGTATTCTCAGAATGCTGAACTGGTTCCTCCTGCAGTGGAAAATCTTGCATGTAAGATGCTGCATCTGGATGCAGAAATCAGAGGCCTTCTCAATAATCTGAGAGGATTCTATGTAACAAAACAGGAAGACTTCCATCTCAGCCTGCGCGGCCTTTCGAAAGAGGCAAAGAGCAGTATTATTGATCTTTTTGAGAGTCTGTATGGCGTTATGTCTGAAATTCGTTACTGCGCAGACTGTGATGTCATCAACGGTAAACTGATCTTCAGCCCGAGAGCGCAGATGTTTATTACCGGCCAGTACATGGAAATCGCCATCCGCAAGGCCGTCCAGGATGTCCTCACGGAACTGGAAAAGAAGCATCAGAAGCAGTTTAAGCTTTATGCAAACACAAAGGTGGCGACTGTTGACGGCAGGCTGAAGAACGAGTTTGATCTGATCATTGAAAATGTGACAGATGTGAATGTTATGACAGAACAAGAAGCTACATCATGCTATCAGAGCATCCTTACGAAGCGAGGTACCTATACATATAACGCAGAAATTGCAGGAACGATCCTGGAATTGTTCAGTAAAATAGATGGAAGCAAGCTTAGCAAGTAATTGTAAGACATACATTCTGGATGCAATTAGAAGAAAAGAAGTTTTGCGTTATTAGCTGAAATGCCGCAGAGCTTCTTTTTTTGTATCTTTTTTTTCTGATATGCGGCAGAGGATGTTTTGAAAATCCTGTACACTAAACTTGTACTTCAGAAATGGAACATATCATCGAAAGCAAAGGAGGAAACAAGATGAGTTTTGATCCAAAACCGGTAACATTGGAAGAGTATAACCAGAGTCTCAGAGATACTGTGAATGCATATTATGAACATGCAATGCAGGATCCTTCCATGACAGAAGAAGATGCAATTCAGTCAACGGCTGAAATGAGTGAGAAATACCTTGATGCGGTAGAGGAATTTCAGCAGGAACAGGACATGCAGAACGAGACAGAAGTAGATTCCGGTATCGAAGACTCGGAAGGCATTGATAACAGCGGTATTGATGACGATGGTATGGATGTTTAAGAGAGGAGAAAAAAGATGGAATCTGTAAAGAAAAGTGTGAAAAACTTTGGCAAAGGTTTTGGAATCTGGCTTATTCTTTTGTTGCTTAATACGCGAGCCGGAGAGAGCAGCGTGAATGGAATTAAAATTATCATGGATACGCTTCTTTCCATTATATTAATCGGAAATAATAAAAAAGCGAGAGAAGCTGCCCTGGGGATTTCTGCATTAACGGTAGTGGTAACGTGTCTGAAACTGCCAGGTGACGTGGAGATGCTTCTTCTGATAGGGATAGCTGTTCTGGGTGTTATGGTTCTGAAAAATATTCCTGATATGGAAGAAACTTCAGAAGCACAAAATGATTATTTAGCCAGTTCGTATGAGACAGATGATGAATTACCATGGAATACACGAAATGTATTCTGGCCATTCGAAAAATATTCCTTTTCGCCTGATCAGGGAATTTGTATTCAAAAAGGGGTGATAAAAAGAACATATATGAAAATCAAGACGAAGAATATACAGATTAGAATCAACCAGACCATAATGCAGCGTATTTTTCGGATTTGTGATATTTCGTTTTTGAGTGATTATACTGGGTTTGAGTATGGAAGTGAGGTGCTGAGAAATGTTCGCCTGAAATATGCTATGGAATTAAGTCAGATGGTGTGAGATAAAAACTGAAAATCAAACATATAAAGAAAAAAGATGTGAAACGATTGTATTTGTGCAGCGAACTGTCTATAATAATTTGAAAGAACCAATTGCATTGCAGACATTCAACAGAATCTACAGGAAGAAAAATTGTACAGGGATTCGGGATGTCTGCGATATTATAATGAATTATAAAGAGAGGTGCACAAGATGAAAAAAACGGTTATTTGCAACATTTCAATGAAGGAGAATCTTGATCAGGTGATATATTCCAGTACAGACAGATCTCTTCCTGTATCCGACAGAAAGGTGAGTTATCCGATTTGTGCGTTTCTTGAAAAAACTATGACATCGGAGGATGAGCTGGATGCTATTCTGCTGGTAAAAAAAGACAAGAATGATCATTACAAAAAAAATATAGAGCGTTTCAGGGAAGAACTGGAAGCAGTAAATGAGAAAATTGACGCCGACATTTCATATACGATAATCGATTCTGAATTTGAAGAGCACCAGACGGTACATGAGCAGCTGATGAAAGAAATTGTGGCGCATATTTCGGACAATTCCCATATTCTGGCAGACATCACATATGGTCCGAAGGACTTGCCGATTGTGTTGTTTACAACGCTTAGTTTTGCAGAGAAATTTTTAAACTGTACGGTAGATAATATTGTCTATGGTCAGGCAAGCTTTGAAAATGGCCGGGCGGTTGATACAAAGATCTGTGATATGATGCCGTTGTACTGTCTGAGCTCTGTCACAAATACAATTCAGTGCACAGACCCGGATAAGGCGAGAAGAATGTTCAATACACTTTTAACGTTTTAATTTTACAGGGGTGAGTGAGGGTATGTACAAGAGAGCTGATAAAGAAAAATATGAGAAACTGATTCAGGAATCGCCGTTGTTCTCTTTGGATAAAAAGGCGGAACCGGTAGCTTTTCGAAATGCACGTTTAAAAATGATAGAGAATATTTATCTGTATTTACTTTCCATAAACAAAGAAAAGTACGAGCCATACGGATGTGAGATTACAGAAATTGCAAATTACTGTATTGATAAGTATGATAGTACAAGGAGTGAATTTCTTCATTTTTTTAATTATGAATGGAAGAAGAAATTTACATATACAAAATATGAAGAAGGGCTAGAGGATACATACAAAGGAGTTCACGTTCCTGAAAATAAAATAAGAGCAGTTCGTAAGTATATCAAGTGTGCAGAAAAAATAGAAAAGAAGGATAAACCAGAAGAACTGTATTCAAAATTGGCAGAAGTAATGCAGCTTCCGGTGGAAACCATTCGAGAGCTGGCAAAGCTGGCAGATGTTAAAGTTACGACGAGTAATTCAATGAGTGACGAAGAGGAAGAAGAACTGTGGAGTTATATTGCAGGTAATGTAAATATTGAACGGGAATTTGAAGAGAAGGAAGAAGCAGAAAATATCCTGAATAAAGTAGATAAAGTGTTCCAGGAACTGAGAGCAAAGCAGCAGCCGATTGTTTCAGATGTTATCACAACAAAAATATGGCTGTGTCTGGAAGACTCGGAGCAGCAATATTCTTTTATCAGCAAAGAAGTGGCAGAAGAATGGAACAAAAAGGGTACATTGCCAACCCAGAGAGAACTGGCCAGGAAATATGGACGCGATGAGGCAAGCATCAGCAGGACGGTGAGAACTTTTCTGGAAAAACTTAAGAGAGAAATCGAACAAGAGAGGTAGTGTGACAGCAGAGGATCTGATATGTATATTGGATCCTCGTTTTTTTTATAAAAAAGGTTAAGGGAAAACCAATGTTTCACTATATAAAAGTAGAACAGGGAAGGAGAAACGCATATGGAAAAATGCAGCAGAGAAAAACTGGTGGATAAAATTGTAAAGGAATATAATCTTACAGAAGAGGACGCGCATAACAAGGCGGTAAAAATACTGGAAAGATGTCCCGAGAAGCTGCGGCAGAATGTACAGGAATGGTCGGAAAATCGCACACTGACCGATATTTATATTGGGAAATATTCTCTGCCGATGATTCTGGCGATCTGGGACAGCAAAGATTTCTTAAGTGCGTGGGAGGTGATGACAGAATTAGCGGAGGGAGAGATTGAGACTGCAGAAATGAGGATCTGGAATATGAGGAGGTAGTCTGTTATGGGAGAATACGGAGTACATCCAACCAGATATGGGGAAGTAAGTGACGGGCATCTGTATTCTATGTTCCGCGAATCCGCTTATGCCCGGCTTTCGGAAAGTGAAAAGCTGGATCTTCTGCAGGAAGTAGTAAACAGAGATGCAATGGAGAAGGGGGAGATAGGCGCCCCGGAGGTACGGTTTGCAGAGCTTCCGGTAAATGAAAGCGGAAATGCAGCAGATGGTGTGATTCAGGTGAATCGTGATATGGCGGTCAGTGGAGTTCAGACGTTTGAATACAAAGGGCAGACTGTTCAGCACAGAATGGATGATTATAACTGCCAGACATTGAACACGATACTGCATGAAAATATGCATTGCCTTCAGGATCAGATTATTGATGGAACAATCCAGATTGACGATTTGCAGCTGACCAGTGAATATCAGGCGAACAGTTATACCAACAGTATCGTTTTCCAGAATGGGAAGGGTCAGTGGGGAAGCCAGTATATGACGGGGGAAACAGCAAATGGATATTACATGTATTATTTTCAGGCCACAGAGAGGGATGCGTACCGTACAGCGGAAGAAAAGACAGCATCTATTCTGCAGGAGCTGTCCGGCAAATATGGAACAGAGGCGTCTTTCGAGGCATATACAAAGTCGATGGCCGCAACGGGATATCAGGCGATGGAACAAAAGGCAATTTTGGAATTTCAGAACCCCAATTTTGAAAAAGATCTGAATCAGGTTTTGCAGAACCAGTATTTTGGAACAAATGTAGAAGTAGATAAAAACACAGAAGAGACTGTTAAAGCGGAAATGATTGCAACGTATCAGAATCTTTATGAACAACTTGGAGAAAGTACAGCAGCAAACGAAGATGCGAAAATGTCATTTGATCCAAGGCCAGTGTCATTGGAGGAATATAATCAGGCAGTACAAAATCCGGCAGCGGCGGATGAGGAGGTGTATGAAGAAGCAGAAGAAACGGCAGAAAAAGGTCCGGAAGCAGATACACAGAGCCAGCAGGAGAGTGGAGAGGTAAGTGTATCGGATGAGGATATTGCCGATGGAATGGACAGTGATATGGAGATATGAAGGAGGAGAAAGCGATGTCATATGATTTTGGAAAAAAGAAAATTGGAGCCGGAGAAAAACAGGAAAGAAACGGGGGAATGTATAGTAAGACGCTGCTGGGACAGAGCATAGTTGAAAACGTCGTTCCATCCTGGACGGCAGATGGAGAAAACAGACCATTTGTGGTTTTTCGGGATCCGGATACCGGAAATGTTTTCGGACTGAGTAAGGACATGCTGGCATATGGTTTTCTGGCGATCGGTGCGCCGGGAACAGGAAAAACCAACATTTTTAATATCTGTCTGAAGTATCTGCTGAATGCACAGGGAGAAAGAGATGTGATCGTTATTTTTGATACGAAAGGAGATTACCTGGAGACTTTTGGAAGCCAGATTCCCGACAGTCAGAAGATTGTCATTGGAAATGGAGAGAAGTATCGGAAAATTACATCGTATCATAACATTTTTGCAGAGGTAATGCCCCGCGGAATAGACGGAAAACTGGTTTATACGACAGAATCGGATGAGGATGCCCTGGAGTTATGTGAGCAGCTGTTTCAGACGATGAACAGCGAAACACAGCCGATCTTTCCGGCAATGGCAGAGCAGGTAGTAGCAGCACTTATGATTTATTATATGAGAACATACTGGCGGTCAGATCAGTCAAAACTGAACAACCAGGAATTTATCCATTTTCTGGCAGGCAGCACGAACGAAGACCTGAAGAAAATTCTGGAATTAGATTATATGTCAGACTGGCGCAGCTGTCAGGATTATATTTCAGGCAAGAGCAACCAGACACAGGGAGTGAACTCCTATTTTGGAGCGCTGCTGAGAAAAATGTTTGTAGGTCCATTTGCAAAATCAGATCCATCGAAGGAATTTTCCATGCGGGAAATAATTACAGGAGGAAAGAAGAAAGTAGTATTCATTGAATATGATTTGAGAAAAGGTCAGCTTCTGGCGCCGATCTATGGGATTCTTCTTGACCGTGCGCTTGCCCATGCATTAGGAGGCAGACAGGCGGTAAAAGGAAACACATATTTTCTGTTAGACGAAGCACTGCAGCTTCCTAAACTGCAGCATTTCTCGGATGCTTTGAATTTTGGACGTTCGGAGAATGTCAAAATGCTGTGCGGTCTGCAGAATACAGCCGGTCTTGAGGAGCGGTATGGGGAGGCCGGAGCAAAAAATATTCTTTCTTCTTTTCAGAATATGGCAGCGTTTCGAACAAATGATTTTGATACCAGGCAGTTTGTGATTCATCGATTGGGAGAAAATTACCAGAATTTCAGTTTTTCTGCACAGCAGGAAAATCTGAATATTCAGAGAGCAGGGCATACCGTGGAGGACTGGAATTTATTGAGACTAAGGAATGGTGATGCTGTAGTGGCGCTGGCAGGTGAAAAACCGTTTATATTCCGAATGCCGCTTTACAGAGAGATAAAACAGTGAGTGCGTAAGGGGGAAAACGATGAGTAATAAGGGAATGATCATCAGAGAGTGTGAACATTTAAATTCTGCAAGACGGGTATTGGAGGGCCGCATTGACTGTGACATGTTTTTTCGTTCCATCTGCGGTGATCTTCTGATAACAGGAATGGAAGCAGGAAATAAGGAAATGGTGCTGTCATTGGTCAGGGCGTGCATGGAAAAAAGGGATGTTTCAACCATTGTCCTCACGAGTCATCAGGAACTGGCAGCGTTGATACAGCAGGATCAAAATAGGCGGAAAAGCGGTGCCGTCAGGGTGTCCTGGCCTGCAGAAAAAAATTATCATCCTTTCTACGGAATGTCTGCCCAGCAGATGCTTCGGTTTGTCTGCATGACAGCAGAAGAAATGGGATACAGCAGTATGGCCGGGCAGGTAATGATTTATGCGGCAGCGGTACTTAACATTGTTTCGACAGAATATCCAGTCTCACTGCCTGCAGTCGTAAAGCTTCTTGAGGAGGATGATGATTTTATATCAGAACTGGCTTTACAGCAGGGGCTTTCCAATGTTATTGCAGATAATATTCGGGCAAACCATGAAGCGGGCATTGTGTTTCGGCGGTTATTGGAGCGGCTGGAAGAAATATTTGAAAATATTTATGTGACGGGAAGCGATACAAAATATAATCTTCAAAGCGGCTGTAAAGAGAAACTTGATGGAATGGTGATATATGCCAGCTCCGGCAGTCAGCGGATTTTTAACGCTTATCTGAAGGAGGAGATTTTTCAGACATTGAAGGATGTACCGAAAATCAGGATTCTTCTCGATGAGATGGAGTTTGCAGATGAAAATGATGAGCTGATGAGATACATCATGCAGTTAAAAAGACAAGGCAGAATTGAACTGATCGTAATATCACAGAATGTAAAAGAATCCATGAAAGGAAATGCAGATCTGGATTTTGCCAATGTTGTTCTGTTTCAGCATGGAACACCGACTGCAACGGAAGAGATTTCGAAGGCTCTGTTTGGAACATATCAATATCATAAACCGATGCCGAACGCGGTAAAACCGCCTGCATTGCTTTTTACTTTTCAAAGGGCTGTGAACTGGCAGATTCAAAGTGAGGAAAGGCTCAGAGTGAGAAGCGAGGATCTTTCTGCACGTCCGGGGATTTTTGGAAGGCAGTCAGATTATCTTGCTGTAAAAACAACGGCGAACAACAATATTTATTTCATTCATACAGCAGATTTCCTGAAGAATACGGGATATGGTCTGACGGTTGTCTGATATCAAAAATAAAAGCTGAAAACGGTTAAGGTTAGATTTTTATTTCTCTATATAAAGATGAGATGTCTCTTACAGGAAAAAAGCAACAGAAAGAAAAGGTGGGTAAACATATGAAAAAAAGTACATATTCCAATGAAATCGCAAAGGCTGTAGAACAGTTTCTGAAAGAAAAGAACTGGCATTTTGATTTTCTTGAAAAAGCAGGATTGTTCAAGTTTGATTTAAAAATAAGCAGTAAAATTCGTAAAATCAAGTATGTAATAGATGTTAAAAACGATGAACTGGTTGTTTACGGAATCTGCCCTGTTCATGCGGATGAGAAAGATGAGGAGATGATGGCTCAGATGAGCGAGTTTCTTCATAGAGCGAATTATGGTTTGAAAAATGGCTGTTTTGAGTTTGATTACGAGGATGGAGAAATCGGTTTCCGAAGTTATATTGATTGTGACGGCAGACTTCCGTCTGCAGAGAATGTGAAAAACAGCATTTATTGTACGGCTGCCATGTTTGAACAATATGGAGATGGGATTACGTCCATTGTTTTTGCCGATTACTCGGCGCAGGAAGCAATTGCAATGTGTGAGAAGCCGCTGGAAGAGCAGTTTTCAGATGATGAACTGGATGAGGCGGAATTGGAAGAGGCGTTCGCACGTCTGGTAGGCGGCCTGGGAGGAGTGGTTAAGATCTGAGAGGAGAGTGACAGAGGATGATGCGTTCTGGAAATATTTTTGAACGGGAAGGCAGCAGAGGGCATGGCATGAGAACCGTATCGGGAGTGACGATTGCTGTGATAATCTGTTCTCTGCTGTCAGGGATTGCAGCAATTGGAATTATTTTGAATTTTGAAGCGGTAACGGCCAGAATTGCCGTTTTTGTTGTCAGGCTGTTATCATCTGCGTTTCCTGTTTTGTTAGTTGTTATAGCAATTCTTTATTTGGCGGCACGGCTGCGGTGGAGATGGCACAGAGATTACAGGAGGTGGTGATCTGCATGGATTTTGGTACAGTGACAGTATGGACAGTGATTAAAAGATTTTTACTCGGATGGATTGCGGCCGGAGGTCTGCTGGTAATTGTCAGTTGTGTGAAGTACAGAGAATTTATCATTACGGCATTTTTAAATAATACCTGGGCATGGATCAATGCACTGATGCCGGTGGTGATTATTCTGGTTGGGATAAGATGTATGATCAGGGCAGTATTGAAATAAAAGGGGGATGCCATTTATAAAAAAACAGTAAATTCGTCCACTTAGGACTAGCCGCCGCGGCTGTAGATTGATACAATAAAAGAAATAGGAAATATCGATTTTTTGCATAGGAGGAACACGGCGGCATGGCGGGATATGTGAGTCTTCAGGATGTAACCAAGACCTATCAAATGGGTGAGATTACCATCAAGGCTGCGGATGGGATCAGCTTTGATGTGGAAAAGGGTGAGTTTGTGATTGTTGTTGGACCGAGCGGTGCGGGTAAGACGACGGTGCTGAATATTTTAGGCGGAATGGACACAGCGACTTCAGGAAAGGTGCTGGTGGACGGGGCGGAGATCAGTAAGTACCGCGGCAAGAAGCTGATCCAGTACCGGCGGGAGGATATTGGATTTGTTTTTCAGTTTTATAATCTGATGCAGAACCTGACGGCGCTCGAGAATGTGGAGCTGGCGATGCAGATTTGTAAGCATCCGCTGGATGCGTCGGAGGTGCTTGAGGAGGTTGGGCTGGAAGAGAGAATGAATAACTTCCCGGCGCAGCTTTCGGGCGGAGAGCAGCAGCGTGTGGCGATTGCGCGTGCGCTGGCGAAGAATCCGAAACTGCTGCTCTGCGATGAGCCGACCGGCGCGCTCGATTATGTGACGGGAAAAGCGATCTTAAAGCTGCTGCAGGATACCTGCCGGGAGAAGGGGATGACGGTCATTGTCATCACTCACAACTCGGCGCTGACACCGATGGCGGACCGCGTGATTAAAATCCGAAACGGAAAAGTGGCGGGAATGAAAACAAATGAGAACCCGACGCCGGTGGAAGAGATAGAATGGTAGGTGGACGATGAGAGCATTTCGAAAAGACTTTATCCGGGAAATCACAAAGAACAAGGGGCGGTTTCTGTCAGTCTTTTTCATCGTGCTTCTTGGCGCGGCGTTTTTCTCGGGCATCCGGTCGGCGGAAGGAGATATGAAGGTTTCGGCGGACCGGTATTATGATGAAGTAAATTATATGGATTTGAAAGTTCTTGGAACGCTGGGGCTGACAGACGATGATCTGGCGGATATCGCGAAGACGGATGGCGTGAAAGCGGTCTACGGCGGAAAAACGGTGGAAGTGCTGCATGACATCGGCGAGAGCGAGCAGGTTGTGAAGCTGATTGCGCTGACGGACGGTGTGAATGAGCCGCGCGTGGTCGAGGGACGGATGCCGGAGAAAGAGGATGAAATTCTTGTTGATACGCAGTTTCTGAAAAGTTCCGGCTGTGAGATCGGAGATCAGGTAACGTTCACTTCCGGAACGGAGGATCCGCTCTCAGATTCGCTGACCGGGGACACGTTTACGATTGTTGGTTCGGCGACACTCCCTTATTATATGGATCTGAACCGGGGAACGGGCTCGATTGGAAACGGAAGCATCAACAGTTTTGCACTGCTGCTTCCGGAGACATTTACCTCGGATCTCTATACAGAGATTTACGTCCAGGCGGACGGCGCACAGGAAGAGGCGAGCTACAGCGATGCGTATGATGAGACGGTGAAGGCTGTACAGACGAAGATTGAAGCGCTCGAGGATGCGGCGTGCGACCGGCGGTATACGGCAGTCAAAACCGAAGGACAGGAAAAGATTGATGATGCAAAACAGCAGGTCGCTGATGCAGAGCAGAAATTAGCGGATGCAAAAACAGAGCTGGATGACGGTGCACAGCAGCTTGCTGACGCGAAAGTGACGATTGCGGACAAAGAGCAGGAACTTCTCGACGGCGAACAGACGTTAAAGGACAAAGAACAGGAGCTTCTTGACGGAAAGCAGACGATTGCTGAGAAAGAACAGGAACTCCTTGACGGAAAACAGACCATTGCAGACAAAGAGCAGGAACTTCTCAGTGCGAAAGCAACCATCGCCGATAAAGAGCAGGAACTGGCATCCGGCAAGGCAACGCTGAAAGATAAAGAGGCGGAACTTGCGAGCGGAAAAGCGACGCTGGAAGCAAAGGCGGCAGAGCTGGAAAGCGGAAAAGCGGAGCTGAATCAGAAAGCCGATGAACTTGCAAGTGGAAAAACCACACTTGAGGCAAAAGCGAAAGAACTTTCCGACGGAAAAGCACAGCTTGCAGAGAAAGAAACAGAACTGGCATCCGGCAAAAAAGAGTTAGAGGAAAAAATGACGCAGCTTTCGGCGGCAAAAACCGAACTGACTCGGAAGCAGACGGAGCTGAATACTGCAAAAGAGCAGCTTTCCGAAAAAGAAACGGAATTGAATATTGCAAAGGAGCAGCTTTCCGCTGCACGCGAGGAACTGGACAACAAGAAAGCAGAAACCGCTGCAGGACGCACACAGTATGAAGCGCAGAAGGCAGCGTATGAAGAACAGAAGAGTCAGTATGAGACAGCCAAGGATCAGTTAGCCCAGATTTCCAGGCAGCTTCCGATGGTGGAGGCTGCGCAGACAGAAGTGACTGGTCAGATCGAGGTGATTGAGGCTCAGCTTGACGGACTGACGGAGGAAGATGAAGCATATGTATCCCTGTTGGAACAGAAAACTGCGCTGGAAGCAAAGCAGACAGAGTTAGCACAGCAGCTTTTCACGATGCAGGAGCAGAAAACATTTCTGGAACAAAACATCGCAGCGTTTGAAGCAGCAAGCGCTGATGCGGAAGCCCGGCTTGCGGCTGCAGAAGCTCAGATTACCGACGCAGAAAGTCAGCTTGCCGCTGCAGATGCACAATTAACAGAAAAAGAGCAGGAATGCGCCGCAGGCGAGGCACAGATTGCTTCTGCAAAAGAAGAACTGGAAAGCGGCGAAGCTCAGATTACAGAGGCTCTTGCCCAGCTTCAGGATGGAGAAGCACAAGCAGAAGCTTATCAGAAACAGATTGAGGATGGCGAAGCCCAGCTTGCATCCGCCAAAGCAGCGATTGCCGACGGAGAAGCTCAGATTGAGACGAATCGCAGTAAATTAAAAGACGGAGAAACTCAGCTTGCGGCTGCCAGAGCCCAGCTTGCTGATGGGGAACAGCAGATTGCATCGTACCGACAGACGATTCAGTCGGGTGAGGCCCAGCTTGCCGCTGCAAAGCAGACAATTTCCAGTGGAGAAAGTCAGCTCGCCGACGCGAAACAGACGATCGCCGATGGCGAAACCCAGTTAGCAGAAGCAAAGCAGACGATCGCCGATGGAGAAAGTCAGCTCGCCGAAGCCAAGCAGACGATTGCCGACGGAGAAACCCAGCTTGCCGACGCGAAACAGGAAATCGCCGACGGAAAAATCTCCCTTGCGGATGCGAAACAGGAAATTGCCGATAAAGAAAAGGAACTTGAGGACGGCAAAGCCGAATATGAAAAAGCAAAAGCCGACGCCGAACCAGAAATCGCGGATGCGAAGCAGGAAATTGCGGACGGTGAGAAAACACTCGCAGACCTGAAAAAACCAACGTGGTACGTCTGGGGACGGGATAAGGTAACGTCAACTGAGAGCTTCGGTCAGGATGCCGGCCGTATCTCGAATATCGGAAAATTCTTCCCGGTTATCTTCTTCCTCGTGGCTGCTCTCGTCAGCCTGACGACGATGACACGAATGATCGAGGAACAGCGTCAGCAGATCGGAACGTTAAAAGCCCTCGGCTATTCCGACGGCGTGATCGCCTTTAAATATTTCGCATACGCGATGCTCTCCACCGTATCCGGCGCTCTCGCGGGCGTGGTGGTTGGAGAAAAAATCCTGCCCTGGGTTATTATGAATGCCTACGGCATGCTGTATACCGGACTTCCGTATTACATGACCCTGCTGAACTGGGAGCAGGGAGGCCTTGCGATTCTGGCGAGTGCAGCCTGCACCGGCGTGGCGACGATCGCGGCATGCTACAAAGAACTCGCCGCAGGTCCGGCAGAGCTGATGCGGCCGGAAGCACCGAAAAACGGCAAACGGATTTTCCTGGAACGCATCGGCGTACTCTGGAAACATCTGAACTTTACGCAGAAATCAACCGTGCGGAATCTGGTGCGGTATAAAAAACGATTCTTCATGACCGTTATCGGAATCGGCGGATGCATGGGTCTGATCCTCGTCGGTTTCGGCCTTCAGGATTCCATCACCGCGATTGCGAAAAACCAGTTCGTCAGCCTCTTCACCTATCAGGCGAATGCTGTGCTGAATTCAGATGTGGATGAATCCGAAAAAGAAGCATTGCAGACCGATCTGGAAAACTACAGCGGCATCGATGAGCTGCTGGAAATGTACTGCCAGAACATCGAACTGCAGACCGACAAAAAGACCGTGGATGCAGTGCTTGAAGTGCCGAAAGAACTGACGAATTTCAATGACTTCTATGCCTTCCGAGACCGGAAAAGCGGAGAAGTTTACGAATTCCCGACCGACGGCGGCGCAGCCATCAGCGAAAAGACAGCAACGATGCTCGGCGTAAAAGCAGGCGACACGGTTCAGCTGAAAAAAGGCGATGATATTGTGGACGTAAAGATTTCGATCATCGTCGAAAACTACGTGCGCCATTACCTGTATTTGGCCCCGGATCTCTACGAGGAGCTGTTCGGCGGAGCGCCGGACTACAACCAGCTTCTGATGAAATATCAGGACATGTCGGGCAATTATGAGACAGCACTCGGAGAAAAAATCATGACGTACGACGGTGTAGCGGCAATCTCGTTCACATCCGACCTGATTGATCAGATTGACAACATGCTTCGTTCCCTCGACATCGTCATCGTGGTGCTGATCGTATCGGCGGGCCTGTTGGCGTTTGTGGTGCTGTACAACCTGAACAACATCAACATCACCGAACGACAGAGAGAGCTGGCAACGCTGAAAGTGCTCGGCTTCTTCGACGGCGAGGTGGCATCGTACGTGTACCGGGAAAACATGGTGCTGACACTGTTCGGCGTTATCGCGGGCATGGGAATTGGAACGTTTTTACATCATTGCGTAATTCAGACCGTCGAGGTCGATATGATGATGTTCGGACGAAACGTGTTCCCGCGGAGCTACGGCTGGAGCGCCCTGATTACCCTGGCGTTTGCTCTGTTCGTCAATTTTATGATGTTCTACCGGTTAAGAAAAATTGATATGATTGAATCGCTGAAAAGCGTGGAGTAAACAACAGAAAAAGGCCGTCCGCGGTGATGCAGAGAATCTGCAGAAACCGTGGGTGGTTTTTTCATTTTGAAAGTGAAATATGAGCCGGAATGCTTGTTTTTTCAGACATTTCGTTGTATAAAAAAAATAAGGGTTTTTATTAGAACAGAATCAAAAAACAAAGAGTAAAGGGGATTTTTACAAATGGGAACAACAGAAACGAAAAAAATGAGAGTCGGCGTTGTCGGCTGCGGAGCGATCAGTGATATTTATCTGACGAACATGATTCATAACTTTGAGAATCTTGAGGTAGCAGCATGCTGCGCAGGCCATCTTGAACATGCGAAAAAGAAAGCAGAGCAGTATGGCATCAAGGGCTGTACCTACGAGGAAATTCTGGCAGATCCGTCGATTGAAATGGTAGTCATTCTGACACCGGCACCGACCCACGAGGGGCTGATCCGTCAGGCACTGGAAGCCGGAAAACACGTTTACACTGAAAAAACAATGACCCTCGCACCGGAAACGGCAGCGAAACTGATCGAGCTGGCAGAGGAGAAACATCTCTATCTCGGTTCCGCACCGGACACCTTCCTTGGATCGGCACTGCAGACCGCAAGAAAAGCGATCGACGACGGGCTGATCGGCGAGGTGACATCTTTCGAAGCATGCGCAAACCGCGATCTTGATTTGCTGGCGAGCATCTTCCGTTTTCTGCGGATGCCGGGCGGCGGTATCTGCTACGATTTCGGTGTTTATTATCTGACCGCCATCGTCAGCCTTTTCGGCCCGGTGGACCGTGTCGTTTCCTCCGTGCGCAACCTTGCGCCGAAGCGCGTCAATGTCGTCCCGGACAGCCCGGAATACGGCCAGGAATTTGACTACAGCAACGAGAGCCAGGCTTTCACGATTCTGGAAATGAAAAACGGCGTGACCGGCACATTCTGTGTCAATGGCGACAGCACCATCAACGATCAGGCGGTATTCACAATTTACGGCAAAAAAGGTATTTTAAAGCTGGTGGACCCGAACAATTTCGGCGGCGATATCGTCTACATTCCGGGCGTGAAGGACTGGACACAGCAGGCAGTTCCGGAAGTGCTGGATTATGGCTTTGCCTACAGCGAAAACAGCCGCGGCCTCGGTCCGTCCGAGATGGCAGAAGCAATTGCAGAGGGCAGACTAAACCGTGCGAATGCCAAAATGGCATACCATGTACTGGATGTGATTGATCAGATTATGAAGAGCGCAAAATCGGGTGCATTTGAGAAGGTTCCATCCACCTGCGAAAGACCGGAGGCCATGCCGAATTCATAGCCTATTTCTGATAGGATTGCAGGTACATCTGACGGAAGTCGGTAGGGCTTACATTTTTTGATTTCAAAAAGACTCTGTTAAACGTAGAAATACTGTTAAAACCGGATTCGAGCGACACTTCGGTGATCGTGAGATCCGGTTTTTTTAACAGGTTTTCGGCGATATGGAGCCGTTCCCTGGTGACGAAATCCGTGAAGGAGAGGCCGGTGTATGCGCGGAACAGCTTGGAAAAATGGCAGCGGGAGAATCCGGCGACCTTTGATGCTTCTTCCAGGGAAACCGGTTCGGTGCAGTGACTCGAGATCCAGGTACATGCAGCAATCATCTGGCGGTGTACCTGTGCGGAATGGCCTGTTTTTTGCGGTGCGGCAGTTTCGGTCGGCACGGAGAGATTTTCGCCGAGCAGAATAAAAAACTGATACAGCAGAACGCATCCGCGCAGCTCGGAAAAACTGATACCGGAGAGGGAGAGCCTGCGCAGCTCTGTCAGAAATCCGCGGAGTTTTTCGATTTCCGGGAAGTTGTTCTGATTCAGAAGACGGATCTGATAAAAAAGATAAGCAACAGACTGGAAATCCACGCGTTTTTCCAGAAAATCTGCATCGAGCTGAAGCATGATCAGGCGATGTTCTCTGTTGGTTGTGGAAACAGCGTGCAGCTCGCCGGGCCAGATAAAAAGAAGATCACCGGGCTTTAGCGGAAAGGTTTCTCCATTTACTTCATAGATAATGCCGTCATCCTGTGCAAGCACAATTTCAATATAGTGATGCCAGTGCAGACCGAAATAGGCGGGGACATGCGAAATAGAGATATCGTAAACATAGCTGTTAGCAAAATGATTGTTTTCGAAAAAAGAAGTCGAATCGTTTCTCATGGCAAAAGAATCCTCCGTATCTGATAAACGGTATTATACAACAGAAGAGAGAAAAAATATAGAAAAAATCGAAACATCTGGGCAATGATCGGCAATATATAAGTAGTGTTTTACGAGGATCTGTATTATGGTTAAGATATGAAAATTGTGAAGAACGGCAGAAATCGGAAAAAGAGTGATGTGATTTTGGCGAAAATTCACAAAAAACAATAAAAGTTTATGAAGAGTGAAGAAGTGAGAGGTAAGCGAAAAATGCAGATTTATGTAGATGGAAATGCTGTGCGAAGCGGAAATGGGCAGAAGGAATATCCATTTCGGACGATTTCCGAGGCGGCAAAAATTGCAAGGCCCGGCGACGAGGTGCTTGTAGCGCCTGGCGTATATCGGGAATATGTAGATCCGGCGAATGCGGGATGTGAGGATGCAAGAATTGTGTACCGTTCTGTGGAACCGGGAAAAGCTGTGATTACCGGTGCGGAAATTGTGGATAACTGGGAGCATTTGGAAGGTGATGTGTGGACAGCGCGCGTTTCGAACGGATTGTTTGGGGATTACAATCCATATACGACACTGGTCAGCGGTGACTGGTTTATCGCATCCTACACGGCACATACCGGAGAAGTGTATCTGAATGGAAAATCCATGTATGAGGTGACAAGTCTGGATCAGGTGAAAAAGCCGGAGATCTATAAAAAATCCTGGGATCAGGCATTCACGGTTTACACCTGGTATGTGGAGCAGGACGAAGAGAAGAATGAGACCGTTTTCTATGTGAATTTCCAGGGGAAAAACCCGAATGAGGAAACGGTGGAAATTAATGTGCGCGAGAATTGCTTTTATCCATCGAAGGAGGGCATCGGTTATATCACGCTGTCCGGCTTTGTTGTAAAACAGGCGGCAACCCAGTGGGCTCCGCCGACGGCATATCAGGAAGGAATGGTCGGCCCGCACTGGTCAAAGGGATGGATCATCGAGGATTGTGAGATTTCAGATTCGAAGTGTTCGGGCATTTCACTTGGAAAATACAGACAGCCGAACAATGACAATAAATGGCTCAAATGGAAATTCAAAGATGGTACACAGACGGAGCGTGACTGTATCTGCCAGGCGCAGCGAGAGGGATGGACAAAGGAAAACATCGGAAGCCACATCATCCGCCGGTGCAACATCCACGACTGTGGACAGACGGGTATTGTAGGCCACTTAGGTGGTGTGTTCTCGATTATTGAGGATAACCACATTCACCATATCAATAATAAACAGAACCTTGCGGGTGCGGAGATCGGCGGCATCAAGATGCATGCAGCAATCGATGTGATCATTCGAAGAAACCATTTCCATCACTGTACGAGAGGCCTCTGGCTCGACTGGCAGGCACAGGGCACACGTGTTACGCAGAACCTGTTCCATGACAATACGCTGCCGAACGAGGAAAATGCAAATCCAGAAGGTATGGACGGTATCGGCGAGGATATCTTTATTGAAATTTCCCACGGACCGACACTGGTGGACAATAACGTACTGCTTTCGGACCGCGCGATGAAGCTGGCAACACAGGGTGTTGCGGTAGTACATAACCTGATCGCGGGATCGTTTACTGCTGTCGGCCGAGGTGTCAACAATGGCTCCGAAAAGCTGCCGTCGCCGCGCTACACACCGTACCATGTGCCGCATCGCACAGAGATCAACGGATTTATGACGGTTCTTCACGGTGACTGCCGGTTCTACAATAATATCTTCATCCAGAAGCCGGTTCGTGCGGGAATGGAAGAAATCCGTAAACTGACTGGGGATAATGAATGGGATGACGGAAATCTGACAGCAGGAACCGTGCCGTACAGCGGATATCCGACGCTGGAGGAGTACGTGGCAAGATTTGAGGGCTACTGCGGAATGGGTTCCGGAAAGTCACCGGATCTGTATTACGAGAAGCTGCCGGTATGGCTTGGCGGCAACGTTTACTTCAATGGGGCGAAGCCGGCAGAGCAGGAACAGGACGCTGTAGTGGATACCGAGCATGAAATCACCATCGGTGTAAAAGAAGAGAACGGAAAATGGAAACTGGAGACCAATGTTTACGATTATCTGCCGCAGAATGCCTGTGCAGTGATCTCAACGGAGACACTTGGCATGGCATTTGAGCCGGAACAGAAATATGAGAATCCGGATGGAACGCCGATCGTGTTCCGATATGACTACTTCGGAAACCGTCAGGGCATTCATCCGCTGCCGGGCCCGTTTGCATCAAAAGAGGCTGCGGAAGAAGCACTATCATAAAGAAATTCTATAGACCCGCAAAAAAATAGCGTAAAAAATTCAGCGCCGCAGAGAGTGAATGACTGCGTCACAGCCTTTTTTGCAGTGTTTTCGGGTTTTACTATAACAAAAAGGAGTATAGAGAAATGATTTACTATGTCAATAATTCCGCTCCGAAGAATGGAAACGGAACAAAAGAGATGCCGTTCAAGTTCATCAACGATGCGGCAAAAATTGCAAAGGCAGGAGATGAAGTTCTGGTTGCACCTGGTATTTACCATGAATATGTTGATCCGGTCAACGGCGGAACCGAGAATGCAAGAATCGTCTATAAGAGTGAGAAGCCGCTCGGCGCAAAGATCACCGGTGCGGAAACGATGAATGACTGGGAGCATTACAAAGATAATGTGTGGGTATGCCGTGTAGACAACGGAGTTTTTGGCAATTATAACCCATACACGACAATGGTCGGCGGTGACTGGTATTTTGCACCGGTGGTACGCCATACCGGCGCGGTTTATCTGAATGACCGCCAGTTATACGAGGCAGAGACGCTCGAGGAGTGTATCAAGGGCGAGGTTTATGCGCCGTCCTGGGAGCCGGAGTGGTCGGTTTACAAATGGTATACCGAGCAGGACAAAGAGAAAAATCAGACGGTCATCTACGCAAATTTCCAGGGTAAAAACCCGACGGAGGAAAAAGTAGAAATCAACGTGCGCCGGAACTGCTTTATGCCGTCGAAAACAGGCGTAAATTACATTACGTTCAGTGGATTTGATGTCAGCAAGGCGGCAACGACATGGGCTCCGCCGGCCGCTTACCAGGACGGTATGATCGGTCCGCATTGGTCGAAGGGATGGATTATTGAGGACTGTGAGGTCAGCAACAGCAAGTGCTGCGGTATTTCGCTCGGAAAATATTACGATCCGGAGAACGACCATTACTTTACCAGAAAACACGTAAAAAGCCCGACTCAGATGGAGCGTGATGCTGTGTGCCGCGGCCAGTATCACGGCTGGACGAAGGAGAACATCGGAAGCCATATCATCCGCCGCTGCCACATCCATCACTGTGAGCAGACCGGTATTGTCGGACGGATGGGCGGTGTGTTCAGTATCATTGAGGACAACCACATTCACAACATCAACAATATGCAGCAGCTTGGCGGAGCCGAGATTTCCGGTATCAAGATGCATGCAGCGATCGATGTTGTGATGAGAAGAAATCACATTCATCATTGTACGATGGGCATCTGGTGCGACTGGGAGGCACAGGGAACACGCCTGACCCAGAACCTGCTGCACGACAACTGCCCGCCGGAGGGAACACCAAAGGCAGAGGGCGCAATGATGAGTCAGGATATTTTCATCGAGGTTGGCCATGGTCCGACACTGATCGATAACAACATTATGCTCTCACCGGTCAGCGTTCGTATGGCGACCGATGGTATTGCCTGCGTACACAATCTGATGCTTGGCTCATTAACTGCAGTTGGCGGCGGAACAGGAGACCGTTACACGCCGTATCACATCCGTCACCGTACCGAGGTTGCCGGATTCATGACATTCCTGCATGGCGATGACCGGTTCTACAACAACATCTTTATCCAGAATTACCCGGTTGAGGAAACAGAAATGGTTGAGGACATGGGCTTCAAGATGGAGGATAACCAGGAGGTCGGAACGCATGTGTTCGACGAGTATCCGACCTATGACGAGTGGATCAGCCACTTTGAGCTGGACAAACCGGCCGACATGAGCAAGCTGGAGCCGTATCACAACAAGTGCCATCTGCCGGTTTGGGTAAACGGAAACGCTTACTTTAACGGAGCAAAGGCGTGTGTGAATGAAAAAGAGAATCTTGTGGATAACGAGAACCAGGTTAAGGTGGAACTTGTGGAAAAAGACGGCCACTATTCCATCAAGACGAACGTGTATGAGTTCCTGAAGGATTTCCGGACGGGAATTATCAACAGTGATATTTTAGGATACGCCTTCGAGCCGGAGCAGAGATTCGAAGATCCGGACGGAAGCACGATTATCTTCGATCAGGACTATCTTGGCGAGCACCGCGGCGTGGCAGCAATGCCGGGACCGTTTGCGGATGGAGCTGAGGCAGAGAAGATTCTGTGGTAGAAGAAATCAGAACTTACCGGTTGATACGAAAAAAACAGGGCGCTGTGCAGGAAATGGCACAGCGCCCTGTTTTGGTAAAAGGAAAGTCAGGATGCCTTTGCAGAATCTTTTGCCGTCGGCATTTTCTCGTATAAGATTTTCAGCATAATCGGTGTTGCAATACTCGAGAAAAGAATCAGCAGAATCACGGCACTGAAGAAATCGCCGGATAAAAAGCCTGCATTCAGACCCTTTTGCGCAACGATCAGACAGACTTCACCACGGGTCATCATACCGACACCGATTTTCAGGCTGTCGCCCCAGGTAAAGCCGCATCCCTTTGACATCAGGCCACAGCCGATAATTTTTGCGGCAAGGCCGACGATGACGAAACAGATGGCAAAGAGTACGAATTTCTCGTTCATGCCGCTGAGCGTTGTTTTGAGTCCGATACTTGCAAAGAAAATCGGTCCGAAAATCATATAGGAGCTGATATCCATTTTTTCTTCGATGTAATCGGAAGAATCGAGGGAACACAGGATAACGCCCGCAACGTATGCACCGGTAATATCGGCGATGCCGAAATATTTTTCGGAAATGTAGGACAGTCCGAAGCAGAGTGCAAGACCCAGAATCGGGAGACGGCGGGTGTGCGGAAATACGGAGTTCATGCGGTTGAACAGCTTAAAGCAGAGAAAACCGAGCACAATCGCAAGGGCAAAAAACAGAATGGTGGAGGCTGCTACTTTCAGCGGATTGGATGTCGGATCTTTAAAACCGATGACAACAGTCAGCACAATGATACCAATGACATCGTCGATGATGGCTGCATTTAAGATGGTTGTTCCAACCTCTGTTTTCAGCTTGCCGAGTTCTTTCAAGGCCTGTACGGTGATGCTGACCGATGTCGCAGTCAGAATAACACCGATAAAAACAGCGTGGTAAAATTCTTCCGTTCCGACAGCAGAGAAGCCATAAAAGCTCATGTATAAGATGGCTCCAAGAACGAGAGGAACAAAAACACCGGCACAGGCGATCAGCAGGGATTTCACTCCGGTGCGGAGCAGATCCTTCAGGCTGGTGCCAAGACCTGCGGAGAACATCAGCAAAATGACACCGATCTCAGCCATCTGTGCAAGAAAGTCAGACTGCTGAACGAGTCCCAGCACACTGGGTCCAAGGACAATACCGGCAATCAGCTCGCCCACAACCTGCGGAGCCTTGCATTTTCTGGCAAGAATACCAAACAATTTTGCGAATACGATAATGATTGCCAGGTCTTTTAAAATGACATACGTATCCATGAAAAAGATACCCCCTTTTATGAATTTTATGTATGTGTCGGCAGCTTGAAAGAGCAATGCCGGAGTTTGATACGCATACATTTTCAGTATAGCAAAAATTGAGAAAAAATACTATCGGCAAGAAAGAAAAAATAAAGTAAAACGGAAAAATGATGCAGGCGTATGGAACCGTTCTTTTGTAAAACAAAACTGGAAAAGAGGATTGTGAGGATTATTGTCAGATTCAGAGCAGTGAACGGTAATGGAAAAAGAGATATAGAAAAGAGCATGTAGATATAGTATGATCAAAGCAGCAAATAAATTTTACATGGAGTTCAAAAAGCGGGATCAAAGAAAAAACGAAAGGGGAAATAAAAAATGAGAGTTGGGAACGTGAAAGAAATTGTATTTTCCAAAGATCCAAAACAGATGAACTGGCTGCGGGAGGATTTCCCATACGCCGAGGTAAAATGCCCGCCGGAGTTTTCGGCTGAGGTGCAGAATGAGAAAGACGGAGATGTGCTGACAACGAAGATTGTGGTTTCTTACAACGGTGCGCATCCGTATTTTACAAATGCCGGAAGTATTGGGGTTTCATTTCCGTTGCAGGACCGCTACACGGACAGTGTGACCTGCCGTGACTATCGGTGCCATGCACATGTTTTCTGTGGGGAGAATACCAGTTATATCATGGCACTCCGCATGGGCGGTGCGGCTCCGCATCTGGGAATGGTGCTCACAAAAGGCAGTTTTTCTGCTTACAGTATTGAGCGCGATCTGAAACTGCAGAGCAATGACAGAGGCTGCTTCTGGCTGCACCCGTCCGCACAGGAATTTGCGCCGGGAGATACAATGAAGCTGGAGTGGAAGGTATTTCCGCATCGGGGACGCGAAGATTTCCGGGAGAAATTAAGAGCATTTCCCCGGGTGATTCTGGTGGATGCTGAGCAGTATGTGATTTATCCGGGAGAGACGAGTAAGGTAACCATTGAGCCGACATTTCCAGCGGAAAAAGTGACGATAAACGGAGCGTCGCTGGAAAAGACGGAAAATGGTGTTTATGAATATCTGTTTGAAAATGAAAAAACAGGGGAGTATGTACTTTCGATCTGTGCCGACGAGGTGAAAACCACCTGCCGTCTTCTCGTGCAGGAGCGGCCGGAAACACTGGCTGCAAAACGGTGTGCGTTTATTGTTGATCACCAGCAGTATCATGGAAAGATCAAAGAACTGCAGGGCGCCTATCTGCCGTATGATAACGAAGAGAAACTTCTTGTCTGCACGCCGGAAAATGATTTCAATGCCGGACGGGAGCGTACCGGTATGGGTGTGCTGATTGCACGGGCACTGCAGCAGAATCTTTTAAAAGACCGGGAAAAAGCGGAGCAGAGTCTTCGTGAGTATCATGCATTCTATCTTCGCGAGCTGGTAAATGCATCAACTGGACTTGTATGCAACTGCTCAGGAAAAGACAACAGCTATTTTCGGCTTTACAACTACCCATGGGCAGTGACATTCTTTCTTGAATGCTGGAAGCTGTGGGGAGAAAAAGAAGATCTGAAGACAGCAGTTCATATCACAGAGAAATTTTATGAACAGGATGGATTCCGTTTTTATCCGATTGAAATGCCGATTGTGATGCTCTGTCATGAGTTGGAAAAAGCAGGAGAACAGAAGGATCTGAAAACAGTAAAAGATCTGTTTCGATGTCATGCTGATCAACTGATTGAGATTGGAACGGCTTATCCGGCTTCGGAAGTAAATTACGAACAATCGATCGTACAGCCGGCGGCCGAAGTCATTCTTCAGGTTTACGAAGTGACAGGGGAAGAAAAATACCTGCGCGGAGCGGAGCAGCAGATCGCCGTCCTCGAACTCTTCGACGGCCAGCAGCCGGACTACCATCTGCATGAAACTGCAATCCGCCACTGGGACGGCTACTGGTTCGGAAAACGCAGAGTCTTCGGAGATACTTTCCCGCACTACTGGAGTGCAGAAAACGGTCGAACCTTCAAGCGCTACGCTCGCCTGACCGGAAACGAAGAATATAATATTCGCGGTGAGCATTCCCTGCGCGGCGTGCTGTCCATGTTCTTTGAGGATGGAACAGCGACCTGTGCGTACCTGTATCCGTATTCCGTCAACGGCCAGAAAACCGATTTTGCCGATCCGTATGCCAATGACCAGGATTGGGGATTGTGCATGAACCTGGAATAAAGAATGACCAGAACCTTCAAACTGAAATCATACAGAGTGATTCAGTTTGGAGGTTTTTTGGATTTGCAGAAGATGGATTCCGGCATGGTGTAAGAATAATGATATGATTTTCCTCAATGATGATGTAATAAAACCAGAACCAGACAAAGGATTTGTGAAAATCAAAAGGGTATGGAAACAATCCATACTCTATTTTTTCTTTTAACAAAGAGAAATAAAAAACGTTGACGAAAAAAAAGAAATTTGATAAACTGGAAAAATAAAAGGGAGTAGCTAGCCAACCGTGTTCACTTCTTCGTCAGTACAGCTATTGATATTCAATAACTCGGAAAGTGATTAAATAGCGAGACTTTTACTGTAGATGCAGTAGGAGTCTCTTTTTTTATGCCTATAACACCTGCTGCAAAGAATGCAAAAGAAAGAGAGGAAGATACGTATGATGTTACAGGCAGGGATTTTGATAGTGGGTTTCCTTTTTCTGGTAAAAGGAGCAGACTGGTTTGTGGAAGGGTCTGCAAGCATAGCAAGAAAGTTTGGAATTCCCCAGCTGATTATCGGACTTACCATTGTTGCAATGGGAACGAGTATGCCGGAGGCTGCTGTAAGTATTACCGCAGCGATGCAGCAGAACGCAGGAATTACGATAGGAAATGTGGTTGGAAGTAATATCTTGAATATTTTTATTATTCTCGGACTTACGGCATTGATAACAAATGTGGCAATACAAAGGTCTACCTTGTTTTATGAAATACCGTTTATGATGTTTGTTACGGTAGTTTTAATGATATGCGGAATGACAGGAGGAAAAGTAACGTTTGCCGAGGGCATAGTCTTATGGGTACTGTTTCTTGTATATCTTGGATATTTGTTTGTAATGTCAAAAAAAGGGGAAAATCCGGAAGAGGAGGAAGCGAAAAATTATCCTGTCTGGAAATGTCTTCTTTTGATGGTGGCAGGCGGCGTCCTGGTTGTAAAAGGAAGTGATTTTGCCGTCAGCGGGGCAACCGAGATTGCACGATACTTTGGAATGAGTGAGCGTTTTATCGGACTGACGATTGTTGCTCTCGGAACATCTCTTCCAGAGCTGGTAACATCTGTGACAGCGGCAAAAAGAGGAAATGCAGGGATTGCAATCGGAAATATTGTCGGAAGCAATATTTTTAACATTTTATTTGTAATTGGAACAGCCGCACTGATCTGTCCTGTGCCATTTGAAACTAAATTTATTGTAGACACAGGAATCGCAATTCTGGCAGGTCTGGTTTTATGGATTGGGACGTACAAGAACAGGGAATTACGGAAAACGTGTGGTGTCGTTATGCTTTTATGCTATGCAGGATATTTTGCATATTTATGTGTGGTATAAGATGAACCATTTTTGATGAAACCATTATTTAAGCACCGACCATTTGGCCGGTGCTTTTGAAGTGCATTCAAAGCTATGCGAAACGGAAGAAAAAATCAAGAATCATGCTAGAATCTAGTACATCGTTTTGTAAATAACTATACCAATCACGCAGGATGCAGATTCGAGTGTGCAGGTATAAAAATGTAGGCGTAGCGGGCTACGCCGAGGCTTTTATGCCTGTGCAATCAGATTTGCAGACAAGTGAGTGGTATAGTTATTTCGAAAACGATGTACTAGCTTCGGAAGGCGGAAAACAGTCCCAAAAAGTGCAACAATTTTCTGGAAAATATGCTATAATCTGATCAAAGTAGAGAAAAGCGGAGAGTAGAAATGAAAAAATTACCAGAATCAGAACAGGAAATTATGATGATTATATGGGAATATGAGGAACCTGTCAGTCGATTTCAAGTTGAAGAAAAGTTGAATGTAGAGAAAAATGTTGCACCGAGTACCATTTTAACATTGCTTACTCGTTTGGAAAAAAAAGGATTTATTCAAAAAGTGAGGAACGGGAAATCAAATCTTTATGTACCATTAGTAGAAAAAGAAAATTATATAGGCACGGTTGGAAAAAACATGTTAGATAAAATGTTTCAAGGGTCATTAGCAAAATTCGCATCGGCACTGTATGATGGAGAAAAACTTAGCTCAAAAGAGGTTAAGCAATTGCAGGAATTTATTGACAGACAAAAATAGAAAAAGTGGTGTAGAGGATATAGTTACAGATGGCATTTATCATAAAGTGGAATCTTTCAATAGGCATAGTCGCATTTATGGCATATGTTGTACAAAAAATAATGGGGAAAAGGCTCGGTCATTACTGGAGAAAGATAGTCTGGATACTTCTGACACTTAAAATGTGCTTTCCATTTTGGAGTGTGACAGAGAAATTTCGGCAACATCCTTTTATGATTTCTATGCCGGCATATTATATCGGGGAACAAAATCAAAAGACCGCGATCATGACGAAAATGGGAAACGTTTCAATTCGAAGGTGGATGTCAGGCGAAAAATTTTTGCCGTATATATGGCTTGCAGGGATGATTTTATGCCTTTTGTTTCACGCAATACAATATAGAATATGGAAAAAAAGAATATTTGCAGAATGTAAAAGAATGCAAAAAAATTCCGTATTAGAAGCTCTAAAAAAAGCAAGCGAAGTTTGTAAAATAAAAAAAACAGAAATATGGGTCTGTGAAAATCAAGATTTTTATTCTCCTATGTTGTTTGGTGTACGAAATACAAAAGTATTGATTCCACAAGAAATGCTGGAAACGGAAAATTACTCCTATGAAGAATGGTATTTGATTTTTTTACATGAATTGACACATCAGAAAAAACACGATTTATGGTATAAAAGGTTTCTTCAAATTATAAGGGATGTTTATTGGTTTTGTATCCCAATGCTGTGGGTGCAAAAAATGGCAAATATAGATATCGAATGTGTCTGTGATGAGACTGTTACAAAACATATGAATCTGACGCAACGGAAAGATTATTGCAATGTTATTTTAAAAGTGGCTTCAAAACAAACGAAAAAAGAATTATCTGGAGTTGTTTCAATGGTATCAGAAACAGAGATACTGAAAGAACGATTTTACAATGTGTTTTTAGCAAGAAAAAAACTTCGAATATACGTCACTGTTTTTCTTTTTGGAATAATTATTTTGAGTTTTTCGGAAATGCAAATAGCGCGACAAATATGGTCATCATCGCATATAGAAAATTGTCCCAAATGCAAAGCTGCGGTACAAGGAGAAGTGGTTTGGAATGCATGGGAAAATGAAAAAAATGTAGTATGTACACATCAATATGCATGGGGAGATGACTTACAGAAAGCCAGATATGGAGTAGAAAAAATCAGGTGTAATGAATGTGGAAATTTTTTTGAGATAAAGATCAGGCAAGAAAAAATAGTCTGCCATGGGTATAATGATTAATTAGACAAACGTAGAAAAAGATTGACAAAAAGTAGGAAGTGTGGTATTTTTTATTATACAAATGTAGAATGTACGTTGACAGGTATAATAAATTTTTAAGGAAAAAAGTATGAAAGCGGTAAAGAAAAAAATTTCCATTTTTCTAATGACCTTAATGTTGGCCAGTACATTTTCTGCCAATGTAACAAAAGCGGATGTTATCGAAAGTAAGAATACTTTTGCGTATGAAGAAATTATGCCGTATGCTACAGTTTGCCCGAGATGTGGAGGAAGAATAACATCGTCAACCGTATGGGGAAGCTGGATAAGCAGTGGTACAGTTACATGTACTCATGGTCACGCATGGGGAACTGATTTGAAGCAGTATAGAACAGGAATAAAAACTACAAAATGTTTAAATTGTAACGCAGGAAATACTGCTAATGTGAAAGAAACAAGAACAATTTGTCACGGATATGATAATTAATGGTTAAAACACAAGGCTGTTGTATGATATGTAAAAAAACAGAAGTCATGCAATAGCCTTGTGCTATATAGAAACATAGGGGGTAGCATAATGATGGGAAAAAGGTTGAAAGAAATTTTTGGTTTGATTCTGATTAACATCACATTAGTCAGTGGGAGCTTAAATGCAGAAACGGTATATGCAGATACACAAGCCAAGATTGAAATTGAGAAAACGGAAATGCCATTAAAAATTTGTGTTGATGAAGAAAATAAAAAAACGGTACTTCAAATAGTGGCAGCCTGGAAGAAAATATATAAAAATAATGGAGTGGAATTAATGGTAATCCCATCAGGGCAACAGGCTTCGGAAGAAAAAGTACAGGAGATCCAGAATGAAATTACGACGGGAGAAGGGCCGGATGTATTTTTCGCAGAAGGGCCGAATCCGACTTGGAGTGAGCAAAGAGTAGTTGTTTTTGAAGACCCCAAAAAAGAAATGTATCAGGGAACCTTTCTTTCGTTGAAACCATACATGAAATATTTTGATATAGATATTTTAGAAGAGAAGATTTTGTCTGCAGGTATGGCTAATGAGGAACAAATACTGCTTCCTATGACATACGATTATTTTCTATATGCATTTACAACACAGGATTTACCGGAAAATACAGAAATATCAAGAAATTGGCTGGAATTAGCCAGACAAAAAGAAAAAGCAATTCAACAGATTGTAGGGCAAAGAAGTGGGGTTCAATTTTTTGATACATTTAGTGAGGTGGTTGATTATAAGAAAAAAACACTTCTATATTCGGAAGAGCAGATAAAAAAAGTTTTGGATGAAACAGTAGCATTAAAAACAAGATCATTAGCTTTAAACTGGAAAATAAAAGATACAGGAGTAGTAAGTCTAAATGATTTGGAAGAACTTGGAGGTGAAAAAACAGTTCATACGGTATTTGCAATGCCGAATCAGGAAGGCGGATTCACTGCAAATGTTACACTTTATGCAGGAATTAATAAGAACACAAAGCAACCTTTAAAAGCAGTCTCCTTTTTACAAATGCTATACAGTGAAGAAGTTTTATCGGGAAAAGGAATAGAGTTAGAAGATAAAAGAGAGGCAAGCAATATAAGATTTCCGCAAGGGGTTTCTATTTACAAAAAGGAACTAGAAAAACGAATGCGGAGTCTTTCGAGACAAGATCAAAAACAAATCAAAACGATACAGGAAGAAGTAAAAACTGTTCGATTTTATTCGGTATGGGACAGGGAACTTAATTCCTTATTATCTAAGTATGAGGCACAGGAAGATGAAAAGCAAAAAGAGCATGTCTTTACAGAAACAATACAGAAATGGAAGGAAAAGATACAAAAATGACATAAAAAATCAGTTCTGTGGAGTGAGAGTTGCAAGAAACAGATTTTCCGGAATACTGTGGAACAGTCTGTAAATGAAATCGTTGTTCTATGATATTCAAGGGTGAGAGCTCAAAAAATAGGCTTTTCACCCTTGCTTTAGAGATCAGTTAATGATCTGCGCTGTTTAAATGCTAAGCAACATATATAAAGATGCATATCAAAGAGTATTATTTTTGACAGGAATTTGTCCAATACATGAGACAAAAAACAGTCCAAAAAGTGCAACAAAAAAGTCAAATCAGAACATTTTCTTTCTTTGCGGGATATGCTAAACTTTTTCTATCATAAGAAAAAAGGATGTACGAACAGGGGTTTTTACGTACCGTCCGGAAAGAGGAATTTTGATGAAAAAACAGTATTTCTGCAATCCGTTAAATATGGATTACCGTTACCAGTTCATTCAGGATATGAGAAGCGGTGAGGACAAGATTTCCCGCGAGGCCGCCGATCCGTCGATGATTTTATTTCAGGGAAAATATTATATTTTTGCATCCATGACGTTGAGCGTCTGGGTTTCGGAGGATATGGTACACTGGGAGAGCCACCGGCTGCCGGAGAGCCTGCCGCTGTATGACTATGCGCCGGATGTGCGCGTGGTCGGCGATTACGTCTATTTCAGCGCATCCCGCCGCGGCACGATCTGTGATTTTTACCGCACAAAAGATATCCTGAACGGCCCGTTCGAGCGCATCCCGGGAACTTTCGATTTCTGGGATCCGAATCTGTTTCTCGATGATGATGGAAAACTCTATTTTTACTGGGGCTGCAACAACGTGACGCCGATCTGGGGCGTCGAGCTCGACAAAGAGACAATGGTGCCGAAGACCGAGCGGATCGAGCTGATTTACGGAAATCCGGAAAGAATCGGATATGAGCGTGTGGGAGAAAACCATTCCAAAATGCCGCTCAGCGAAGAGGAAGCTGTAGAAAAATTTAAAGAATTTCTGAAAGCACAGGGAAAACCGGTCGATGAACTGACGGAGGAGCAGATTGGATTTGCCAAAATCATGTTCAGCCAGAGACCATTCATCGAGGGCGCATGGATGACGAAACACGACGGAAACTATTACCTCCAGTACGCTGGTCCGGGAACGGAATTTAACGTTTATGGCGATGGTGTTTACGAGAGCGATTCTCCGCTCGGCCCGTTCCATCTGGCGAAGAATAATCCGTACTCCTACAAACCGGGCGGATTCCTGCGCGGTGCAGGCCACGGTTCGACGATGGAAGACCGCTATGGAAACTGGTGGCATACCGCGACAATGCAGATCAGCAAAAACCACGATATGGAGCGTCGCGTCGGCATCTGGCGGGCAGGCTTCGACAAAGATGGTGTCCTGTTCTGCAATCAGCAGTTCGGCGACTGGCCGATGGCGGTGGAGCAGGCAAAAGAAGACCCATGGGCAGAACCGGAGTGGTATCTCTTAAGCTATCAGAAAGCAATGACGGCATCGTCCTCGGAAGAAGGCAGAGAACCGTCGTTTGCGACAGATGAAAATATCCAGACCTGGTGGCGCGCAGCCGGAAATCAGCCGGGTGAGTGGATTTCGATGGATCTTGGTGAGGTAAAAGATGTCCGCGCCGTACAGATCAATTTTGCAGATGACAAAATCAATTCACCTCTGCCGGGCGAGCGTCAGGGGGAACGATATATCGACCCGAGCCAGCATAAGACCAGATGGCTGCTTGAGGCATCCGCCGATGGAACAAACTATTTTGTTCTGGCAGATAAATCAGACGCAGAAACCAATTTGCCGCATGATTTCATCGTAAAAGAAGAGGGTGTACAGATCCGTTATCTGAAACTCACTGTTTTTGAAGTGCCGTACAACCAGAATCCATGCATCTCCGGCCTTCGTGTTTTCGGCCTTGGCAACGGCGAAAAACCATCCGCACCGCAGTACCAGGCAGAGCGGACCGGAACTATGGATATGCGCATCACCATCGAGCCACAGACAGACGCTGTCGGATATAACGTCCTCTGGGGTTTTGCACCGGACAAGCTGTATCACAGCTGCATGACCTTTATGCCGGAGCAAAATATTGGAGCGCTGGTAGAAGGCGAAACGGTGTATGTGAGAGTCGATGCGTTTAATGAGAATGGAATTACGGAAGGAACCGTAAGGCCGCTTGCATGATACAATTATATTGAAAAAGCAGAAAAACAGCTCAGGTGCTCTTTGGAGAAATGAACATTAGAAATAAACGGATTGAACATAAGGAGTATTTATGGAAATACATGAATTACAGCAATTGCTGTCAGAAATGTCATTACAGGAAAAAATAGGACAGATGGTGCAGCTCACTGGCGCATACTTCGATAAAGAGGCAGTGCTCACAGGTGTTGTTGGCGAACAATTGCCACCGGAATGGATCATTCAATATGCCGGTTCAGTGCTTGGAGTGATCGGTAAAGATAAAATTTATGATATCCAGAGCAGATATATGGAACAGCATCCCCATCATATTCCATTGCTGTTTATGGCAGATGTCATACATGGGTGCAGGACCATAGCTCCGATTCCGTTGGGGCAGGCGTGTTCATTTCATCCGGAACTGGTGTCTGAGGCGGCTTCTATAGCTGCCTCGGAGGCATCTTCAGAAGGGCTAAGGGCAACATTTTCTCCTATGATTGATGTTTCAAGAGATCCCAGATGGGGAAGGATGATGGAATCCTTTGGAGAAGACCCATATGTAAACGGAATCATGGGAAAAGCAATGGTAGATGGCTATCAGCAGAAAGCTGATACCGGAATAGCGGCATGCCTGAAGCATTTTGCAGGTTATGGGGCTGTGAATGCGGGAAGGGAATATAATGATGTTGAAATATCCCAGCGGACATTTCTGGAGCAGTATGTAAAACCTTTCCGTATGGCATTAAAAGCAAAGCCTGCTATGGTCATGACAGCTTTTAATGCTATTGACCGTAAACCGATAAGCGGAAATAAGGAACTTCTTAAAGGGCTTCTGCGGGATAAGGAAGGATTTGAGGGAACTGTAATTTCAGATTGGGGCTCCATAGGCCAGCTGGAAGAACAGGGAGTGGCAGCTGATATGGAAGAAGCAGCAATCCAGGCTTCAGAAGCCGGTGTAGACATTGATATGATGAGTCCTGCTTATATGCTGTGTCTTGAAAAACTGGTGGAAAGCGGCAAAATTCCGGAAGCGTTTGTTGATGAAAGTGCATTCAGGGTCCTGATGATGAAAAATCAGCTGGGGCTTTTTGAAAATCCGTTTGCCGGTCTTGGAAAGAGTGGAAAACTGACTTTGCATAACCGGGAAAAGGCATATCAGCTGGCGGGCGAAAGCTGTGTCCTTTTGAAAAATGAAAAGCTGCTGCCATTAAGCAGGAAGAAGAAAGTTATCTGGGCAGGTCCTTATACAGCGTCAAGAGAACTATTAAGCCGCTGGTCAATTTTTGGAGAACATGAGGCAGTTGAAACAATAGAAGATGTTTTACAAAAAAAGCAGATAGAAGTAGAATGTATTACTGGATGTAATATTCTTTCTGATGCAGAGTGTAAGGTATGGCAGGTGGAACAGGAATTGTCTGACAAGCCAAGGGATGAGCAGTGGCTGGAAACGATAACCCATGAAGATACGGTTGTATGTGTACTGGGTGAACATGAGTCCCAGTCAGGAGAGGCTGCCAGCAGGGCATTTCTGACTTTGCCGGAGGAACAGCAGGTGTTATTTGAAAAAATAGCAGAACGTACAAGTAATATTGTGACTGTGGTAATTACAGGAAGACCATTGGACCTGCGGAGGATATCGGAAAGATCCAAGGCTGTCATTATGGCATGGAGACCCGGCACTATGGGAGCTGAAGCAATCATAGATATTGTGTATGGCAGATTAAACCCTTCCGGCAAATTATCTGTGAGTATCCCATGGTGTGTGGGGCAGGTGCCCATAAGCTACTGGGATGTAAAAACCGGACATATATTTACAGAAGATAATTCAGAAAATCGTTTCACCAGCAGATATATGGATATCCCAAATACGCCGTTATATCCATTTGGCTATGGATTGTCTTATACAGAGTTTGATATTTCGGACATTGATGTGCAGATAGGCCAGGATAAAAAAGTACATATACATTGTAATGTGTGCAATACAGGGAATGTTGCGGGAGCAGAAGTAGTCCAGTGTTATTATGAAACATTATATGCATCTGTAGTACGTCCAAAGAAAGAACTTGTCCGTTTCCGAAAGGTTTTCCTGGAGCCGGGGGAAAAGAAGGATGTAGATTTCTTTATTGATCAGGAAGAATTCTCATATTATGGAAAAAACATGGAAACCGTCAGTAGCGGAATGAAACTGCGTATCAGTATTGGAAACAGTAGTGACCACCTTGTTTCTGAGAACATTATACAAGCATAGGAGAAAAGAGACATGAAGGATTTTGAAAATGATTTGATTTATTATCCTAATCCGGACCCGGTCAAGGAACCGAGATTTATTTTAAAATCCGTAGATGAACTGGAAAAATCAACAAAATACAGTGTTACCTGCAATGGAACAGAGCGTGTGGTATACCATACAGATTCGTTTGACTATGTTGTAGTAGTAGATAACGAAGCGTATGATCTGGAGATTTCAATCCATACACCATATGAAAAACTTGAAATCCGTCCGTCCAGCTTTGGCATAGTTCCTTCTGTAAAAGGAGAAACAGTCCATATCCATCTTGATGAACCGAGAAAGTTTACTGTAGAGACAGATGGTGGTCTTCATGATGCATTGTTTGTGCTTTGCTCGCACAGGATTGAGAAGCCGGCAGATACCACCATCTGCTTTGAAAAGGGCAAGGTATATAATGTAGGAGTTCTTACCTTAAAGTCCAATGATACGGTTTACATAGAGGAAGGTGCTGTTGTATCAGGGTGTGTATACGCAGACCATTGTGACAATATTTCCATTGTAGGAAACGGAATTATCAACGGAGCCTGCTGGCATCTGCCGGACAGTAATGCACACCGTTTCTTTATCTATGCCAAGTGGTGTAATAATGTACTCTTAAAAGGCTTTACTGCTGTAGACGGTCCTTCCTGGCATGTAGTTCCTGCGGCGTGTGACCATGTTGTGATTGATGATATGAATATTATGTCGAGGATTGTAACGGGAGACGGTATTGATATTACGAGCAGCCAGGACGTAGAGGTAAAAAATTGCTTTATTCGTTCCACAGACGACAGTATCTGCATCAAATCCCAAAGATTGTTTGAAGATCCGTCAACGGTACGTGACGTAACAAAAGTGCGTGTTCACAATAACGTGATCTGGAATGCAGAACCCGGTAATGCCATAGAGCTTGGTTATGCCCTCCAGAGCGAAATCCACGACCTGGTATTTGAGGATTGTGATATTATACACTGCCAGTATGAAGGAAACATGGGTGGTGCGGCGATTTCCATCCATCAGGCAGATGGCGGCCATGTTCATGATATACATTATAAAAATATCAGAGTAGAGCAGGCAGAACAGAAACTGTTCGATATTAAGGTTCTGCTTTGCAGATATACGGAACAGCTTGCCAAAGGAGAAATTAATGATATTTATTTTGATAATATCCAGGTACTGAACGGAGATATCCCGGTCTCCATGATCCGGGGGTATCAGACACCGACAGAAGAAGTACGTGTCCATGATGTCCATTTTGATAACATTACTTTTATGGGGAATAAGTGTGAAACCTGGCAGGATATGCGGCTAGTCACAGAACTGGCAAATGATATTTACGTCAACGGTGTCAGAACATGCAGACAGATGAAATTCTGAGAATATTACCATATAGGGAAGATTCAACAAATAATGGCAAGGATTCTCCCGCCGATAGGTGGTGAGATGAATTGCAAATAAGAAAAAAGAATTTTTTACACGCAACTTTGTGCCTGCGGCCCAAAGTTTGCAGGTTACGGAAAGGCATGGTAATTATTATGTGGAATGGTAAGAAGAAAGCGGTCACTTTCAGCTATGATGACGGAGTAGAACAGGATAGACGGTTGATCGCATTGTTTAACAAATATGGGATGAAAGCAACTTTTAACCAGAATAGTGGAATCCAGACAAGAGCCGACACGTTTACCCAGGGAAATATCGTGATCCACAGGATGAATCAGAAAGATATGAGGGAGCTTTACAAAGGGCATGAAATTGCATCGCATACCTTGACCCATGCTAATCTGAAGGGACTTGACGAGGAAACCGTATACAATGAAATTTCAACAGATATCAGGAATCTTGAAGCCTTCTATGAACAGAAAATAGCAGGATTTGTGTTCCCCTTTGGCACTTATGATGAATCAGCATTCAGAATATTAAAGGAATGCGGAATACAGTATGCAAGGACTCCGGGCGAGACACATGGTTTTGCTTTACAATCCGACCTGCTGAGGTTCAAGCCTAGCTTCCATCATGCAGATGCAGATATTATGAGTGGGATTGACCGCTTTTTAAATATGGATACGGAAGAACCACAGTTGTTATATATCTGGGGACACAGCTATGAATTTGATGTAGATGATAATTGGGAATATATGGAGTCCATTTTGAAGAAGCTGGCTTTTCATGACGATATCTTTTACGGAACCAATTCTCAGGTATTACTTCAACTTTTTAAATGAATATAGTTTTTTCAAATCAACACATGTTTAAAATTATGTAGAGACCGGAAAATACATTTGCCGGTTTCTGATGAAGCAGAAGAGCGGGAAATCTATTTTCCTGAGGGACGGTGGATTAGTCTGTGGAATTTAAATGATGAAATTTCCGGTCCGGTGCAGAGGAGCGTTGAGGTGCCAATTGATAAAATACCGGTGTACATTCGAGAAGGAAGTTTTCTTCCACTTCGACTGAATGAAAGTCTGAAACTTGGAGAAAGTATGAGCGAATCGAAAACCGAAATGATTTTGGCCGTGGTGCCGCAGAATGACAGTATCGTAAAAGAAACATTGTATGAGAGATCCGGTGCCAAAACATGTTGTGGCATGGAAAAAAATGGCGAAACTATACAGCTCCAAATTTCAGGAAGAACAGCAGAGCTTTATGTAATGCTGGCGGGAATTCATTGGAAAAATACAGAAGCTATCGTAAACGGAAGAACATTAACAAAAGTGACTGCGAGAGAAGGTCTGTATTTCACGGAAGGTTATCTGGAGTTGGAAGAGGGTATCTTGGTGAAGATTAATCCATCTGCCGAATCTGTGATAAAAATACAAAAAAAATAAGATAAACATTAAGGAAAATCTGATAAACAGTAGAATGAGAACAGAACATATAAGTCGCGATTTGAAATCGCCCCCCTTTTGTTTGGGATACATCGATCTTGGCGTAAAAAAATGTGCGTTGTCATCGTTTGACTGTAAAAAGTAACAGGTTTTTCCAAGGTATCTTAATAATTATGAAAAGGGCTGAACAGTCACACTGTACAGCCCTTTTCGATTGTAAAAAATTTACCGCTCTTTCTTCATCTCAAACACCAACGCAATCGGTGCGGAGCCCCGTCTGTATCCTGCCGGGACAGTTATGCAAAGGCCGCCTTCAACTTCTTTAAACGCAACAGTTTCTCCATTTTCCACCATACAGATCTCTGAAATTTTCGCCTCGGTATACGGTACGAAAATTTCCGCCTCTACCGATTCCTGTACCGTCGGATACAGTCGGAACACATAGACGGAATCTCCTTTCTGTGTGAACGAAAGGGTTCCGCTCTGGTACGGCGCGCAGACGCGGGTTCCGTAGATGGCATCGCCGAAGGTTTTCATCCACTGGCCAAAACCGTTCAGGCTGTCCCAGGCATCGACCGGGATGCGGCCGTCCGGCTGTGGGCTGACGTTCAGTGCCATGTTGCCGCCTTTGGCAACGATGTTGACAAGCAGGCCGACAAGCTCACGCGGAGATTTATAATGGTCGCCGTATTCGTATGTAAAGTCAACGCCGAGGGTAAGACAGCTTTCCCACGGAACGTTCAGCGGTTCTTCCGGAATGCAGAGCTCCGGTGTCACGTAGTTTTCGTAAGCACCGCCGATTGTACGGTCAACGGAGAGAATCCACGGCTGAATTTTACGTGCTTCCGCAACGATCTTTCCAAGCTCAATATCCTGGCCGTTGCTCTCAGAGACCCAGCCCGCGTCGAACCAGAGAATATCCAGCTTACCGTAATTCTCGCAGAGCTCCAGAACCTGATTTTTCGTATATTCTTTAAAACGGTTCCACACTTCCGGATATTCCTTTGGATCGTAGGAAGGTCCGCGGGATGTCAGACCATCTTTTCTCAGATCTTCTTTCCAGTAGTCCGGGCAGTGCCAGTCGGCTTTGGAAAAATAAGCACCGATACCGATACCTTTTGCGCGAAATGCATCAAACATAGATTTTACAATATCCGCATTTTTATGTTCATGGAACGGGCAGTCCTCTGCAGTTGTTTTATAATCTGTATATTTGGTATCCCAGAGGCAGAATCCGTCGTGATGCTTTGTGGTCAGAAGAAGATAACGGAATCCGCAGTCCTCTGCCATCTGCGCCCATTCCTCCGGCTGAAAGCGGACCGGATTAAACGAACGATTCAGGCTGAAATACTGTTTTTTGAAGGTTTCGCCGTCCGTCCAGTTTACCTGGTGGCGGGACCAGTCGGAATCCTTGTCGCTTAATGCCCAGGAAGCAACCATGCCGGGCTGGCAGTACAATCCAAAATGCATCATCAGCGCAAGCTTCTGGTCCCGGAACCATTCGAGCTGCTGCAGAACAGCCGGATCGGTCGGGCACACATACGTTTCAGCGGCGCTGTAGTTGTGGACACCCTGGGAAACAATTTCCTGTTCCGGATCAGCAGGCGCTTCGTTGCCTGGGATATCGATAATCGGTTCCGTTGTTCTGTTTTGATCTTCTTGTTCTAAGTTCTCTGTGCTCATAAGAGAGTCTCCTTTTCGTCGGATAAAATTCACACCAATACTCGAAAATACAGCCAGAACCCGTAAAGGACCGGTTTTGGCACTATAATTAAGAAAGAATCCTGCTTTATGGGATTCTTTGACTGCGACGGGTCTAAAAAACGATATAATTTCTCGCTTCCGCAGTGCGATCCTGCCCTGAGAGCTTTTTTTCTATAGAAAAAACCGCGGCGACCCGATGACGTGCAGGCGGCCGCGGATCGGACAGGAATCCTGTCCTCGAGATAGTGTGTGTACGGACTCCCGACACCGGGGTATCCGTCTGTGTTGTCTATAGAATACCATATAAATGTTAAAAAGTCACCCTTTAATTTTAAACAAAATGTTCATAAAAAATCGGTAAAAGTGAATAAAAAGGATCGCGGAAAAATCTGAAAAAATAACTCCCACGGGGGCTTGCAGGACGAATTTTAGCGTAGTAAAGTAAAAAAAGAAAAAAACAGAAAACGAAAAGGAGGAGAACATTATGCATATGGCTGATGCGCTGGTTGCGCCTGCAGTGGCTGCAACAATGTATGTCTGTTCCGGCGGAGCAGCTGGTTTTTCTGTAAAAAAAGTACGCTTGGAGAGCGACCCGAAAAAGATCCCGGTGATGGGAGTGATGGGTGCGTTTGTCTTTGCGGCGCAGATGATTAACTTTACAATTCCAGGCACAGGCTCGAGTGGTCATCTCTGCGGCGGTATGATGCTGACCGCGTTGCTCGGACCGTATGCCGCGTTTTTAACAATGATCGGTGTGCTGCTGATCCAGTGTCTGCTGTTTGCGGACGGCGGTCTTCTGGCGCTCGGGTGCAACATCTGGAATATGGCGTTTTATGGGTGCTTTCTCGGCTATTTCCTGTTCTGGCGTCCGATGATGAAAAAGGGAATGTCGCGCGGAAAGATTGTAGGTGCTTCCATCCTTGGGTGCGTGGTGACACTGCAGCTTGGTGCTTTCAGTGTGGCGCTGGAAACACTTGCATCCGGTATTACGGATCTGCCGTTTTCTGTATTTGTGGCAACAATGCAGCCGATTCATCTCGCGATTGGTCTTGTAGAAGGCCTGATTACAGCGGCCGTTCTGCTGTTCGTCTATGAAGCGCGTCCAGAGATGCTTTCGTGCAGCGAAGAAAGGGCAAAGAGCCGCTTTTCTTTCAAGAAGACAATTGCGATCTTAGGAATCGCAGCACTGGTGATCGGCGGAGCCGTTTCTCTTGCGGCATCCTCCAATCCGGATGGACTTGAGTGGTCTATGGAGCGTTTGACTGGTTCGACGGAACTGGAAAACGACGGAACCGGCGCACATGCAGCGGCGGAAGAAATTCAGGAAAAAACGGCACTTCTGCCGGACTATGGATTTAAAAATTCCGATTCCACATTTGGAACCAGCTTTTCCGGAATTGCGGGATCCGCAGTCGTTCTTGTTGTCTGTGTCGGTGCATGCTATGCATTCCGCTTCTTTAAAAAGAAAAAGTCATAAGCTGCACGGAACAGGAGAAAAAATGAATAAACTTGGCAATGCGCTATATGAAATCCATCATATGGATATGCTTGCGGCGAAGGACCAGTGGGTGAGCAGGCTTCATCCACTGGTTAAACTTGCTTTAACGATTGTTTTTCTGACCGTAACCATGTCCTTTCAAAAATACGATCTGACCGGCCTGCTGCGCATGGGAATTTATCCGATTGTACTCTTTATCGTCGGCGAAAATTCATTCCGCGACAGTATCCGGCGGCTTCGGATTGTCCTGCCGCTTGTCTGCTTTGTGGGGCTGTTTAATCCGATTTTTGACCGTCAGGTAATCGGGTATATTGGTACCGTTCCGCTGACAGCAGGGATGCTTTCCATGGTGACGCTGATGATCAAAGGCATTTACAGCGTACTGGCGGCGTATCTTCTGATTGCGACAACATCCATCGAAAAAATCTGTTATGCACTGCGTCTGCTTCACATCCCTGCCATTCTGGTGACACAGGTGCTGCTGACGTACCGCTATGTTACAGTGCTTCTCGAGGAGGCAAACCGCATGACCCAGGCGTACAGTCTGCGCGCGCCGAATCAGAAGGGTGTTCAGTTCAAGGTATGGGGAACACTGGCCGGCCAGCTGCTTCTGCGTAGCATGGACCGCGCAAATGAGGTGTATGAAAGCATGACTTTGCGCGGCTATCGGGGAGAATTTTACTATACAGCGAAGGAGCCGTGCAAAGCGAAGGACTGGTTGTATCTGGGTGTGTGGCTTGCACTTTTTGCCGTGCTGAAGGTAACGGGATGAAATGCTATGTGGGGAGACATCTATTTGCAACGAGTCGGAAGATGTAGAAAAGCAACCCGGTGCAGTGGCCTGCACGCGGAAGAGGAAAGAATTGTCGGGAGATATCAAAAATGAGCCATATTCACATCAATTTTGAACATGTTAATTATTCTTACGAAAAAACAGTCCCGATTCTGCAGGATATCACATTTACTGCACACGAGAATGACAGCATCGGGCTGATTGGAGCGAATGGTGTCGGGAAATCCACGCTGCTGAAATTGCTGGTCGGGCTGAATCCGGATTACGAAGGCAGTATCCGTGTAGAGGAGATGCCGGTTGTAAAGGAGATGCTTCCGAAGGTGCGCGAGAAAATAGGCTACGTCTTTCAGGATTCGGACAGTCAGCTGTTTATGTCGACGGTATTCGAGGACGTGGCATTTGCACCACGCAATTACGGACTGCTGGAAACAGAAGTGGAACAGCGTGTCAGCCATGCATTGGAACAGATTCATATCGGGCATTTACGGGATAAGCAGATTTATAAGCTGTCGGGCGGTGAGAAAAAGATGGCATCGATCGCCACGATCCTCGCAATGACACCGGATATCATTCTGATGGATGAACCATCGATTGCACTCGATCCAAAAAACCGTAGAACGTTAATTCATATACTGAACGATTTTGAACATCTGAAAATCATCGCATCGCATGATCTTGATATGATTCTGGAAACCTGCAATCGCGTGATTCTGATGGCCGGCGGACGGATTGTCTGCGACGGGGATACGAAAGAAATATTGACAAACAAAGAGCTTCTTGAGGCAAACGGACTGGAGCTGCCGTTTTGCCTGCAGAAGCCGGTGTGGTAGAAGGTTTTGCGGAAGAAAGCGATGAAACACATACGTTGTGGATTTCTCGCAGTGATGGTAGTAATGGCGGGAATCGGAAAAAGTTCGCGTGGACATGGACGTTGGTTCGCTGTCTGTGAAGGTAGACGTACTGTAGGTTCAGGACGTGTTGCTACAATCCTTCATTGAGCAATGACTGATTTGTGCGAAAAATGTAGAGTACCGCAAGGTATATTGTTTTCAAACGCAAGACGGGTCTGTCACATGAGCAAATATTTTTTGCTGATATGCTCCCTTCCGGGTAGACAAATAAAAACTTGTCTCCCAGGAAGGGAGCATATTTTACTTTACAGGGGAAACTCTATCGCTGGATATCCATTTTTGTGGGTTGACAAATGTTCAAATTAGAACTAAAATACAAGAAGTTCAAATTAGAACAAGAGGAAGGTGGAAGCATGTTTGATGAGCAGTGGCAGTTTGCCGTGGAAGTAGAACGGGAATATGCACAGTACCGCAAAAAGGTGATGATGCGTTATCATTTGTCTGCCGCAGAAGTAGATATTTTGCTGTTTCTTGCAAATAACAGTCAGTTTGACCTTGCAACAGATATTGTACGTGTGCGGAAAATGCAGAAATCACACGTTTCGCTGGCCGTAAACGGGTTGTGTGAAAAAGGCTACCTGCGAAAAGAGGGCGATATGGCAGACCGGAAGAAAGTGCATTTGAAGCTGGAACCGGCTGCGGCAGAATGCGTTTGTTACGGACAGAAATGTCAGAAGGAATTTGGAGAATCTCTGTTTTGCGGAATTTCGGAGGAAGATAAAAAAGAATTTTTGCGGCTCTGTGAGCTGATCCGGAAAAATGTAATCGGGAAATAAAAGAGAGAAAGAAGGAAAGTTATGACTATTACAGAATTAATCGTATGTATTGTGGCCGGTCTCGGTGCCGGCCTTGGAACGGGTCTTGCGGGACTTTCTGCGGCGGCGGTCGTCTCGCCTATGCTGATCACATTCCTGCACATGCCGGCGTACCAGGCGATCGGGATAGCGCTTGCATCGGATGTCCTCGCGTCGGGGGTCAGCGCATGGACATATAAGAAAAACAAAAACATAGACATCCGTCACGGTGTGATTATGTTGATCTCCGTATTGATTTTTACACTGATCGGAAGCTTCGTTTCCTCCCTTGTGCCAAACGGAACAATGGGCGGATTTTCAAAAGGTATGACACTGCTTGTCGGCCTTAAGTTTATTATTCGTCCGATCATGACAACGAAGGAAGTACAGGCAAACAAATCCGAGGAACAGAAAATCCGGCAGTCCATTCTTTGCGGTGTGCTGATTGGTTTCATCTGCGGTTTCGTCGGTGCCGGCGGCGGTATGATGCTGCTTCTGGTGCTTACAAGTGTGCTTGGCTATGAGTTAAAAACGGCGGTTGGAACGAGCGTCTTTATCATGACCTTTACTGCGCTGACCGGAGCTGTTTCACATTTCTATATCGGCGGAAAACCGAATCTTCCGATTATGATTGCCTGTGTGATCAGCACACTGGTGTTCGCACAGATTGGAGCAAAATGGGCGAACAGCGCAAACGTAAAAATGCTGAACCGCGTAACCGGAATCCTGCTGTGCGCGCTGGGACTGGTGATGCTGTTCTTCTAAAAAAAAGGGGCTGTCGCACTAACGTGCGGCAGCTCATTTTATATATCCAACACAAAACGCCGAGCTTCGAAAAGCCCGGCGTTCGTGGTATAATCAGTTTATGCGACTAAACAAAATAATACAGAGGGATTATACCTCATTTTCGCTGTATTATCAAATCAAACTTCCGCTGGATTTAGAGATTTCTATTCCATCTGATGATCCAGTTCGTCTGGTAAGTGCCTTTGTGGAGGAAATGGACCTTTCTGAACTATATAAAACTTATGGCAGGATCAGAAAAAATCAGGCAACGCCGCGTCAGATGCTGAAACTCGTTATCTATGCAGCAATGAATCGAATCTACTCAAGTCGAGATATCCGAAAAGCATGTAAACGGGATATCAACTTTATGTATCTCCTTGAAGGAATGCCTGCTCCTGATCATGCAACGATTGCGCGTTTTATCTCCCTACATTTTTCTGCCTGCGCAAAGGTTCTGCTTGCCCAAATGTCAGATCTGCTCTATCTTCTTGGTGAGATTTCGGGAAAGACCATTTTTATTGATGGCACCAAGATTGAATCGGCAGCCAATAAATATACATTTGTATGGAAACGGGCTATTACGAAAAATCAGGCCCGGTTATACACAAAACTAACTTCTTTTGTGGCTGAATGCGAAGAACTCTATGGAATCAGGACCGTATACCATGACCAGATATCCATCCACACATTAAAACGGTTAAAAAAGCAGTTGTGCCGCGTCAAAGTACAGGAGGGAATTGTGTTCGTGCATGGAATTGGACGTAGAAAAACACAGTTGCAGAAATCCCTGGAACAGCTGGATCAATATCTGGAGAAACTAAAGGAATATACGAAAAAACTGTATACGCTTGGAGATAGAAACAGTTATTCCAAAACAGACCCGGATGCGACCTTCATGAGAATGAAAGAAGATGCGATGCTGAATGGACAGTTAAAACCTGCTTATAACATCCAGCACGGAGTGGACTCTGAATACATCACATGGATTGATATTAGCCCGCGTCCAACCGATACATGCACCCTGATCCCTTTTTTGAAAGATATGGAGAGTCACTTAGGATTTAAATATTCAGAAATCGTTGCAGATGCCGGATATGAAAGTGAAGAAAACTATCTTTTCATTGAGGGAAACGGACAGACCGCCTATATAAAGCCGCAGAACTATGAGATTTCGAAAACCCGAAAATACAAAAAAGACATCAGCAGAAGAGAAAACATGGAGTATCACGCAGACAGAGACAGCTATATCTGTCGGAATGGAAGGGAACTGACTGTTACAAATGAACGCAGAAGTAAAACAGCCAGCGGATATGTCAGTGTAAAAACTTATTACAGAAGTCCAGACTGTACCGGCTGTCCTTATAAAACGGAATGTATCAAGGGAAACAACTGCAAAACACCTATGGAAAAACGTAATAAAGTGCTGATGGTCTCGAAGACGATGAGTCAAAAACGTGCAGAAGATCTGGAACGGATCACAAGTGAGTATGGAACGATGCTCCGTATGAATCGCAGTATTCAGGCAGAAGGTTCTTTTGCTGACGTAAAAGAGGACATGAATTTTCGAAGATATCTGTATCGTGGAAAGGCAAATGCACTGGCAGAGAGCATCCTTCTGGCGATGGGACGAAATATCAATAAGCTTCATTGCAAGATTCAGACCGGAAGAACGGGGAGTCATCTTTTTTCATTAAAGACAGCATAGATTTTAATGGTTGAAAACAAAACAGTTTGAAATCAGGCATGCCGAAAGAGATGTCTGGGAATGAACTGTGTTTATAAGGGATGGGAGCGAAATCACAACCGATTTCGCCCCCATTTGGGCATAAAGCAGGGCTGCCGCCCAGCAAAAAATATTTGATAGTGCGACAGCCTCTTTTTTTGTTGTATCCTCTTCCAGCAAGAAGACTCCGACCTCTAAGGGACGCCACTGAAAAACTGTTTTTGCATACTGATGTACTAAAAAGTATCCAGCAGGTGTACACTTTTTGGTAGAATGTATCAGAAAAAGATGTTCTGCGGGCTGCGACTTTCTTGTTTGGGAGATATGTTCTGAACGTGCCGGGAGTAAAAAGACGGCGCGGCAGATTTGCAAAGTTCGCTCTGAAAAACGTTCGATATTCCGTAAAAGATGGGGGAAACTGATCGAAAAGAAACTCTTGCCGATACTGCAATCGGTCAGATCAAAGAGAAACAGTACGATACAGGAATGGCAGGGAAAATTTGTTATATTGGAATGGCACACTACGGAAAAAGAGTTTGTGTCAAATGGGAATACAAAACAAAATAGACAATAGCCTCACGGGTCGGAAGCCCGTGAGGCTATTGCGGTTTTCAAGCATGATAAAAAAGATTTTTCAATCATGCCCGGAAATGGGAGACAGATTTTTCTGCGACGATGCGCGCGGGACGATCGTCACCGGAAGAATGATTTTTTCCGTTTCGGCGGCAGGATTTTTGAGGGCGGCAAGCAGAATCCGTCCGACTTCGCGTCCGATTCCGGCAAAATCCTGATGAATGGAGGTAATGCCGAGGCTTCGGCTGACATTTGTATCGTCGAAGCCGCAGAGGCAGAGATCCTCCGGAATGCGAAGACCGATCGTGCGGCAGGCGAGGAAAATCAGCTCGGCGATACGGTCGTTTTCGGCGATGATGGCGGTGATGCCGTCGCGGTGCATGGCAAGAAGCTTCTGCTGAAACGGTGTGCGTTCTGTGGAAAGTGCGGCATTATCGGAAAGCTCCTTGCAGCAAGTGACAAGCTGATGCGGGTCCGGCGCGATCCCGGCGGCTTTCATTTCATGCAAAAATCCGGCAAAGCGGTCGCGTACCGATGAAGTCTCAGAGAGTGGCGCCGCGGTGAAAAACGCGATGTTTCGGTGTCCCTGCCCGAGCAGATGGCGCGCTGCCTGTCGTCCGCCGTCATAGTTGTCGCAGACAACATTGTTCAGATACGGGCAGTCCGTCTGCTTGTCAACGATGACGATCGGACAGCCGGAGAACATGAAATCGTTCAGCTTTTCCAGGTGAATGTTGTCGCGCTTCGGATAATAGACAAGCGCGGCAATATTTTGAGACCGGAGCAGTTCCAGTGTTGTGCGTTCCTTCGGTGAGGAAGAGCCGGTGACGTGAATGCTTAGAAAATAGCCACATTCAGCCAGCACAGCGCTTAAGCTTCCGATTGCCTCCGAAATATTTCCCTGTGTGGTGGCGAACGGAAGAAGAAGAGAAATCATTTTCGGCGTATCGGTTGCTTTGCTGTCTGGTGAAAGGCTTCGCGAAACAAAGCTTCCAACACCGCGCTTCCGATACAGAATCCCCTGCTGTTCCAGATCCTCGATGGCACGCTTTGCGGTAATCCGGCTGACGTGGTACTGATCCGACAGCATTTTTTCGGTGCAGAAGGATTCGTCAAACGAAAAGTCTCCGGCGTGAATGCGTGCAAGCAGGGCTTCTTTGATGATTTCATATTTTGGTTTTGTTTTTCTGGTCTGTGAATCCATAAAATTCCTCTGGGATAAAAAGGTATAAAAACGTTGACTTTGTCTGCGTGTTTCTTTTGTTATTATAACGAATGCAAAAAAGCAAGTCAAATAAGAGCTGCTCGCGCCGGAATTATTTTCCTGCACACCGGAACAGCAAGTGCTCCGGTGCTGCGTGAATTGTAACAGGCCTTTTCAAACACGATTTATTGCCAGATCAGGTGTGACATGAGAAAATGGCAACTTGATATATCATATAGAAAAGAAGTGTAAAATACTTGACAGAATATCGTCTGATTTTTATAATATGATATATCAAATGATATTGGGGTCAAAAGGTATTTTGACCTATTTGATACCAGATTGCTACGTGCTTTGCACTCCCGCAATCTTCAAAAACATTCGTAATCCACTCATGTTTCTTCGAAAATGGATACCTGCTTATGTTTTTGGAGGGGCAAATCAAATGCGACAAAATGCCGCATTTGCAGAAGGACAAAAAGCAACATCGAGATGCAGCGTAAGCGGAATCGAGATGGGGCTCTGAATAGTTACATAAATTTTATAAAAAAGAAACGAAAGGAAACAGATCATGATGAAAACAACCGTACATATTATTTCCCATTCCCACTGGGACAGAGAGTGGTATCAGTCTTTTGAATCTCACCGCATGAAACTGATTGAGCTGGTGGACAACATTCTGGACAAGGCAGAGAACGATCCGGAGTTCGGCGGATTTTTCCTGGACGGCCAGGTCATCGCAATCGATGATTATCTGGAAATCCGTCCGGAGAAGCGTGCGCAGGTGGAAAAATGCATCCGCGAGGGCAAAATCCAGACCGGTCCGTGGTACATTCTGCAGGATGAGTTCCTGACAAGCGGCGAGGCGTGTGTCCGCAATCTTCAGGTCGGCATGCAGGAAGCAGAACAGTACGGTGCGGTCGGCAATGTCGGTTATTTCCCGGATGCGTTTGGAAACGCAGGCCAGATGCCGCAGGTATTAAAACAGGCCGGCATGGACGCGGTTGTTTTCGGACGCGGTGTAAAACCGATCGGACCGAACAACGAGGTGACCGGCGGACAGTATGAGTCTACGTATTCTGAGATGATGTGGGCATCCCCGGACGGAACGAAGCTGCCGGGCATCCTGTTTGCAAACTGGTACAACAACGGTGTGGAGATTCCGGTGGACGAGGCAGGGGCAAAGGTTTACTGGGACAAAAAGCTGGCGGACGCGAGAAAATTCGCAGCAACCAATCAGCTTCTGATGATGAACGGATGCGACCATCAGCCGCTGCAGAAGAACATCACCGAGGCGATCCGCGTGGCGAGAAAGCTGTATCCGGATGTCGAGTTTATTCATTCTGATTTCAAAAAGTATGTAGAGGCAATGGAGAAAGAAATCTCCGAGAATTTCTCTACCGTTAAGGGCGAGCTGACAAGCCAGGAGACCGACGGAAGATGGACGCTGGCCAATACGGCTTCTTCCTGGATCGGATTAAAGCAGGACAACCGCGCGGGTGAGACAGCGCTTGAGCGGAAAGCAGAGCCGGCAGCTGCGATGGCAGATGTTATGGGAAAGGCTTATCCGGAAGACCAGATGATCTACAGCTGGAAGAAGCTGATGCAGAATCATCCGCATGACAGCATCTGCGGCTGCAGCGTGGATGAGGTCAATGAGGAGATGAAGACCCGTTTTGCGAAGAGCAGACAGGTTGCGGATGCGATTTACGATGAGAGCGTGGAGTATCTGACGAACAAGGTGAACACGGCAGCGCTTCCGGGCGACGGCGAGAAGATTCCGTTCGTGGTATGGAATACTTCCGGCGAGACGAAATCACAGGTAGTAGAAAAGGAGCTGCATCTGTTCCGCGATTACAATCTGTTTGTATGGGACGGCTATGAGGCCGCAGAGAAGGTGGAGTTTCCGGCGATGGTGCTGCGCGATGCGGACGGAAATGTGGTTCCGGCGAAGATCGCGGATGCGGGCGTTGCGTTTGGATATGACCTGCCGGACGACCGGTTTCGTCAGCCGTATATGGCAAAGAAGGTTCTGGTAACGTTTGAGGCGGAGGTTCCGGCGCTTGGTTACCGCACGTATTATCTGGAAACAGCGGAGCAGGCACAGGACGTGGATGTGGTTTCTGCGGATGAAAATGTGCTCGAGAATGATGTGGTGAAGGTTGTTGTGAATGCAGACGGTTCTTACAATCTTCTGGACAAGAAGACGGGCAGAATGTATGAGAACCTGGGATTCTATGAGGATACCGGGGATATGGGGAATGAGTATATTTATATTCAGGACTCCGGTAAGCAGGTGGTTTCTACAAAAGGCATGAAGGCGGAGATTTTCTGTGTGGAGAGAAATGCGTTCCGCACGGTGGTTGAGATCTGCCACAAGATGATGGTTCCATCCGGCATGGGCGAGGAACTGCTAAGACAGCGTGAGATGTGTATTGATCCGTATACGCGTGTGGCTAACCGTTCTTCTGAGCTGGTGGAGATGGATGTGAAGACGGTTCTGACGCTGGAGAAATCGGCGAAGGGGCTGCGTGTGGCGACGACAATCTGCAATCAGGCGAAGGATCACCGGGTGCGTGTGATTCTGCCGACAGGGCTGGATACGTCGATGCATATGGCGGATTCTGCGTTTGAGGTTGTGCGGAGAAATAACCGTCATAATGATACCTGGACGAATCCTTGCGGTTGTGAGAGACAGCAGTGTTTTGTGGCTATGGAGGACGCGAAGAGCGGACTTCTGGTGGCGAACCGCGGGCTGTATGAGTATGAAATTCTCGAAGATCAGGGGAATGCGGTTGCGGTGACGCTGCTTCGCTGTGTTGCGGAGATGGGCGACTGGGGGTATTTCCCGACACCGAAGGCGCAGCAGATCGGTACGTTCTGTTTGGAGTTTGAGGTTGTGCCGTTTGCAGCTGGTGAGACCGGGGATGCGTTCCGGGAGGGTTATGCGTTCCAGGAGGATCTGACGGTGGAGCAGGCTGGATTGGAGAGAGCGTTCCTTCGGAAACCGGGACAGGTGAAGCCGGAACTGGTTGAAGGGGAACTTCCGCTGGAGATGAGTTTCCTTGCATTTGAGGGCGATGGTATTCATATGACGGCGTTTAAGAAAGGTCAGAAGAAGGACGATTTGTTTGTGAGATTCGTAAATAATATGGAGCACGAAGAAGTTCTTTCCTTTAAGAAAGAAGACTGGATGAAAGAGGTTTACCGCAGCAATGTCATTGAAGAGAAGGGCGACTTGATGATTCCGGATAAGGACGGGATTTATCATGTGGCGCTGAGGGAGTTTGAGATTGCTACGTTTGGGGTTGTGAGATAAGTGTGGGATCGGACGCCCTGTGGCCGGAATCACGGACGGATGGGGTCCGGTTTCGGAGACTAAGAAAAACTAAGAGGTCGGTATTTTGCTAAAAACGATCTGGAAATTCGCAAACTCGCTGCGCTCAGACAGTGCGAGTTTCCAGATCAACGCAAAATCTCGGCCTCTAAGTTTTTCTAAGCCTCCTGCAAATGGACCTCATTCGTCCGTGATTCCGGCCGTAGGGCTGATGATGATACCACGAGAGAGTCTGGATCTGCCCGTAGGGCAGATCGGCGTGAGATTGTTGAGGAAAAACGGGAGAGAAAAGCAAGAATGGGGTGGACTTTGAGGGGGACAAGTCGTATGCTGGAGATACGAAAAAATTATTTTGCAGGAGGGTTTGGACATGAAGAAATGGACGGACAGAATTGAAACTCCGATTCAGGCGGAGCTGATCTGTTATGATGTGAATGGGATTCAGATTGTGTTTGGGGTGACGGAGGAGAATGAGCTGAAGCTGTTTCATTTTTCGCGTGCGCCGTTTGATGCGGAGAATCTCTGCCGGAAGCCGGATAACTGGTGGCCGATGGAAGGGATGCGCGAGGCTCAGATTAAGGAGAGTTTTCAGCTGGTGCAGGTGAATTTTTCCGGGTATAACCGGCCGTATGAGAAGCATGGTAATAAGTACATTGTGACGGCACCGGGATTTATGCTGAAGTTTGATTCGATTTCGGAGGAGAGAGATGAGAACGGGGATGTGCTTCGGATTGTACAGAAGGATGGTGTGACCGGCGCGAAAGTAGAGTCTGTGATGCAGTTTTATGATGGACTTTCCATTGCGAGAGTGTACAATACAGTGACAAATGAGGGTAACGAGGATCAGACGCTGGAATATATCTCGAGCTTCAGCTATTGGGGCATTGAAAAAGAGCAGAAAGAGGGCATTCCGGAGTTTATCAGCTCGGATGATAAGATGTCGATGGTTGTGGTGCACAATGGATGGCAGAAAGAGCTGACGGTGAAGAAATACCGTTTTGCGGATCTTGGCATGGCGCAGACGCAGCCGCATAATTATCAGAGGACTTCGAAGACGATTGAGGTTACGAATACGGGTAACTGGTCGGCGAAGGAGTATATTCCGATGGGGTATATTGGGAACAGTGCGGCGGATTCGAGTCTGTTTTTTGAGATTGATCACAGTGGTTCCTGGCATTATGAGATTGGGGATCAGAACTGCCATTTCTATTTAGCTGTCAGCGGACCGACGGAGATTCAGTCGCACTGGTCGAAGAATCTGAAACCGGGCGACAGTTTTACAACGGTTCCGGTGGCTGTTGGTGTTGGGCATGATGATTTTGAGGAGGCGGTTGGTACTTTGACGAAGTACCGTAGAAGGATCCGCCGTCCGAATAAGGATAATGAGAATCTGCCGGTTATTTTTAATGATTATATGAACTGCCTGTTTGGGGATCCGACGACGGAAAAAGAGTTTCCGCTGGTGGATGCTGCCGAGAAGGCCGGATGTGAATATTTTGTTATTGATGCGGGCTGGTATGCGGATGGCAACTGGTGGGACAGTGTCGGTGAGTGGCAGGAGAGTAAAAAACGTTTTCCGAACGGTGTGCGTGAGGTGACGGATTATATTCGGTCAAAGGGCATGATTCCTGGGGTATGGCTGGAGCTTGAGGTTATGGGTATTAACTGTAAGGAGGCTTCGATTCTGCCGGATGAGTGTTTCTTCCTGCGTCATGGAAAGCGTGTGTATGACAGAAGCCGGTATCAGCTCGATTTCCGTCATCCGCTGGTCATTGAACATGTGACGGAAGTCATTGACCGTGTGGTAAGGGATTATGGCGTTGGTTATATTAAGATGGATTACAATATTGAACCTGGTATTGGTACGGAAGTCGATGCGGACAGTTTTGGAGATGGCCTTCTTGAGCATGAGAGAGCGTATCTGGCATGGCTGGACGGCATTTATAAAAAGTACCCGGATCTTGTCATTGAGAACTGCTCGAGCGGCGGTCTCCGCATGGATTATGCGATGCTGGCGAGAAACAGTATTCAGTCGACGAGTGATCAGGAGGATTACCGGAATTATGCGACGATCTCGGCGAATGCAGCCATCGGCGTGACGCCGGAGCAGGCGGCGATCTGGTCATATCCGCTGCGGGACGGCACCGAAGAGGAAGTTATTTTCAATATGGTGAATGCGCTGCTGCTTCGTATCCATCAGAGCGGCCACCTTGCAGAGATTTCGCCGGAGCGGTTTGATCTTGTAAAAGAGGGAATTGACTGCTACAAGGAGATCCGCAGCGGCATCAAGGACGGCGTTCCGTTCTGGCCGATGGGATGGGCGGATAATGAGGACAAGCACCTCGCAGCCGGCATCCGCGTGCCGGGGGATGTGATTTATCTTGGTGTATGGAGACGCGGCGGAGAGGCTGATTTTGAAGTTACGCTGAACCGAGCATTCCCAGGAAAAGAGCTGGAGGTTTCCTGCATTTACCCGAAAGCATGCGGTGATGTGTTCCATTACGATGACTACAGCAAGACGCTGCAGATTCACTTCCCGGAGACGTATATGGCGCGTCTGTTTCAGATTAAAGTGAAATAAAATTACATAAATCCCCGCCCGCGGAATAAATTGTATCGGAGTGTATCTGATAGGATTTTTCCGGGGAGGGGATTTTTTTGCGTATTCTTTCGGCGCTTTCAGATCTGATGGTTCCCGTGCTGATTTTTTATGTGGTAGGACTGGGGCTTTTGATGAAACAGGATGTGTTCGGCGATTTTCTGAACGGGGCGAAGGACGGCATGCGGACGGTGATCGGAATTGTGCCGACCTTAATCGGGCTGATGGCGGCGGTCGGTGTGCTGCGGTCATCGGGATTTCTGGAGGATTTTGGAAAACTGCTCGGAACGGTGCTGGAACCGGCGGGGATTCCATCTGCCCTGGTGCCGCTTGGCATTGTGCGTCTCTTTTCCAACAGTGCGGCGGTGAGTTTGCTGCTGGATCTCTACAAAGAGGCGGGGTGTGATTCCTTCGCCGGACGGGCGGCTTCGATTATGATGTCGTGCACGGAGACGGTTTTTTATACGATGGCGGTCTATTTCGGAGCGGTCCACATCAAAAAAACGCGGTACACACTGGCGGGTGCATTGCTCTCTTCCCTGGTCGGAATGGCGGTCAGTATTGCGCTTGCAGGTCTGCTCTAACCATCTTTTCTGATCATATCAGTGAAATGTGTTGACATTTTAAAACGATTGGAATAAGATGGAAACAACTTAAAACATACAAATTCAATAGGAAATAGGGAAATAGAGAAAAAGCGAGCAAAAGTAAGGAGGAAATCAACGATGGCAAAGGTATATGACAGCATTCTGGATCTTGTAGGAAAAACTCCGCTGGTAGAACTGAAACGAATTGAAGAAAAAGAAGGACTGCAGGCGAAACTGATCGCAAAAGTAGAATCCTTCAATCCGGCAGGAAGCGTCAAAGACCGTATCGCAAAAGCGATGATTGAGGATGCTGAGGCAAAAGGTCTCTTAAAAGAAGGTTCCGTTATCATTGAGCCGACTTCCGGAAACACTGGAATCGGACTGGCAGCGGCAGCTACCGTAAAAGGCTATCGTATGATCCTTACGATGCCGGAAACCATGAGCGTAGAGCGCCGCAACATTGTAAAGGCATACGGCGCAGAGGTTGTTCTGACGGACGGAACAAAGGGTATGAAGGGTGCGATCGAGAAAGCCGATGAGCTTGCAAAAGAGATCCCTAACAGCTTCATCGCAGGCCAGTTCGTGAACCCGGCAAACCCGGCAACCCACAAAAAGACAACAGGTCCGGAGATCTGGGAAGATACCGACGGAGAGGTTGACATCTTCGTTGCAGGTGTCGGCACCGGCGGAACGATCACTGGAACGGGTGAGTATTTAAAAGAGAAAAAACCGGAAGTAAAAATTGTAGCAGTAGAGCCGGCATCCTCACCGGTACTGTCTGAGGGTGTTTCCGGACCGCATAAAATCCAGGGAATCGGCGCAGGTTTCGTGCCGGAGACTCTGAATACCAGCATTTACGATGAAATTATCAAGGTAGAAAATGAGGATGCTTTCGAGACCGGAAAATATCTGGCAGCCGAGGAAGCTATTCTTGCAGGAATTTCCTCCGGCGCAGCGCTGTATGCGGCAATTCAGCTGGCAAAACGCGAAGAGAACAAGGGCAAAACCATTGTTGTGCTTCTGCCGGACAATGGAGACAGATACTATTCTACCCCTCTGTTTGCAAAATAAAGATTGAGAGCGGTATGCTCTGAATCGAGACATCATGCATAAATGTGTAAACTGCCATCCGCGGAACTCTCCCCTCCGCGAATGGCAGTTTCGTATATCAAATTATACCAGAAAGGGAACTTTACTTATGACACTACAACAGCTTCGCTACGTAATCCAGGCCGCGGATTCCAGATCGATGAATGAGGCGGCGAAGGCACTCTATATTTCACAGCCAAGCCTCTCGGGCGCGATTAAGGAGCTGGAAAAGGAGATTGGAATTGAACTGTTCAAGCGCAGCAGCCACGGAACGGTGCTGACCCCGGAGGGCGAGGAGTTTTTAGGCTACGCCCGTCAGGTTACCGATCAGTATCAGCTTCTCGAAAACCGCTATATTTACCGTACCAAGGGCAAGAAAAAATTCAGCGTGTCGATGCAGCATTACAGCTTTGCCGTGAAGGCATTCGTGGAGCTGGTGAAACAGTTCGGCATGGATGAATACGAGTTTGCCGTTTACGAGACGAGAACGTACGATGTGCTGATGGATGTGAAGAACTTCAAGAGTGAACTCGGCATCCTGTATCGGAATGATTTCAATGCGAAAGTGCTGAACAAGCTGATGAAGGACAATAACCTGGAGTTCCACGATCTGTTTTCCTGCGGAACATACGTCTACCTCTGGAAGGATCATCCGCTGGCGGACAAGACTGAGATCACCATGGAGGAACTGAAGGAATATCCGTGTCTGTCGTTTGACCAGGGAAGCAATAACTCGTTTTTCCTGGCGGAGGAAGTGCTTTCTACGTATGAATACAAACGAATTATCAAGGCAAACGACCGTGCGACGATGCTGAACCTGATGGTCGGCCTGAACGGGTATACACTCTGTTCCGGAATCATCTGCGAGGAGCTGAACGGTAGCGATTACCGTGCGGTGCCGCTTCACGCGGATGAAAATATGATGATCGGCTACGTTTCCAGAAAAGGAATGTCGATCAGTGCGATGGGACTGCAGTATCTGGAGGAGATCCGGAAGTATAAAGAGTTTGTACTATAAAAATTGATTTGCGTTTGCAAACCGGGTATAGGAAATTCAAAAGAAAGTGCAATGGCAGTAAAGATATGATATAGGAAAAACCTATAACCAGCCATTATTTTTCTGTATTAGACAAAACAGAAGACAGCCGCTATAATATCCCTTGTAAACAGATAGGAAATATCACAAAAGCGAGAGGAAGCGAAGTCAATGAGAGCAGTTTTCGCAGAGAATCGAATCGTGATCTATGATGTCATGTGTTGCAGCGTAAGCAGATAAATCCAGAATCAAAACGGAGCCGCTTCGCAGCAGGGGACAGACAGAATGACGACCGGTTCCGACAAATAATAGAAAAACGAAAATAAAAAAGACAATCAGAACAGGAGAATACAATCATGAGCAAAAAAACAAGAGCAGAAAGAAATCTTAAATTTGAAACCTTACAGCTTCATGTAGGACAGGAAAATCCAGATCCGGCAACCGGAGCAAGAGCAGTGCCGATTTATCAGACATCTTCTTTCGTATTCAATAACTCCGATCACGCAGCAGCAAGATTCGGACTCCAGGATGCAGGAAACATCTACGGCCGTCTGACCAACCCGACCGAGGACGTTTTCGAGCAGAGAATGGCAGCACTGGAAGGCGGCGTTGCAGCACTTGCAGTAGCTTCCGGAGCAGCAGCCATTAACTACACCATCATCAACCTGGCGCAGAAGGGTGACCACATCGTATCTGCAAAGAACATCTACGGCGGTTCCTACAACCTGCTGGCACACACCCTTCCGCAGTACGGCATCAGCACCACATTTGTTGATGTATTCGATCTGGATGAGGTCCGCGCAGCTGTTCAGGAGAACACAAAAGCCATCTACATCGAGACCCTCGGAAACCCGAACTCTGATGTTGTCGATATCGAAGCACTTGCAAAAATTGCACATGAGAACAAAATTCCGCTGGTTGTCGATAATACCTTCGCAACTCCATACCTCGTTCGTCCGATCGAGTACGGCGCAGACATCGTTGTTCATTCCGCAACCAAATTCATCGGCGGCCATGGAACTACTCTTGGCGGTGTGATCGTAGACAGCGGTAAATTCGACTGGGAGGGATCCGGAAAATTCGCATCCCTGACCGAGCCAAACCCGAGCTACCACGGCATCAGCTTCACAAAAGCAGTTGGACCGGCTGCATTCGTTACAAAAGTACGTGCCATCCTTCTTCGTGATACCGGAGCAACTCTTTCTCCGTTCAACTCCTTCCTGCTTCTGCAGGGACTTGAGACTCTGTCTCTCCGCGTAGAGCGTCACGTTGAGAACGCACTGAAAGTTGTAAAATATCTGGAGAGCCAGCCGCAGGTTGAGAAAGTACATCATCCGTCTGTATCCGATGATCCAAAGCAGCAGGCACTGTACGCAAAATACTTCCCGAACGGCGGCGGTTCCATCTTCACCTTCGAAATCAAAGGCGATGCACAGAAAGCAAAAGATTTCATCGACAATCTGGAGCTGTTCTCCCTGCTGGCTAACGTTGCCGACGTAAAATCTCTGGTTATCCATCCGGCAACCACCACGCACAGCCAGTGCACCGAGGAAGAACTGCTGGATCAGGGAATCAAACCAAACACCATCCGTCTTTCCATCGGTACCGAGAATATCGACGATATCATCGAGGATCTGGACGAGGCATTTAAGGCAGTTCGGTAAGAAGTAAGAAACAGGTTATAGTAAAATAAAACGTACGCCTCTGGCACAAGGTTTCGTGTCAGAGGCATATTTTTTGAATTACAGGAAACTTCGTTGAAATTTCCTATTTCCCATTGATTATGTAGAGAATGTGGGATACAATAAATCATAGGATAAAGATTCGGAGGAAATGTGAATGAGAGTTTCAACAAGAGGACGATATGCGCTGCGCTTAATGCTGGATCTGGCGATGAACAACACCGGAGAGCCGGTGCGCCTGAAGGATGTGGCAAAGCGGCAGGAGATTTCCGAGAAGTATCTCGAGCAGATCATCTCGATTTTAAATAAGGCCGGTTTTGTAAAAAGCGTCCGCGGCCCGGCAGGCGGCTACTCCCTGAAACGGAAGCCGGAGGAGTACACCGTAGGCATGATCCTTCGGCTGACCGAAGGCAGCCTTGCCCCGGTCGACTGCGTCGAAGACGGCACCGACTGCGGCCGCGCCGACCAGTGCGTCACCGTTCTGCTCTGGAAGAAACTGAACGACGCCATCAACGGCGTCGTGGACAACATCACCCTGGCAGACCTCGTGGAATGGCAGATGCAGAAGGCGAATGAATATGTGATCTGAGATTCAGAGTAAAAGAGAAGGATGTATTGCGGTAACGATTAAAAATATTACTGCAGTACATCCTTTTTGCGTGGTTTATATTTTTTTCATTGCGGCTTCAAATGCACTTTCTGTCATATTCGCCCGAAAAGCTGCATCCTTTATGCTCAGAACTCCATCCCGAACAAGCCCGGTAAGTGCAAACAGAATACCTTCTGTTCTGCCCTCTGCTTTACCTTCCTCTCTGCTGTCCTGCATCATGTCATCAATTGCTTTACACATGTCTACTTCCTCCACTTCTTCTGAAAGATCTAAGGTTATGTTTGTGATTGCCTGAATTACTCTGGCGGCGTTTATTTCTAACATCATTCTTGTATTATTTCGGATAAAGGAAGACAGTTTTTCTTTATCCTTTGAATACTTAATACAGCCGAGCACTTCCCGCAGACTGGTTGAAAATTTTTCGAGTTCGTCTGGTTCAAGCGCTGCCGGATCGATGAGATGAATTTTGTAGTCCTGAATGAATGTCCGCATTTCTTCCAGCGGAAAATCCATCATTTCATGCAGGGAAGTAGCGCCATCCCATGGATCCGCTCCAAAATGAAGCACAAGAGTGATGACTGGCCGGAGTTTGTCTGCTTTGTAGAAGCCTGACAGAAATTCTGCGCGTGTCGGTGCTTTCTTTTCTTTTACATTTTGTGCTGCAATTGCTGCAACCTGATTTCCATATTGCAGAGCATCATAAATCATATTTCGGACAGGCATTGCATAATGTATCTCCGTCTGGTTTTCGATTCCAAGCAGAAGATAATCCGCATTCTCATCCTCCATAATAACAGCAGCCTTTAAAATGTCCCGGTATTTCTGAACGGACTCATTTTTGTTGTTTTTCCCTTTTGCGATCAGCTGCACCAGTTCCGTTGTGTCAAGCTCCTGCAGCCGTTCCGGCTGAATCACCTTTTTCCCATTGAAAATCAGGTAATTAAAAGCGTCCGCAAACACAGTGTTTTCACGCATGAATGCTTTTGTAACAGTGTCTTTTTTACTCATTTGTTCCTTACCTTGTCCTTTCCGCTTATCCACTCTTCCGGGAATTTTTAAGGTAAGAATCCTTCTGAAACCTATTCGATTTTGTTCTAATACTATATCATATTTGTATTATGTTTGCCACAATGTTTTTCTGAATTTTTTCTAAAACAGGTCTTTGGAAAGCAAAGGCTGGGAAATCGCGGGATCCGGCATTTACAAGTGAAAAAAATTTTGTTATGATAAAAAACAGCGCCGGAAGCACATTTTTGCGGCGCCGAGAATATGAAAAGTGAGGAGTTTTTCCGGATGAAGAAACAGCAGGAAAGTCTCAAAAACATGGTATACCAGGCCATTTTGAACGGCATTTTTACTGATGAATATAAACCGAACCAGATCATCAACGAGCAGGAACTCGTGCAGAAATTCGGCTGCAGCAAGACACCGATCCGTGAAGCGCTGGTAACGCTCTGCAACGAGGGAATTCTCCGCAGCTTCCCACGCTTCGGCTATCAGGTCGTCAGCGTATCCCGCGAGGAGGCACAGAATATCCTGGATTTCCGTCTCGTTCTTGAAGGCGGATACCTTCGCCAGTCGATCGGAAACATCACCGAAGAAAACCTGGCGGAGCTCGCCGAAATCGACGAGAGATGCAAGCAGAGCACCGACAGCGTCTGGGATCACTGGGAGGCAAATACAGCATTCCATCTGAAGATGATTTCCTTCTCCGGCAATGCTTACGCATATCAGGAGCTTGAACGCACCATGAACGTCTTAAAACGCGCTTACGCCCAGTTTTACTGGCAAACCTGGTCCAACGTAAACCCGGCACTGGACATTGCGCATCATAACGATATTATGCAGAGCATCCGGGAGAAAGATCTGGAGAAGACGCAGAATTATCTGAAAGAGGATCTGGCGGATTTTTGCGGGTAAGAAATGAAACAGAGTGCATGGGAACGAAAAAATCCCAATACACTCTGTTTTTTTGCGCGCTGGAGACCTTTTTCAGGCACGCTCCGGTGCTCGTGATTATCCATGAAAATGCTTCTCCCGATACTGCTGCGGTGTCACCCCGCTGCTTTTCTTGAACTGCCGGTAAAAGTAGGAAACGTTTGCGATTCCGATCTGGTCACAGATTTGCTGGGGGGAGAAGCTTGTGGTGGCAAGCAGGCGTTTTGCGGCTGCCATGCGTTCATCCATAATGTAGCTGCTGAGCGACGCTCCTGTTTTCGTACTGAAAATGTGGGACAGGTAGTCCAGGTTCATGTGGATTTCCTCGGCGATGGAGGTGCGGCCCAGTTCAGGATCGGAAAGATGCGAACGGATATGAATATCTTGGTATACTGATCTTGTTTCGTGCGAATACTATATCAAATTTGTAGTATGTTTGCTACGCCGATTTTCTGAATCTTTTATAAAGAGTCCCTGACTTCCGCAAGCGTCGGAATCGATGTGCTGGCGCCCTTTTTCCCTACCGCAATCGCAGATGCCATGGCGGCAGTCTTGAGTGCTTCTTCCGGTGTTTTTCCGTTTATGATTTCACCGACAAAGTATCCGGTAAAGGTATCGCCTGCCGCTGTGGTATCAACGGTTTTTACCGGGAAAATGCCCTGTGCGCAGCGTTTGGTGTGATAGCCATACATGGAGCCTTCTTTGCCGAGGGTGAGCACGATTTTGCTATCCGGAAATTTGTGAACCAGTCCGTTCAGCAGAGCAGTGCCATCCGCGTTTTCAGCAAGGGCAGCACCCGTTTCTTTTAAAATTGCAGCGGCCTCAATTTCGTTCAGAATCAGATATTCGACCTTTTCGAGCGGCATCTGGAAAATCTTTTTATTGACGGGTGAGGGGTTCAGCACAATGTGCATGCCTTTTTCGTGCGCGCAGTCCATCAGATAAGGGATCTCACTGATTTCATTCTGCAGAACCAGATAATCGCCAGGTTTCACGAAGGTTAAGACATGATCTACATCTTTCTTTGTGATTTCCTGATTTGCACCGCCGAAGAGGATAATACAGTTTTCACCTTCCGGTGTATTCTGAATGATCGTGTGTCCCGATGATCCTTCTTTTTTCAGAACAAGATCCGTGTGAACACCAGCATCTTTCAGCGTTTCCAGCAGCGGAGCAGAATCCTCCGCCCCAACAGCGCCGGCATGCCACGTTTCCAGACCATAGTTTGCAAAAGCAATCGCCTGGTTCAGCCCTTTTCCGCCGCTGAAAATCTGCCGGTCATCCGCCGAAAGCGTTTCACCTGGCCGGACAAAATGATTGACGGAGTAGACGTAATCAATATTTAAAGAACCGAAGACTAATACTTTCATAGATACTCTCTTTCTGCTTCCTGTTTATTTTACAGAATCCGTCACAAGGAAGACACCATAGCTTTTCGGAAGCGGTAAAGCCAGTACATAGATTCCTTGTAATTCATCATAATGCAGAACCTCCGATTTTTCAAATCAAAATCAGAGCCTGTTTGAAAAAGCCTGTTAAAAAAGGTTTTCCGCAAAATGTGTGTCACAATTTACGGGAGATTTTGCCCGGATGAGGGCATCGTAGAGGTTTTCAGGGTGGACAGAAAGAGCAATATAAAAAAGCCATCTGTGCAAGTCTGCCCAGATGGCTGTCAAGCGTAATACTTTTGTTATTTACAAACTTCGTCAATATCCACACGGTCGATCATAATATTCAGGATCTCCGTATCGGTATCTTTCATGCCGACTCTTCCGATGTATCCCATACTCTTGATCGTATCCTCGACATCTTCCCGCACGATACCTTCTCCCGGCTGGAAGCTTCTGTGGTGCTGGCCCATGTAATGAGCCAGAATTGCGGCATCAACAGCGGATGCGATTTTTGCTGCACAGGAGGATTTTGCTCCGTCGCAGACGATACCGCCGACGTTTCCGATGGTGTTGACGATGGTCAGGCTGACATCCTCATACGATCCGCCGGAAAGATAGGTGATGGCAGCTCCTGCGCCGCAGCCTGCGCTGACGGCACCGCAGTAAGCGGAAAGGCTACCAATATATTTTTTCTGATGAACGGCGATCAGATTGCTGACAACGAGTGCGCGGTACAGTTTATCCTGAGAAACATTCCATTCTTTTGCAAATTCAATAACAGGAAGAGAAACGGTCATACCCTGGTTTCCACTGCCGGAATTGATGACAACCGGAAGGGAACAGCCGCTCATACGTGCATCGGAACCGGCAGCTGCGCGGGCACGGGCACGGATTTTAACGTCATTGCCATAATCATTCAGAAGGGTGCGGCCTACCTGTGCTCCGTACGGATGATTCAGGCCTTCATCGGAAATCGCAGAGTTCATGGTGATCTGACGGTCAAGAATGTCTTTGACATCTTCGATTCTTACTGTATCGGCAAATTCGAGAATGTCTTTGACATTCAGCACGCTTTTATCTACATATTCCGGAGAGTCCTCATGTGCGGCAATCTGGTAGAGTACTTCACCGTCTTTTACAATGCGTGAAATTAATGTATGGCGGTTGACAATGGTAACCTCCGCACTATGTTCCCCGGCGATGACTTTTGCAACGATATAGAGATTTTCTACGCCTTCTTTTAACGTGCAGGTGCAGAATCCCTGCTGTACCAGCTCTTTTGTTTTTTCGATGTCTGCTTCAGTTACGTCCTCAAGAACCTCAAGCTCACGATCTGCCCGTCCGCCGACAACACCGAGTGTTGCCGCAACATCAATTCCCTTCAGTCCGTTGGAATTTGGAACCTTAACGCCTTTTACATTTTTGATAATATTTCCGCTGCAGCAAAGTTCAATCTTCTCCGGCATCTGTCCAAGTACCTCGTGTGCTTTCGCAGCCGCATAGGCAATCGCAATCGGTTCGGTACATCCGAGGGCCGGAACAAGTTCGTTCTTTAAAATCTTTACATAACTGTTGTATAATTTCTGATCCATTGAAGTTCTCCTGTGTGTTTTTTTATTCGGACAAACAATAAGTTTTGCATACTATCTGGTTATACTAATGATATATCACTGATAATATCAGATGTCAAGCATAGAATTGCATCTTCCCAGGCTACAAGACTGAATTTGTGGAATGCTTGTTCTTCTTCGGCTATTATAGCCCGCGTGAACAGTTCTCGTCGCAGGTTTTGTTTCGGAAATTCTTTTCAGACACACGTTGGGATTTTCCGGCAACACATTGTATTTTTTTTCGACATGTCCTATACTGAAATATATAGCAAAGACCCAAAATAATACGCAAAAGGCAGTATTGCAGAGCGCGAATTACAAGGAGCCGATGGGAAGGCGTACCAGAGTATGATAAAAATCTGTGACGCAGTAATTCGCGCTTTGTGGTGCTGAATTTCTTACAGGGGAGGAAGTCTGTATGCAAAAAATTACGTTTCGAAAATTAATCGGAGAGAATTATATTTACCCGGAGCTGCAGGGACATTTTATAGAATTTCTTGGTTCTTGTATTTACGATGGCATCTGGGTCGGTGAGGATTCGGAGATTCCGAATTATCATGGAATCCGCAAAGATCTTGTGGATGCGTTTCAAAAGCTGCATCCGCCGGTGATCCGCTGGCCGGGCGGATGCTATGCGGATGTTTACCACTGGAGAAACGGTATCGGACCAAGAGAGAACAGGCCGGTTACTTATAATGAAAATTTTGGTACATTTGAAACCGATCCGAATCAGTTTGGTACGCACGAGATGATGGAATTCTGTGAAATGATCGGCGCAAAGCCATGGTTTAATATCAACATGATGACAGGTTCTCCGGCAGAGATGCGTGAATGGATGGAATACTGCAACAGGCGAGAATCCACAACACTTACCAGAGAGCGGAAGGTAAACGGACACGAAGCGCCGTTTCAGGTAGAATACTGGGGTATTGGAAATGAAGTCTGGGATGGCGGCGGAAAAATGACGCCGCAGATGTATGCGGATGAATATCGGAAATTTACATCGTCCTGTCCGTCCTTTGGATCGGGCGATCAGGCGTTTCCGCCAAAATGCATTGCCAGCGGTCCGGATGGGAACAAGCCAAAAGAGCGTGTTGCGTGGACGAAAGACTTTTTCAAGGAGATGGGAAAATACCGTATGCCATCGCTTTACGGCTATGATCTCCATTTTTACAACTGGAATCTGAAACAGCTTCAGACAGAGAAAAAGTTTGATGAAAAACAGTGGTATGATGTGATCAATGGATGCAAAGAGCTGGAAAATGTCATTCACGAGCAGCGCCGCCTGATAGACGCTGGTCTTGAGGCACTTCCGAAACCGGAGGGTCCGTTCCAGGCGGCACCGAGAAAATGTGAACTGATTGTCGGTGAGTGGGGCAACTGGCATAGCAGTGCATTTAATGCGCGCCCGGCGCTGTATCAGCAGTGCACGATGCGCGATGCCGTTACAACTGCACTGACGCTCGACATCTTCCACCGCAATACCGGGGATGTGCGCATGGCATGTGTGGCACAGTCTGTCAATGTCCTGAATTCCCTGTTCCTGACGGATGGTGAGCATTGTATTCTGACACCAAACTACGATGTGTTCGATATGTATCAGGTGCATCAGGGTGCGTATACGCTTGGCTTTGAGGAAAAGAACAAAGATCCTGAGGTCTGCATCTTTGCTTCGATCAAAAATGATGATATCTATGTCAACCTCGTAAATACAAGCTACAGCGAATCAAAGAAAATCGAATTGAAATTCAAACAGTGTCCGGAATTTGTTGAGGCCAAAACACTGTACTCCAAAGATCCGCAGAACTACAATGATGCGAAACATCCGAACCGCGTCCGCTGCAAAGAAGGAAAAGCACCTGCACGGGAAAAAGACTCCTTCCAGATTGCACTGCCGGCGGCTTCGGTCAGCGTTTATCATTTCAGAAAAACAGAAACAGAAAAGTAATACATACAAAACGGGCCGCCCCGGGGAAAAGGATTGTTCCCACAGGGCGGCTCATTTCTATTACAAAAATAATTCAATCACAAACACCACGGCACAGCATGCCACCGAAACCTGAAACAGGTTTGCACCGAACCATGCGGCTGCGATGCCGACGACAAGCGCGAGTGCGCCGGAAACAGGGCTCTGTGTTGCATGGACAATCGCCGGGAAGGTCATGACTGACAGCGTCACGTATGGAACGTAGTACAGAAACGACTGAATAAACTGATTTTTAATCGGCTTCCGGATCAGCGTCAGCGGCAGAATCCGGATGGTGTAGGAAACCAGGGCCATGACGGCGATATAGATATAATTATTGTACATCAGCATTTTCCTCCTCTGTCTTTACCGGGAACAGGATAGCTCCGGCGCAGGAAATCAGAACGGTGAGCAGAATCGTTCTGGTTCCGTCGGAGAGAGTGGAGATGCCCGGGAGATAGCTGCAGATAAAGCTTAAGAAAAAGCTGACGGCAACAAGACCCGCTACCACACGGCTCTTTCGCGCCGGGGGAATGATGATTGCAAGGAACATGCCGTACAGCGCCACGCTTAAGGCACTGACAGCGCGCAGCGGCAGCAGATTTCCGGCAATAATACCAAGAGCCGTGCCGATCGACCACGCGGGAGCAGCGACGAGAATGGCACCGTATGTATAATACGGATTCAGCCAGCCCGGGCGCGCGATTGTGATGCCAAACAGTTCATCCGTTACATCGTAACCAATGAGAAAACGGTGGAAAAACGGCGTGTCCGGCGAAAAGCGCTGGGCAAGCGCACAGCTCATCAGAAGATACCGCGCATTGGCGATGAGCGTAATGATAGCGACCTGCAGATAGCCTGCGTTGGCGGCAATCAGTGTAAAGGCAGCGTATTCTCCGGCGGAAGCATTGTTGAAAAGACTGGCGAGAAAGCCCTGAAAAGGACTAAGACCTGCCTTACGCGCTGCAATGCCGAGCGAAAACGAGACCGCAAAATAGCCAAGCCCGATCGGAATGCCATCGCGGATTCCGTTGACCAGAACCTGGCGGGAAAATGAATAAGATCTTTGTGAACTCATAAAAAGCTACTTCCTTTTCCTTCGCAGAAGCTAGAGCATGTCTGAAAAATCATTTCCGCAATCTGCAAGCCCCACTTTATGGTATATTTTGCCCTCATTCGGTTGCCGTAGCCCGCTACGCCGCCCTCATTCGGACAAAATCTCCCACAAACTGGGACTCGCAGCTTGCGAAAAGCCTTTTTCAGACACGCTCTAGAGCGTGTTTGAGAAAATTTTCCGTAATCTGAGATTCGCAGTTTACGAAAAGGTTTTTTCAGACATGCTCTGGCATCTGGCAAAAATGTTGAGGTCAAGAGATCAAAAATCCTCTTGCAAGCGAGCTTGTACCGGCTTTTTGATCTTTTGCCCTGATATCTGATGAAAATTATAGCAAGTTTCGACAGGTTCGTAAACTCTTATTTTGTTCTTGTTCGTTTCACGCAGCCACTGCTTACGCCTGCGTTTCTAAGTCTGTTGAACTGAATTGTATAAAATTATGTACAAAAACAGAAGATAAAGCTTGAAAATAGAAGAAAAATCCATTAATATCTATGTATACAAAAAACATTACCGAAGGTGGTGCTTACGATGAAACTGCGTGCGCTTGCAAAAATAAATCTTGGTCTTGATGTGACCGGAAAAAGAGAGGATGGTTACCATGAAGTCCGCATGGTAATGCAGACGATCCAGATGTACGATCAGCTGGAAATAAAGGAGAGCAAAGAACCCGGCATAAGGCTGACAACCAATCTGCCGTTCCTTCCGTGTAATGACGGAAATCTCGTATACAAAGCGGCAAAGATTCTGATGGATGAATTCGATATCCGTCAGGGTGTCGATATGAACCTGACAAAATTTATCCCGGTAGCGGCCGGCATGGCGGGCGGAAGCTCGGATGCGGCAGCAGCACTGGTAGGAATTAACCGCATGTTTCAGTTGGGTCTGACGAAACGCCAGCTGATGGAGCGGGGTGTGCAGATCGGTGCGGATGTTCCGTACTGTGTGATGCGCGGTACAGCGCTGGCAGAAGGAATCGGCGAAAAGCTGACATCCCTTCCCGGCGTACCGATGTGCTACGTGCTGATCGGAAAACCGGGCATCAATGTTTCGACGAAATTTGTCTATGGAAACCTGCATCTTGATGAGGTGACGGAGCATCCGGATATCGACGGCATGGTAGAGGCGATCCGAAATCATGACCTGTACGGCATCACGGACCGCATGGGAAATGTGCTGGAATCCGTGACGTGTCCGGCGTATCCGGTGATCGATGAGATCAAGGCACAGATGATGAAAAACGGTGCGGTCAATGCGATGATGAGCGGCAGCGGCCCGACCGTATTCGGCATTTTCGACGATCCGGACAAGGCAGAATTTGCACGGGATCAGTTAAAAATAAGCGGATTGTCGAAACAGACATTTCTGACAACAGTATCGAAGCCGGGAGGTACGAAGAATGGCAAAAAATGAATTAGATCTGCAGATGGAGGATTATCAGTACCTTCCGCTCCGCGATGTCGTGTTCCGCACGCTGCGCCAGGCGATTCTGCGCGGGGAGTTAAAGCCGGGTGAACGGCTGATGGAGATCCGGCTGGCAAATCAGCTCGGCGTTTCGCGTACCCCGATCCGCGAGGCGATCCGTATGCTGGAGCTGGACGGCCTTGTGATCATGGTGCCGCGGAAGGGTGCGCAGGTAGCACAGATCACGGAAAAAGACCTGAACGATGTGCTGGAGGTGCGGCTTGGACTGGAGGAGCTGGCGGTAAAACTGGCGTGTCAGCGGATTACAGAGAGCGAACTGCAGAAGCTTTATCAGGCATCGCGTAGCTTTGAACAAATGCTGGAGACAACAGAGACGGATGATCTGCAGAAGCTTGCACAGGCAGATGTGGCATTCCATGATGTGATTTATCAGGCGACGAACAACGAGCGCCTGATTCAGCTGCTGAACAATCTGCGGGAGCAAATGTACCGTTACCGGATTGAATATTTAAAGGATGTAAAATCCCGACGTTCCCTGGTTGAGGAGCACGATGCACTCTATGAACATATGAAAAATCGGGATCTTGCAGGCGCACAGAAGATGATCCGCGAGCATATCGAGCGACAGCAGGAGAGTATTATGCAGACCGTACATCACCAGAGCATGACGGGTGTAGAAGAAAAATAAAAGCGTATAAAATTTCGAAAAAGGAACATTCTGTTACAGAGTAAAAAAATCGTGACAGAATGTTTTTTTATGGAATTTTGCAGAGTATATTTCTCCAGATGGTTTTTCGGAAGCTTTCAAAAGGAGGAGAAGGAGGGACGCAGGCATGGAAAAAGAGAAGACGCAGATTTCACTCACACTGGCGGAAAATGAAAGCGTGATCCGTACATGGTGTGAAAATTGCGATGATATTCAGATCCGCCCGATGAAACTTGGCAAAACGGGCGGAACCGGTGCGCTGCTGATCTACGTAGAAGTGGCGGTGAGCTGCGTTATGTTGAAGGATTCCGTGATAGGGAAGCTGTTGAACCGTCTGATGGAGGTTCCCGAGGCAGATATCCCGGGGGTTCTCTCGGAAAATCAGCTCGGAATTTCGGACACGCTGGAATTTGACACCCTCGAGGATGCCTTTGCCTCGATGCTGGCGGGAAACGCCGTTCTCTTTGTGGACGGTTACGACTGCGCCGTCAAAATTGGTTCGAAGGGATATCCAAATATGGGAGTCCAGAAAGCCGAGTCCGAGAAAGTGCTGCGCGGCTCAAACGAGGGCTTTTCCGATTCCGTCAAAACCAACACGGCACTCGTCCGCAAGCGCCTGCGGACCACCGATCTGAAAGTGGAGGAGATACATTTTGGTGCGCGTTCTGATACGGTTCTGGCTCTGGTGTATGAGAAAGAGCTGATTTATCCGAAATTTCTGGAAGAGGTAAAACAGCAGATTGCCGGCTGGGAAGTGGACGGCGTTTTTGACAGCGGCATGGTCGAGCAGCTCTGCGAACCGCAGTGGAAATCGCCGTTCCCGCGCTTCGAGACGACCGAACGGCCGGACCGCGCGGCGATGGAGATTCTGGACGGAAGAATCCTGCTTTTATGTGATAATTCCCCGGTCGGGATTCTCTTCCCGGCATCATTTGACAGCTTTTTAAAGGTCAGTGAGGACCGGTATCATCATTTTCTGATCGTCTCATTTGAGCGGCTGCTGCGGTATGCGGCGGTCTTTCTCGCCCTGTGGATTTCGGGCGGATACCTGGCTGTCACGGGCTTTCACACGCAGGTGCTTCCGACCAAACTCCTGCTGGCGTTCGCCGAAGCGCGGAAAGGCGTTCCGTTCCCCGGCATTTTGGAAATTCTTCTGATGGAATTTGCTTTTGAACTGATCCGCGAGGCCGGTGTGCGCATGCCGGGGCCGCTTGGCGGGACGATCGGAATTGTGGGCGGGCTGATCATCGGAGATGCAGCGGTTTCCGCCAATCTGGTGAGCCCGATGACCGTCGTTGTGGTTGCGGTTTCGGCGCTCTGTTCGCTGGCGATTCCGAACGAAGAGTTCGGCGCACCGTTCCGGCTGCTGAAATTTGGCTTTATTTTGCTCGGCGGATGGCTCGGCATTTTCGGCATGGTGCTCGGCACATTTCTTCTCGCGGGTCATCTCGCCGGGCTTACGAGTTTTGGCATTCCCTATCTGATGCCGTTCGTCGGGAAAGGACTTGCGGGCTACCATGCGCCGAAGGATTCCGTATGGCGGCCGCCGCTGCATCAGATGCGGGAGCGGCCGGTCTTTACAAAGCGCGATCAGAGAGTGCGGCTGCGGAAAAACAGAAAAGCTGCGGAGCCGGAAGAAAAACAGGAAAGGGGAGAGTGACGCATGTTTTCGGAAAATGACAGAATTTCACAGCGCCAGATGGAACGCCAGATCGTGCTCGTTCTGCTCTGCCCGGCGTTCTGGCAGCTCGCGGCGTACGGCGCATCGGACGGCCTGCCCGGTATGGCAGGGATTTTCGTTGGATATGGGCTGCTGGCGGTGTGGTGCATTTATCTCGTGCGCCTTGGCGGGCTTTACTGCCGCCTGGAAAGCGTGATGGGAAAGGCTGGGAAACTCCTTCTGGCAGTGATGTATCTGTGTTATCTGCTTTTCCTCGGCGGAACACTGCTTCGCAGAATGGCGGAGCTTGCCGCCGCGTATCTGACAGCGGGTGTACCGCAGGAGCTCTGCGGACTGTTTCTGCTCGCGGCGGCCGGGTTTGGTGTCGGCAGTGAAGTACAGAAAAGAGGACGGCTGGCGGAAGCACTCTATCCGTGGATTGTGGGCGGGATTTTGATTCTGCTTCTGCTGACGGTTCCGCAGATGCATTTTTTCTCGTTTGAGGATGCTTGGAAGACAGCAAAGTCTGTTGAAATTGTGGATAACGGAATACTTTTTGGGTGGAATGTGTGGAGAACACTGGAAAATGGAACACCGATTGCGCTGCTGCCGTTTTTACTGGGGCATGTGCAGAAAGAGCACAGGAGTGTCATTCTTCCGGTGACGCAGAGTATCTGGAAAACGGGGCTTCTTGTAATTGCAGGAAGCATGGCGCTGCTCGGCATTTTCGGCCGGCGCGGCACGGCTGCGGCGCAGGACCCGCTCTTACTGTTAATGGCAGGAACGAGCCTGCCGGGTGGATTTCTGGAGCGGTTTGATATTCTGTGGATGGCATTTCTTTTGATGGGACTGCTGTTCACACTGGGAAGTCTGCTGTTTTACGTATCGCTGATCGGAGAGAAGACGGGACTGTGGAAACCGCAGAATCTCTATGTACGGATCGGTACAGTGCTTTTTATATGGCTGCTGTCATGCGCGGAAAGCGGCTGGTCGGTCCGATACGGTTACTTTCCGTTTTTCCTTGCCATCACGGTGCTGCTCGGCTTCTGCCAGAAGCATATGAAAAAACTGCGGCTTGTGTGTCTGGCGCTGGGCAGTATGATTTTCCTGTCATCCTGCGGGGCAGTAGAGCCGGAAAAGCGGCTGTATCCACTGGCGGTTGCCTTTGATTATGTGTCGGAAGAGGCGACTGCGCCGGAAAACAGTGAAACTGGGGAAGAAACCGGGACGGCGGTCAGTGAGAGCGGCGGAGAAAAGGAGACGGCTGGCGGTAAATGGCGCGTCTGGTATGCGCCTGCGAATCTTGCGGTGGTGACCGGCCAGGGAAAGGATGAGCAGGAGGAGGGAACCGACGAGGACCCCGCATCGCTGTTCTTTGAAGCGGAGACGTTTGAGGAGATTGCGCAGCAATATGACAGCACAGAGGAATATGATCTCGACACCGGACACGTCCAGGCGATTGTATTTTCCGATGCACTGCTCAGTGACCGGGGACGGATGGAAGAATTGTTGAAGTACCTGGAACAGGACCGTGCGCTTGGGCACAGTGCCTATCTGTTTCACGCAGAAAAACCAGAAGATATCATGGAGCAGAACGGAAAACAGGTGGAGTCCGTCGGTGAGTACCTGTGCGGAATTTATGACAACCGGGTGAAAAGAAAAGAGGCGGTGACACTGGCGGACTTGTGCTATGCGTGGGAAAACGAAAGGAGCATTCCGTGGATTCCGAAAGCGCCGTAAAAGGTTTAAAGTGTATGGAATATCGGAGCGGGCAGTGAGTGTCTGTGTATAAAAGTTTTGAAATCCGGCAAAACTGGAAAAAACAGGAGGCAGCATATGAATGAGAAAAAAGTACAGAGCCGGAAACGGAATCAAAATCAGACACAGAAGAAATCCAGGGACAGGCAGGCGCAGCCCCGAAATACATTTGGGAACCAGCATAGAAGTCAATTCCAGGCGGCATTTCAAATTTTCTGCCGCCGCTGGCTCCCCGTCTGCATTGCGGCGCTGATCCTTTCCGGAACCGTCAATCTTCTCCGCGAGTCCCGTCTGCAGCAGGAAGTCGCTGCAAAGATCGTGCGCTTTCACGTAAGAGCCAACAGCGACTGCGCCTCCGACCAGCAGATCAAGCTTCAGGTACGCGATGCCGTTGCCGAAGAACTGCAGACGATCCTGCACGGAGCCGAAACAAAAGCAGAAACCGAAGAAATCCTGCGTGAAAACGAGCCCTCCATCCGTGCCGCCGCCCTTCAGACGCTGCGCGCAGGAGGCAGTACTGACGATATCATCGTAACGTACGGAAAAGCCAGTTTTGAGGAAAAAGAAACAGGCAGTTATATTCTCCCCGCCGGAACGTACGACGCTCTTCAGATCAACATCGGCAGAGCCAAAGGGCACAACTGGTGGTGCATGCTGTACCCGTCCATCTGCTTTTCGGATGCCCTGCGCCCCGTAAACGAGGACGGCGAAAGTGCAGAAAAAGTCGAAAAAAGCCGGATTCCGCTGCAGAATCTGTTGAGTGACGCCGCCTACCGCGAAATCCTGAAAAGTGACCGGATTTCGTTCCGGTTTTTCTGGCGTTAAGCGGATTTTTCGAAAGACTTTCAAGAGAAATGATTGCAATATTCCTCCATTCGGGTTAAAATAATGTATCAGCGACCTATTTTAACCAGGGTCGTGAAATGAAAAAAGAAATGTAAAAATTCAGATATATTAAATATAGAAATGAACCCCATTCGGCATGACAAAAAAGTAATGCCGGATGAAAAATGGAGGAAAGTATGAAAGCAGACAGACAGGCGCCGATCGGCGTCTTTGATTCCGGTGTCGGCGGACTGACCGTAGTGCGTGAGATTATGCGAAACCTGCCCGACGAACGAATCGTATATTTTGGAGATACCGCGCGTGTGCCGTACGGTTCCAAATCGAAAAATACCGTCATCCGTTATTCCCGCCAGATCGTACACTTTCTGGAAACCCAGCAGGTCAAGGCGATCGTCATCGCCTGCAACACAGCAAGTGCGCTGGCACTCGATACGATCGAAAAAGAGATCGATCTCCCGATCATCGGCGTGGTAAAACCGGGCGCACAGATGGCCGTCGAGACGACGCAGAACAAGCGCGTCGGCGTCATCGCAACCGAGAGCACTATTCAGAGCGGCCTCTACCAGCAGCTCATTACCGAGGCAGATCCGGCGATCACCGTTTACGGAAAACCGTGTCCGCTGTTTGTGCCGCTCGTGGAAGAGGGCTGGACAAAAGATCCGATCACCGAGGAAGTGGCGCGCCGCTATCTGGCAGAGATTCTGGATAAAGACATCGACACGCTGATTATGGGATGCACCCACTATCCGCTGTTGCGTTCTCTGCTGCGGAAAGTAGTCGGAGAAAAAGTAACACTCGTCAACCCGGCATACGAAACCTCACAGGCACTGCGCAGACTGCTGCGGGAGCTGGATCTGGAGAATCCGGGAAACGATGAGCTGGGCCGTCAGAAATACCAGTTCTTCGCAAGCGACGGCGTGGAGCGGTTCAATGCCTTCGCGCATTCCGTTCTGCCGGAGCAGATCAGCGATACGAAACAGGTACAGATTGAAAACTATTAAAAACGACATACAGAAAAGAGAGAGGAACACCAGAAAAGGATGGAAAAAGACGTACTCATCAGCATCCGCGGACTGCAGTATCTGATGGATGAGGAATCCGGCGAACAAGAACCGGTGGAGGTTATGACGACGGGTTCGTACTACAAGAAAAATGGCCATCACTTTCTGATCTACGACGAGGCAACCGAAGGCTTTGACATGATGACGCACAACATGATCAAATTTACGGAAAACGCCCTCGAGGTGCGCAAGCGCGGCCTCATTGATGTCCATATGATTTTTGAGGAGGATAAAAAGAACATTTCGTTTTATCACACGCCATATGGCATGATCAACATGGGAGTTGCGGCGACGAAGGTCAGAATGAAAGAGACGCCGGATCAGATTTTACTGAAGGCAGAATACGCGCTCGACATCAACGACAGCTACGTGGGGGACTGCGTAATCGATATCGAGGTAAGACCGCGGGAAGGCGGAAAACTGAATTTATAAAAAAATACCCGGGAAGAATGAAAATCATTCAACTCGGGTATTTTCGCGAGCAACGAGCCAAAGTCCGGGCTTGCACGAGACCTTGGCGACTGCCGCGAAAGCAAAAAGAAACACGCAAAGCGTGTTTCTTTTTGTTTCAGATGAAATTTTATTTCTCCTCGCCGCGTGCCTTGCGGAGCATTTTCTGCCAGAAGCCGTTTTTCTTTTCCGGCTGCTCTAAAGAACCGCGGATGCCGCGAACGCCGGTGATGTAGATACCGCTTACGGTAGCCTTGACTTCTTTTTTCACCGGGATCTGATCGAAGATAGCAGCGTCGCAGATCAGGGTCATGATTCTCGGACCGACTTTTGCTTTGACGATCGGCAGTTTTGCGCGACGCATCATTTTCGGTGTCTGGTCAATGACCATCTGTGGGAGTCCGGAATCTTTCATGCGAAGCTTTTTCTTATCTATGATCAACATGGAGACAGTCTGTTTCATGGCCTCCATTTGTTCCTGCTGTGCGGCCTGTTTTGTCTGTGCTTTTTTACCGAAGTAATACAGCAGACCAAGGATGACAGCGATGACAGCTAATACGATTAATACGATAATCCAGGGTTTCATCCCTCTATTCCTCCTCTGCAAAAAATAATGTGGGCATCGGAACATACAATGCCAGTCTATGAACATTCTAACATTGATTTCGGCAAAACGCAAACACATTTTAGCGCAATCCAGGCGATTTTACGGTCGAAAATCATAAGAATTTCTAAAATCGGAGCCCCAGCCTTTTTTTTACCAGACAAGTATGGTAAAATGAGATTTACAACGCGCCGGGAACGGCGTAGTATGGAGGAAAATTCAAGAATGAAAAGAAAAGCAGCAGTCATGCTTCTGCTCATGACACTGGGAGCAGCCAGTGTGAGCGGATGTGGAAAAAACAATACAACAAGCAGCAGTTCCGTATCAAGCGCAAGCAGCACAAGCGCTTCCTCAGCATCCGATGCGTCGAGCGCAGGCAGCACATCGTCCGACAGCGCAGCTTCTGAGGAATACGCTTCCCCGAGTGATGTAGACGGGATTCCGGTTGTCGATGAGGAAGTTGATCCGGCAGAGTGTGTAACGCTTGGAGATTACAAAAAGCTCACACTGGAAAAGAAAGTAGAGCAGGTAACGGATGATGACGTACAGACGGCCATTATGGCAGAGACAGCTGTCACCATGGACGATCCGGATGCCACCGTACAAAAAGGCGACACCGCCGATATTGCCTATGTTGGCAAAGTTGATGGCAAGGAGTTTGACGGCGGAAGCAGCGATTCCTACAATCTGGTGATCGGATCCGGTACCTTCATCGATGGATTTGAGGATGGTGTCATTGGAATGAAAACAGGGGAGACAAAGGATCTGAACCTGAAATTCCCTGACAGCTATCAGAGTACCGATCTGGCAGGAAAAGATGTTGTGTTTACCGTTACGGTAAATGCGTTTACCCGCCCGGCAGAAAACATTGACGGATGGGAGCTCGATGATGCATGGGTAGCAAAAAATACAGATTACAGTACTGTGGAGGAATACCGTGCCGGAAAACGCGCAGAGCTGGAGGCTGCAAATGAGACGACAGCGGAAAATAATTTGCAGGACGATGCGATGAAGCAGGTAGCAGACGGCTGTACCTTCACAAAAATCCCGAAATCCTACGTCACTCTCGGCGAGGAGGATTACGATAAACGGTATACCAGCTATCTGCAGAATTACGGCATTTCCCTGGACGACTATCTGGAGCAGTATGCGGACAGAGCGACCTACAATCAGGAGAAAGCAACGTATGCAGGAACGATGGCAAAAAGTGCCCTTCTTCTGGATGCCGTAAAAGAGGCAGAAGGCTGGACAACAGATGACCAGGATTACCAGCAGATCTTAAACGATGAGGCAGCCAATGCCAATATGTCGCAGGAAGATTTCCTGAAAGCAGCCAATGACTATTACGGGGAAGATACGGTAGTGCGCAACATCATGATGGAGCGCATGATCAATATGGTTCTCGACAATGCAACAGTCAATACCGTGACTGTGGATGCAGACGGAAATACAGTAAAATAAAAAGAAAAATCACCCCGGAAAACAGGATGAAAACTTCTGTTTTCCGGGGTGATTTAACCGAATCAAGTAAGTCCCCTGCTTCCATTGCGAAAAGCAATAAGCAGTGGGTGGGGACTTGCTTGTATCAGGAGGAGTGCAAGCTCCTTCTGATAAACTGCGGAGCAGTTATTCGGTTATGAGCAAGTAGCGAAGCGGATTGCGAATATCCGCTTGACATGTGGGAAACGAATTATGTTCGTTACGCCATGATTTTGCGGAACAGATCCTTCAGATCTTCTACGCTTGCATCCTTCGGGTTGCCCGGTGCGCAGGCATCTGCGTGTGCGGAATCTGCAAGGAACTGCAGATCTTCTTCTTTGACTGCCTCGAGAACAGATGGGATTCCAACGTCTGCGGACAGCTTCTTAACAGCATCAATCGCAGCTTTTCTGTACTCTTCCTGAGACATTTCATCTACACCTGCAACGCCCATGGCACGTGCGATTTCACGGTATTTCTCACCGGTGCACTCCTGGTTGTATTCCATAACGATCGGAAGCATCATGGCACATGCAACACCGTGTGGGGTATCATAAACAGCACCAAGGGTGTGTGCCATGGAGTGAGCGATTCCAAGACCTACGTTGGAGAAGCCCATACCTGCGATGTACTGGCCAAGAGCCATGCCTTCGCGTCCCTCTTTGGTGTTTGCGACAGCACCGCGCAGAGATTTGGAGATGAGTTCGATGGCTTTCAGATGGAACATGTCAGTCATTTCCCATGCAGCTTTTGTGGTGTAGCCTTCGATTGCGTGAGTCAGAGCGTCCATACCGGTGGAAGCGGTCAGGCCTTTCGGCATGGAGGACATCATATCCGGGTCAACAACTGCGATGATCGGCATATCATGCGGGTCAACGCATACGAATTTACGTTTTCTTTCTACGTCGGTGATAACGTAGTTGATGGTAACCTCTGCAGCAGTACCGGCTGTAGTCGGAACGGCGATGATCGGTACACACGGATTTTTGGTCGGTGCGGTGCCCTCAAGGCTTCTGACATCCTCAAACTCTGGGTTTGCGATGATGATACCGATGGCTTTGGAGGTATCCATAGAAGAGCCGCCGCCGATGGCGATCAGATAGTCAGCGCCGGATGCCTTGAAAGCTTCTACGCCGTGTTTTACGTTTTCGATGGTCGGGTTTGGCTTGATATCGCTGTAAAGCTCATAGTCGAGTCCGTTTGCGGTCAGAATATCGGTTACTTTGGAAGTAACGTTGAATTTAATCAGATCCGGGTCAGAGCATACGAATGCTTTCTTGAAGCCGTGTGCCTTTGCTTCATTTGCGATCTCGGCAATAGCGCCTGCTCCGTGATAAGAGGTTGCATTTAAATTAATACGATTTGCCATGATTGAAAAACTCCCTTCTAAAATGAATGAATGGTTTTACTGAACTTGTTATTATATTAACAAATCCGGAAGGGAAAAAGAAAGTGACAGAAGAAGCGAAGTGTAACACTTTAAAAAAAATCGCCATTGTGACAAAAACAACAGAACAAAATTTGTGAAAAATAACCAGAGCGTGTCTGAAAAACCATTTCCGCAATCTGCAAGCCCCACTTTGACACGCGCTCTAAGAGAGCAGCTGCAGATTCCGGAACAGTTTTTTTAAGTCTTCCGGCATTGCCCGGACGAGAAGAGCGGCAAACTCGGAAGGTGTCAGATCCATGCCGGTAAGCACCCATTTTACGGTCATGGTGATGGAACCCTGACAGTACATTTCGAGAAGAAAATGCATTTCCGGTGAAACCGGACTGCCGCTTTTTTCGTGAATCAGATTTTCGTAGAACGCGAGAATCAAATCGAAATCATGCTCACGCAGAGAATTCTGCTTGTCGTAGCGGAAGGCAGCGGCGAAAAAAGCTTTTTCTTTCTGAATATAGGTAAATTTCTTTTCCAGACTGTCAAAAACGGTCGTTCCGCGACCCATATGTTCAAAGGATTTTGTCAGTAATTTATCAAAATACCAGTTGATCAGATCGTATTTGTCGAGAAAATTGCGGTAGAAGGTCTGGCGGGTAACACCACAGATTTCACAGATCTGGCGCACGGTGATCTCTTCAACGGGTGTTGTTTTCATGCACTCCTTCATAGATTCGGCAAGACGGTATTTTGTTTTTTCTCCTTTGGGAGCAGATACGGTGGAATGGATCATCCGGGCAGTTTCCTTTCGTTTCGAAAATTATAACTATGCAGAGTTATGCATACATTATAACGCGAATCAGAAGAAATAAAAAGCCCTGAACATGTTTCCAGGATGAAAGCGAGAAACATGCCAAGGGCGTTATTGTTATTTTCTTTTGTTTACGGCCTGTCCGACACAGTAGCATACGGCTGCAACAACCATACCGTTGATGGAAGCGATACCCCAGTGTAAGAGGTTCGCAACAATGGCACCGAGAATGACACCGGCAACCGCAAACCAGTCTACGGTTTTAAGCTTCGGCTGATCGGTTTCAAAGTCCTTTTTGTTCATGAAGTAGGCGAGAACCAGAATCATGCCGACCGGCGGCAGGGTACAATTCAGAATGTTGAGCCAGCCGCAGAAGTTGTAGTACAGCCATACGGAGGCAACCGTTCCGATGATACCGGAAAGGAGAACCATCGGTTTTTTCCTCTGATGGAAGATGTTGGCAAGACCAAGACCTGCGGTATACAGAGCGTTGTCGTTTGTAGTCCAGATATTAAGACCGAGAACGAGAACAGCCAGGTAGAACAGGTTCAGGCGGACCATAACCTCGAAGATATCGTTTCCGCCGACAAAGATCGAGGAAACAGCACCGAAGAAAAACATCAGGGAATTTCCGATAAAGAAAGCCACAACCGTGGTGATGGCACCCGCTTTTCCGTCCTTTGCAAAACGTGCGAAGTTCGGGGTTGCGGTTCCGCCGGAAACGAAGGAGCCGACACCAAACCATCCGATCTGCGTAAAGCTGGTCATGGCTGACGGCAGATAGGAACCTTTTTCGCCAAAAGCTCTCTGGGACAAAAGATCAAGTGACAGACCGGTTTTTGCACCGACGTAGCCGAGCAGACCGGTATAAATACCAAGAATGATTCCACCAAGGATCAGTGATCCCAAAAAGCCCCAGAAATCGAGGCCGTCAGCGAGCTGCTGGCCTACCCACATGCTTGCCGAGAAGAAGGTGAAGCCAAGCTATAAACTTTTAACAGTGTAAGGGGTAGCAACCTGATTGTCAAGGGAAAAGGCGAATTTACATGATTTTCTTACAGAAGAAGGGAATGCGCCGCGATAAAAGGAATTTTACCGGGTTTTGCCTTCTCCGGAAAAATATTCTTTTGTAAGCTCCACAACCTTGCCCGAAAGCAGGAAGAGCGCAATCAGGTTTGGGATTGCCATGAGGCCGTTGAAGGTCTCGGCAATGCTCCACATCAGGCCAAGATTTGCGGTGGCGCCAAGGATGGCAACCAGCGCATAGGCGGCCATAAAATATTTTGTGATTCTTTCGGAGAACAAAAACTCGATGCAGCGTGCACCGTAAAGTCCCCATCCGAGAATCGTGGAAAAGGCGAAGCAGCACATCGCGAACGCGGTGAGCAGCGAAACCCAGTTTCCGTATGTAAGGGTAAAACCGCTGATGGTCAGCTCTGCGCCGGCAGCCTGTCCGTAGGTGATGGAAGTACCGCTGCAGAGAATAACAAGTGCAGTTAAGGTACAGATTACAATCGTATCAGTAAATACCTCAAAGATACCAAACATACCCTGTTTGACCGGCTTTTTTGTGTCGGCACAGGCGTGCGCGATCGAACCGGTACCAAGACCTGCCTCGTTTGAGAAAATACCGCGGGACACACCTTTTTTCACACTCATGAGCATGCTTCCGACGATACCACCTGTAACAGCAGAGGGACGGAAGGCGCCCTCAAGGATCGATACGAAAACAGACGGAATCCGGTTGAGATTCAGCAAAATCACACCGATGGCAAGGACAATATAAAACAGAGCCATAAACGGAACGAGCTTTTCTGTTACCTGTGCGATCCGTTTGACACCGCCGAGCAGGATCAGCGCTACGAGTACCGCAATGATGATACCCTGAATCAGGTTGGAGGTAGGGATTGCGTCCTTTGAGATCACATGGTAATTCATTAGTGCGGAGTTGACTGCGGTTGTGATGGTGTTGACCTGCGTTGCATTTCCGGTCCCGAACACAGTCAGTACACCGAAAGCAGCGAAAAGATAGGCCAGAAAATGCCATTTTTTGCTGAGACCGTTTTTGATGTAATACATCGGTCCGCCGACGAGTTCCCCGTTGGCGTTTTTCTCGTGATAGAAAACAGCCAGTGTTACCTCGGCAAATTTCGTACACATGCCGAGCAGGGCGGAAACCCACATCCAGAACACAGCACCGGGTCCGCCGATAGCGATAGCGCCGGCAACACCGGCAATATTACCGGTACCGACCGTGGCGGCAAGTGCTGTACAGACCGCCTGGAACGGTGTAATTGCGCCATCGGAAGCATCTCGTTTGCGGAACATTCTTCCGAGCGTTGTGCGGATCGCATACGGGAATTTTCGAATCTGGAGAAAACGGGTGCGCAGACTCAGGTAAAGGCCGACACCGAAAATGCAGATCATAGCCGGAACACCCCAGATAAAATTGTTCACGGCATTGTTGATGGTTTCAATCAGTTGGAGCATAGATACCTCTTTCTTTTTCATAAGCAGAAGCACTTTCTTGGAAGATCAGTGCTTTCATAAAGTAACACAATGCAAAAAGTATATCATCTCAGACGAGATTTGCAAGTTTTTTCGAGAAAAAACGCGGACCCCCAATTTTTTGCGATTCCGGAAAGATATATTTTCTCTAGCCTTATGGGTTTACCATGAGCCAGGCGGTTTTTTACGTTTTCTTCCAGTTTTTGTGAAGGAATGCAGCGAAGTATGATAGAATAGAGAAAAAACAGAAAAGAGGATTATTGCCATGTTTCAGGTAATTGATATGCACTGCGACACCGTCCCGGCGCTGCAGTGGAAGGAAAAACAGGAGCATCTTGCGGATGCGGATCTTCAGATCAATCTGGATAAGCTGGAAAAGGGCGGCAGCCTCTGCCAGTGCTTTTCTCTGTTTACGTTCCTGAAGGGACTGAAAGACGAAACACCGTTTGAGCATGTGAGAAAGCTGGCTGATCTCTGGAAATCAGAGGTGGAACGGTATCCGGACCGCATTTGTCAGATCAAAACGTATGCGGATCTGATGCAGGTACAGAAGGAAGGAAAAATAGGTGCGGTGATGACCGTCGAAGAGGGTGGTGTTTACGAAGGCAGTATCGAAAAACTGCACACACTGTACGATTTCGGTGTGCGGATTTCCACGCTGACCTGGAACTTTCCGAATGAGCTTGGATTTCCGAACCCGGCGCAGGAAGAGGGAAAGCCATATCTTCCGGATCTTGAAAACGGGCTGACACCGACCGGTATTGCCTTTGTCGAGGAGATGGAGCGGCTCGGCATAGTGATCGATTTATCACACTTAAATGATGCCGGAATCCGCGACGTTTTTGCGCATACGAGAGGTCCGGTCATTGCGTCCCATTCCAATGCGCGCGGCGCGTGCTTCCATCTGAGAAACCTTTCGGATGAAATGATTCGTCAGCTCGCAGAGCGTGGCGGCGTCACCGGTATCAATTTCTGTCCGTCGTTTTTGCGCGAGGAGGAGCCGGCGGCGAAAAAGGCATCGACGATGGACATGGTGCGCCATATGAAGTATCTGCGAAAGGTCGGCGGCATCGATATCATCGGTCTTGGAACCGATTTTGACGGCTTCAGCGGTGAGACGGATGTGCCGGACGCTGCGCATATGCAGCATCTCGCAGATGTGATGAGTCACGACGGTTTCACCGATGAAGAGATAGAGAAGGTCTTTTCCAAGAATGTACTTCGGGTGTTTAGAGAATGCTGGAAATAAAACTACAGCTCCGGTGATGCCGCCAGAAGCTCCTTTGTATAATCATTCTGCGGATGCGCAAACAGTTCTTCCGTCTCCGCGTTCTCCACAATCCGGCCTTCTTTCATCACGAGAACCCGGTCGCACATCTGATAGATCACGTTGAGGTCATGCGAGATAAAGAGAATCGAGAGCTGAAGCTCCTCCTGAAGCTGAACCATCAGCTCCATGATCTGCTTCTGAATCGTCACATCGAGAGCGGAAACCGGTTCGTCGGCAAGGATCAGGCGTGAGCCCTGGATCAGTGCGGCCGCGATGCTGACTCTCTGGCGCTGGCCGCCGGAGAGCTCATGCGGGCGGCGTTTCAGGTGTTCTGCGGAGAGGCCGACTCTTTCGGCCATCGCAAGAACCCGTTTTTTTCGTTCTTCTTTTGGAACCTTCTGCATCCGAAGCGGTTCTTCTAAAATCCAGGAGATTTTCTTCGCCGGATTCAAGGAAGAAAACGGGTCCTGGAAAATCATCTGCGGATGGTCGACCTGCGAAATTATTTCGCCTTCATCTGGGCGGATAAATCCTAAGATCACTTTGGAGAGTGTCGATTTTCCGCATCCGCTCTCTCCGACGAGACCGAGAATTTCATTTTCATGAAGTTCGAAAGAGATATCATGAAGCACCGTTTTTCTCTGCTTTCCCTCCTGATAGGAGGCAGAAATATGGCTGACTTTCAGAATGTTGTTCGGACTGATTTCTTCCATGGGTTATTTCTCCTTTTCCGCCGGCGGAGCAGCTTTTTTGTCAGAGCCTGTCGGCCATTGAGCTGTTGGAGCAATTTTGATTCGCTTTCGCAGCGATGTTCGTCGGTTCGGAATTGCGTCGAGCAGGCGGCGGGTGTAGTCTTCCTTCGGGTGGAAAAAGACATCGTCTACACTGCCGGATTCCACAATCGTCCCATGATTCATGACGATGACCCGGTCACAGAGCGAACGGATGACGCCGAGGTCGTGTGAGATAAAAAGAATCGCCGTGTGATGGCGTTCATTGATTTTTTTCAGCAGCTTTAAGATCTGCGACTGAATCGTCACATCAAGAGCTGTTGTCGGCTCGTCTGCAATCAGAAGCTTCGGTTCTGTAATAAGCGCCGCAGCGATCATCACTCTCTGGCGCTGACCGCCGGAGAGCTGGTGCGGGTATTTTTTGCAAAGCTTTTCCGGGTCGGGAAGCTCGACCTCATGCATTATGGCAAGAACCTTTTCATGACGTTCTGCCGGTGTGCAGCTCTCATGAATCAGCAGTCCCTCTGCAATCTGTTCTTCGATGGTCAGAACCGGATTTAAAGAGGTCATCGGTTCCTGAAAAATCATGCTGATTTCTTTTCCGCGGATGCGCTGCAGATCCTGGCTGGAAGCGTGCGCAACGGAAGAATCTTCGTAGAGAATTTCTCCGCCGGATACGGCGGAATTTTCCTTTAAAAGGTGCAGAATGGAGAGCGCCGTCTGGGTTTTACCGGAACCGGATTCCCCGACAATGCCAAGCGTCTCACCTTCTTCTAAGGAAAAGGAGATGCCTTTTACCACTTCGGTCGGTGGCGTGGTATCGTAAAATGCAATTTTTAAATCACGTACATCGAGAAGTGCCATATCAGTTACCGCCTTTCTTCTGTAATCCATCACCGAGGAGCGATACGCCAAGCGCCAGTAAAATGACAGCAAGACCGGGGAAAACAGAGCCCCAGGGAGCAGTCATCAGATACGTCTGGGATTCTGAGAGCATCCGTCCAAGCGAGGCATCGGGCGGCTGGACACCGATGCCGAGAAAGCTCATGCCGGCCTCGGAGAGAACGGCGTTGTTGAAACCGATTGCTGCCATCGAAAGAAGGGACGGGACCGTATTTGGCAGGATATGTACAAATATGATCCGAAGATGGGAAACACCCATCAGACGGGCACTTTTGACATAGTCCATATCTTTGCGTGCGAGAAATTCGCTTCTGGTGATACGTGCAAAGCTCGGAATGAATACGATACCGAGTGCAAGGATCACATTGTATTTGCCGGGACCCAGCAGCGCGATAAATACCAGCGCCAGCAGGATTCCCGGAAAGGAAACGATGACATCGTTTATGCGCATCAGGATTTCGTCAATCCATCCGCCAAAATACCCGGTGAACGCACCGACAAGAACACCAATAGTTCCGCCGAGCAGCAGAGTAGCGAAAGCGACGAAGAAGGTTGTACCGGTTCCTTTTAAGACGCGGCTGAAAATATCGCGTCCAAAGTGATCGCAGCCGAACGGGTGCGACAGAGATGGAGCAGCAAACTTGGCTGCGCCGTTCATTGCATCCGGGTCGTACGGTGTGTAGAAAAAGCCGATCAGAAGAAACAGAAGCATAAAAGCGGTGAGAACAGCTCCGATGATCAGCGTGAGATTGCGTTTCTTTTTCATAATGAAAACCCTTTCTTTTGTCGTGGGCGGCTTCCCACGACCTTTCGGTCGCGGGAGCTGATGATCGAAAGCTCCCGTCAGTCTTTTACGCGGATACGCGGATCAATTCTGCCATACAGCAGATCTACCACGAAATTGATGATAATAATGAGGGCGGCGATCAGTACAAGGATGCCCTGAACCACGGGGTAATCGCGGTTGGAGATCGAAGTGATCAGAAGATTGCCCATGCCCGGAATCGAAAAAACCTGTTCCAGAATAATGCTGTTTGCCACAATATCTGCGATTGTCATGCCCCAGAAGGTCAGTACCGGAATCAGGGCGTTTTTCAGCACATGGTGATACATAACACGGCGTGTACTGTTTCCGCGGGAATAGGCGGTGCGCACATAGTCGGCATCGAGCTGCGAGAGCACAGAGCTGCGCAGCATTTTGACAGCCATGGAACAGCGCGGAAGTGCAATGGCGGCAGACGGTGCAACAAGATAACCGATAAAACCGGAAAAATTTTCAGAAATCGGCACATAGGCGCCCGGCTGAAACCATTTGAGAATCAGACCGAAAAGATACGTGATCAGAATACCGATGAAAAATCCCGGCACAGACATGATCACCTGATTGATCGTCATGATCAGCCGGTCCAGATGGCCTCCGGCGTGCTGTGCTGTGAAAATGCCGATGGGAATCGAGACAACAAGGATCATCAGGAATGCGATAACGGTGATAGCGATGGTAATCGGAACTTTATCGCGGATCAGTTCTCCGACCGGCATCGAGTACGAATACGAGGTGCCGAGATCTCCATGAAAAAAGCCGGTTACCCACGAAGCATACCGTTCCAGAACCGGCCGATCCAGTCCCATTTCCTTTTGCAGAGCCTCAATCCGCTCCGGCGTCGCCTCTGTTCCAAGCTGCGATTTTGCCGCATCTCCGGGTATGACGGAAAAGGCAAAGAACGACAAAAAGGATACAAGAAGCAGCGTAAGAAGGAGAGAGCCGAATTTCTTTGCAATGTATTTCATGAATGGAAATTCCTCCTTGTGTAATGTAGGATACTCCGGGAATTTTTCCCGGCTTATAAAAGCAGGCACAGAAAAGCTTCGGGCGTATCGGCTGAAGGTTTTCGTGCACGTCATTTTTATTGTAGACAATGCAGGTGTAAATAGCAAGATAAAATTGGAATATCTCGAATTACAGAATAACAGGAAAAGGCCTCTTGCATAACCGGTGCGGATGATGCAAAAAGCCTTTGATAAATTGCCTTCGATAAATCCCCTGTTTAGTTTTCCATTTCCCGTCCGAGGTACGTTGCCGCTACCTGGAGGAGCTTCTTTTCCGTGTCGCCCGGCAGGGACTCCCTGTCTTTGCCGCAGAGAATGACCGAACCAATGGCATCACCGGAGGAGAGAATCGGAAAGATGAGCTCCGGCAGAGGAGTAGTATTGTCTGTGTTTTCCAAAATTGAAAAATAAGCCTTTTCACCGGGACGCACAAGTACTGTTTTCCGGTTCAGAATCGCCTCCTCCAGCCGGCTGCTGATGGACTTGCCAAGATAATTTTTCTGTTCCGGCCCGTTTGCCGCCACAATCTGTTCCTGATCCGAAACACAAACGAGACACCCGGTCACCGTTGAAATCGATTTTGTAAACCCTGCTGCGCATTCCGCCAGCTCTTCGATCGGTGAGTATTTCTTCAGGATAATCTCACCCTCCCGTCCGGTATAAATTTCCATGGCCTGTCCCTCCCGGATCCGCATCGTGCGCCGGATTTCCTTGGGAACTACCACACGCCCCAGATCATCAATCCTTCGAACAATTCCCGTCGCTTTCATATGAAAAATTCCTCCTGTTTCCGCAATGTACTTTCCATAATTTGTGCTGTATGGGTAGTATGTGGAAAAACAGGTGGAATTATGCATGGAAAGAAGAAACGTATTTCCGCTGTTTACAGCAATTTCGGAAAAAATACAGTGGAACAGCAGTGGTTAGTCTGGTTGCTCCTTTTACAGAAGACTGCGGTCTTTTCCGAGATAGAACAAAGCGATCGTATCCGGTCCGACATGGCTTCCTGTGCAGTAATCGTAAGAAGTATTGATAAATTCACGCACCTTCACTCTTTTCTGGATTTCTTCCATCATATAAAGAGATTCCTCATAGGCATCTGCATGTGCGATTCCGACGATCTGCTTTTCCGGTTCTTCGATCGTTTCACAGAAAAGACGAATCAGTTCATTTAAAACGGCCTTGCGCCCGCGGACATTCTTGTAGGAAACAATATAGCCATCTTCACTTCCACGCAGAATCGGTTTGATTTTCAGCATATTTCCGACCACAGCGACACTTCCCTTGATTCTTCCGGTACGGGAAAGATATTTCAGATCGCCGACGGTGAAAACACCGTTCATTTTGCTAACGTAGGTTTCCAGAAGATCTGCCGCTTCGTCTACGTTCATGCCTCGATCGCGCATTTCGCTGGCATAGATGGCGAGGATGCCCTGTGCAAGAGAGGCATTCAGGGAATCGACGAGGCGGATTTTACGTTTTCCGCCGTATTCCTCAAGAAGCTCCTCGGCAGCAAGTCTTGCGGAGTTATAAGTTCCGCTGATGTTTTTGCTTAAGGAAAGATAGATGACATCCTGATCTGCCTCAAGAGCGGTGCGGAACGCATCCGCAAAATTTGCGGTGCTGATCAGTCCGGTCTTGATTTCACAGCCGGTGCGCATGGCATTGTAATATTCTTTTCCTTTTGCAAGCTCCTCTTCCGGTGACAGATCCGGGTCGAAGCAGACCAGCTCTTTTCCATTCACAAGATTGACGAAAGAAACGACATGGATATCGTATTTTTTCGCAGTAACAGCAGGCAGATTTGCCGCTGAATCAACAAAAACCTGAAACATAAATAAAATTCTCCTTTGTAGTGTAAATGTCCCCCAAAATGATGTAACTTTTGATAAGCATTGTAGCACATTGTATCACCAAAGAAGAGAGATTTCAATGGAAGATAGACAACATACTACAAAGGAGTGTGCCGACAAGTTGATTCCTGAAATCATCTGTTTTCGGAAGAAATTTGACCAGGTATCAATGCATAGTAATAATGACCAAAAACGGCAGACGTATTTTTAGTAAAAACCGCTTTTGAAATAAAATCGTTTTATCTATAAATGAGCAAGTTCGTGATTTTGCATAAAAGAAAGACACCTTGATTCTTGATGTTGTATAATGAAAGTGACGAAACAAACATTTGCAACATTTACGAAAGAAGGTGCCTCTTGCAAATACTATACATCATTCTTTATTCATATACAACCAGCTTAAGCAATTAAGGATAGAGTAAACTTACTGTCAGTTGGAGAGTTGCAGAAGATTCCCTGCTATGAACTTGACCAGATTGTTTTCTCATAGTCTACTTCTCCCACAGTGTTTTGGTAGCATTTCGTATTTGCTGAAGGTACATGAAAGTGTTCTCCTGTTAAATAATATTCTGTAAGTTATTTTCTATAGATATCCGCTGATAGTAGGTATCTATGATATCCTGCAAAGTAATCGTATTCATTTTTTCTTCGGCAGCCTTTTGAATTTCATTATAAAATCCCTGCAAAGATAACTGAATGTTAATGCCAACGCCACAATCTGGATTGGTATGAGTATCTAAATGAAGCAATGGTTTATCACCTTCAACTGCTTTATAAATATCCAGCAATGTAATCTGATCGGCTGGTTTTGAAAGAGAAGGACGGGCATGTCCGGCTACACTGGTCATAAGTCCCGCTTTTTTTAGTTTTAACATAAGCTGGCGTACAAAGCCGGGATTTGTATGGACACTTTCTGCAATTGAGGCACTGGAGAGGGATTTTTCCTGGTTGATAGCAATCAGAACCATCACATGAACAGTATCACTTAATTTCGTTGAATATTTCATGATAAGAAACTCCTTGTAGTATGATATAATGATCTTGTTTTCACGTTTTTGGGATGAAAATATTTCTGGTTTGTTTAAAACATCCTAAGTTCTCAACAGTTCTTTTTAATGTGTTGATAAACTGTACATTTTTTAATGCTTTGATGATTGTAAATAATATAATTACAACTATAATGGAGATTAAAGGAAAAGTCAACACAGATACTATAAATGTTCACAAAGGAGAACTTATGGAATACAAAAATCAAACAGAAAATCGTGCATTTCAGGAAATGTTGCAGGCAGCAGTAAAACGGCTGCAAAATCGTTCCGGAGAGGAGATTGCTGCAAAAAGCGGGGCTGTTTTTCATAGCAGCCGGAATGTGCTTGAAGTACTGAGTTTTTATGAAACAATTGAAATTCAACTCCCTGAGTTTCGTATTAACTCAAACGTGGACGAATGGCATTATCTGACATTGCTGCATTATCTGGATATGGCCGATGGCACAGAAGGCTCACAGAAGCTCATTACTTTTGGTAACCTGAAAGATGGATTGATTCGGGGAACCAAGTTTGACCGGACTGCAGAGCAGAAACTGGAAAAGCTTTTGCAGGATAAAGATCCTGAGAAAATTCAGAAAGCATGTAAAAACCTAGGTGCAGAATTCACAGAAACAAAGGCGGATCTGTGTGCTGTTTTTCCAGTTCTGCCAAGATATCCGGTAACTTTAAAGATATGGTTTGCAGATGAAGAATTTCCTGCATCTGGCAAAATATTTCTTCAGGATCATGCCGATCATTATCTGAGTGTAGAAGATGCGGTAACAGTTGGAGAAATTTTGCTGCAAAAATTATCGGAAGCATTTTCTTCCCTCTGATCATGAATCAGAAAACTTTCCAGTCCGGCTTTGATAAATTTGTCAATTGTTGTCTGAATCTGTTTCCAGTCATTACAGTGATTGCGGAGCATCAGTCTGTTGATGGAAAGGCAGCCATTCATTTGAAAATAAAAAACCGATTCTGCCTGTTCAAAGGTCAGGAGGCTGTGTGACATAAGCCAGGTCACATAGCCTTCTTTTGTATTTTCTGCTATTTTTTCCAGAAGAATAGGGGCAATTGCATCATCCAGAAACAGTGCCCTGTATTGTGATTCCATCTGTATTTTCTGACAGAACGGATAGGAACAGCTTTTTTGATTTAGACAGAATAAATGATCTACCGTTGTTAACATATCCTGAGTCATATCATTAAAAATATCTGATAATACATCATGGATATCGTAGTAATGAAGATAAAAAGTGCCACGGTTGATTTCAGCATTTTTGCAGATCTCTGTAACTGTAATTTTCGTAAAACTTTTCTGATTTAACAACTCTAAGAACGTATCTTTTATGGTTTGCCTGGTATAGCGGGTACGGCGATCTTGTTTTCTCGTTTTTTCTGACATTATATACTCCTGTATTAGTTAGTATCATATAATTTCTCAACAATTTTTCTGATGTGTTGAGTAACCATACAAATCTCACAGATTGATTATTGTAATTTATATAGTAACAACTATAATGAGGTTTAAAGAAAAAGTCAACAGATTGTTCAGAATTTTAGGAGGAAAAACATGGGACATGTAATTGCAGTATCAGGAAAAGGCGGCGTAGGAAAAACAACTCTTTGTGGATTGTTGATCCAGTATTTATGTGAAAGCGGAAAACGTCCGGTCCTGGCGGTGGATGCAGATGCAAATGCAAATTTGAACGAAGTGCTCGGTGTTGAGCCGGAGATCACACTTGGGGAGCTGAGAGAAGAAATTGAGCGGGCAGGCGTAGACCCACGATATCAGATTCCCTCCGGTATGACAAAACAGGCATATCTGGAAATGCGTCTTTCTGATGCGATTGCAGAAGAAGACGATTATGATTTGATGGTAATGGGACGAACCCAGGGACAGGGCTGCTATTGTTTTGTAAATGGTCTTGTGCAGACCCAGGTTCAGAAACTGCAAAGCCATTATCCATATATTGTGGTTGATAACGAAGCAGGTATGGAACATATCAGCAGAGGAATCCTGCCAATGATGGAAGTTGCGATTCTTGTAAGTGACTGTTCCAGAAGAGGTGTTCAGGCAGCCGGACGTATTGCAAAGCTGATGAAGGAGTTAAACTTTAAACCACAGAAAACTGGATTAATCGTGAATCGTGTTCCGGATGGAAAACTGGATGCCGGAACTCTGGAAGAAATTCGAAATCAGGGACTGGAATTGTTAGGGGTTGTGCCACATGATGACCAGGTATATCAGTATGACTGTGATGGAAAGCCGATCATACAGCTTCCGAAAGATTCTCCTGTAAGAAGTGCACTGGGAGAAATTGTAAAGAAGTTAGGATTGTGAGTTGGAGGATTGAAAGTTTGAAGATTGAGTAAACAGAAATATTATCTGATTTGGCATAACTAATTGTAAAGAAAGGAAAATCTTCATGAGAAATCATTGGGCAGAAATAGAAAAATATTTAGAAGACCAGAAGATAGCGCAGGAACTAATTGGAGAACTGAGAGATTTTCACATGCGTTATGAGGTAGAGGATCAGGTAAAGGAACGGGTAGAAAAACCGGATATCCTGTTTTATGGGAAAAAGATTCTGGAAATGTCAATAGCAGCGCTTCTTCAGGGAGATAACCTGTTACTTTCCGGTGCGAAAGCTACAGGGAAAAATGTACTATGTGAGACACTGGCATGGATATTCGGAAGACCGGAATACGACATTTCTTTTCATGTAAATACAGACAGTGCCGATCTGATTGGAACGGATACCTTTATAAATAATGAGGTTCGCCTTCGGAAAGGCCCCATCTACCAATGCGCGGAATTTGGAGGATTTGGAATCCTGGACGAAATCAATATGGCAAAAAATGATGCGGTTTCTGTACTGCATGCCACACTGGATCATCGGCGCAGAATCGATATTCCAGGATATAACAGGATTTTACTTCATCCGGCAACACGATTTATCGGCACGATGAATTATGGCTACGCAGGTACCAGAGAGCTAAATGAAGCATTGGTTTCAAGGTTTATGGTAATTGATATGCCTGAAATGGATGAGGATAGTGTCCTTTTTGTATTAAGACAACATTTTCCAGATGGGGAAAAAAGTGCACTGAAAGCTTTTGCAGGACTGTTTCTGGATTTGCAGATCAAAGCTTATCATGGAGAAATCTCAACAAAATCTCTTGACCTGAGAGGACTGGTTTCTGCTGTAAAAGCAACAAAAAGCGGACTTTCTCCAATTGATGCAATCCAGATGGGGATCATAAATAAAAGTTTTGATGTATTTGAAAAAGAGATCATAGAAGATGTGGTTTCTACCAGAATCCCATCTTCCTGGACCGGAAAAGACATATGGGGGTAAACTTGTATGGAGGATGTCAGATGGCCGGCGAAACAACTGGAAGAACATCGTCTGGAGATCAGCAATCGTATCAGAAATCTTTTTTGGACAGTCAGTGGTGATTATGATATGGAATTTGAACCGGACACAGAAAAATATGTTTATTCAAAACAAACGGTTCTATATGAGGCAGTGAAGCAGGGTGCCTTTGCACGATATTTTGATCAGAAGAAACTTGGCATGTATTTGATGAAAAAATTACATTTTTCTGCTGGAGAAGATATACTTTTGCCTCTTGCTGGATTATGCATGGATGCTGCTGTGGAGCGTTTTATCATTCGAGAACGTTTGGGAACAAAGGAAATCAGAGAACAGGCGTTCAGAGAATTGGAAAAGGCCGAGGAAGAACAGGTATCAGACAAAGCTGGAACAGACCTGATTCACAGGATTAGGCTTCTGTATATAAGGCATGTTCTGGAGAACACAGACGATAAGGGAATGGATCCACAGGCAGAGATTGCATTGTACAAGATTCTTTCTCTGAAGGATGCAGAAAATACGGAAGATGTCATAAACGTGATAGATGAGATTTATAATCATGTTCTGGATCCCTCTTTTGAAAAAAAGAATGGAAATCTGGAGAAGATTCTGAATTTACCGGATATGGCATTGACCAATGACGCGTGGCAGGAATGCATGACAGATGAACAGATGGAAGACATCATTCAAAAATATCTTTCTAATCTCAAAAAAAAGATGATGAGTCTGGATATCAGAAACAAAAAGAAAAAAAGATTTTATTTCTCTCCGGAAAATGAAGAAGTTCCGGAAAGCTCGGAGAATATAAATCCACAGGCAGTGCGACGGATACGGGAATATGTGGAACTGAATTACGGGAAATCGTATCTGAGTGAATCGGAGCAGGCCAGAATCAACCGGAAATTTTGTACAGGAATCCACAAAAACTGTATCCTGTATCTTACAGATGGAATATTACAGAGCCCTGTGATTAAAAATAATCAATACCGTTTTTCTCAGCTGCAGTTTGAAAAAAATAAAGCCTATTATGGAAATAATCACTGGATCATCAAAAGAAATATTTCTGTGTTGGCAGAGTCACTGAAACGGGCATTTATAATCCGAAAGGATGATTCTGTCAGCAGATCTGATGCAGGGCAGCTTGTTCCTGAGAGATTATGGAAAATTGGAAGAACAGACGATGACAAGTTATTTAATAGAAAAAAGAGATCTGACGATTCTGAGTTTGTAATAGACGTCCTGATTGATTCCAGTGGTTCCCAGGCTGACAGACAGGCTCAGGTAGCGGCGCAGGGATATATTATCAGTGAAGCATTAAGCCAGGCAGGAATTCCTCATCGGGTGACAGGATACTGTGCTTTCTGGGGATATACAGTACTTCAGAGATTTCGGGATTATGAAGATCCAAGGGAAACAAATGAAAGAATCTTTCAATTTCGTGCATATGCCAATAACAGAGATGGGCTTGCACTGAAAACAGTCGGTTCCTCTCTCATGGAGCGACCGGAAAAAAATAAGATTTTAATCGTATTAAGTGATGGAAAACCCTGTGATATGAGCATACAACGACCAGGAACCCGCCAGCCCAAGATCTATGACGGAGAAAAAGCTGTGAAAGATACTGCATATGAGGTACGTCGGGCCAGAAATCAGGGAATTTTCGTAATTGGTATTTTTGCAGGGAATGAAGAAGAGCTCTCCGTGGAAAAGAGAATCTATGGAAAAGACTTTGCCTATATTCGTAATATCAGCAATTTTTCCCGTATAGTAGGAACTTTTTTACGAAGACAAATTGATATGGAATGAAAATGGAGGAATCACTATGGGTAAAATTGAATTTTCCAATTGCCAGGATGTAAGAAATCAGAAAAGGATACAGGAATTAGATTGTCCACGCTGTCATGAACCGGGAGGCATTGAAGCCTTTGTGAAAGACGGGATACTTGCAGAGGACGGAGTATGTGATAACTGCGGATATATTCTTCCAGAAGGAACAGAACTGGAGGAAGTGGAGTAAGACAGTTTGAAGTATGGTCATATGTAATGCTTATTATTTAGAAAAAAGAAAAGGAGTAAAGATAGAGATGAAAATAGCAGTTTGTGGAAAAGGTGGATGTGGAAAAAGTACAGTAACCAGTCTTTTGGCTAAGGCTTTAGCCAGACGAGGAAAAGAAATTTTGGTAATTGATTCCGATGAATCTAATTATGGTCTACACCGACAGCTGGGTATGAAGCTTCCCAGAGATTTTACAGACTATTTCGGTGGTAAGCAAAATGTTTTAAATGATATGATGTTATCAAAATTTACTCATCAGTTTTTTGAGGAAACCTGGACTATAGATGATATACCGGAAGATTATTATAGTCTGAAGGACGGTGTAAAACTGATGACCAGTGGAAAAATTCATCAGGCAAATGAAGGGTGTTCTTGTGCTATGGGAACTGTTATGACTCAATTTATCCAAAATCTCAGGCTTACAGAAGACCAATTTGCGCTAATGGATATGGAGGCTGGTATTGAACACTTTGGACGTGGAATTGATAACGGTGTAGATTTGATATTGATAATCATAGATCCATCCTATGAATCCCTACAGCTTTCCAAAAAAATCGGGGAATTATCGGAAAGTATTCAAAAACCATTTTATTACGTTCTCAATAAAGTAACTAAAGAGAATCAGGAAATGATGTATGAAGCTGTATGGAATTCAAGTCGAGTCGCTGTATCTCTTAGTGCGGATCCTGGTATTATGGGAGAGGGACTGATGGGGAAAGAACTATCAGAAAAACCAGATGCTATTGAAAATTTAACAGAATTTCTACTTTCTATTTAACAGAATAAGGAGATTTAGGTGGGTATAGGATGATACAGATTGCAATTGTGGAAGATGAAGAAATTTACGTAAAACAATTAACAGAGTATATACGGAAATATCAAACGGAAAGGGGAAGATCAATAAAGGTTACGGTATTTGGTGATGGAGAAGATATAGATGATCAGATTAAAAAATCAAGTACAAACAAATAAGTATATTCCATCTTGGGCGTAATTTAAGTTTCGCTAAGTTTCACTCATATAGGTGTCTGTGCACAGCTCGGGAATAAATTCCCTCGCTGTCGGGCTGTCGCCCTATACATTTCCATGAAAAAGCCCTCTTTACCAAGCAAGCTTGAACGAGGGCTTTTCACGTAAATGTGCATGGCTCGTAGCGTTCACAAAATCTTCACAAAATAATTAGCACTCGCCTCTTGACAGTGCTAATAATAAGTGTTATATTACAGCTAGAACAAAGGAAGAGGGATACAAAGAGAGGAAAAGAAGAAAACCTCCGGTATCCGGAAGCCTTTCCGTTCCAAAGAAACAGGTAAACAAAAAGATCCGGTGAAAAGAAAAACCGGAGAAAAAGCATGGATCAGGTTCCATGAGAAGAATAAGAAGGAGCGATGACTTATGTTAATGCCTAGTATTTTTGGAGAAAATTTATTTGATGACTTTTTCAACGATTTTCCGTTCTATGATTATGACAAAGAGATGAAGAATACAGAAAAGAAACTGTATGGCCGCAAAGCCAGCCATGTGATGAAAACAGATATTCGCGAGCTGAATAATGGCTACGAGGTAGTGGTTGACCTTCCGGGCTTCACAAAAGATGAAGTTCAGGCCACACTGGAAAATGGTTATCTGACCATCAGTGCAGAGAAAGGTCTTGACAAAGACGAGAAAGAAAAAGAGAACGGCCGCTACATCCGCAAAGAGCGTTACGCAGGTGCATGCAGCAGAAGCTTCTATGTAGGTGAAGATATTACCGAAGAGGATATCAAGGCTGAATTTAAACACGGTCTGCTGAAACTCTTCGTACCGAAGAAGGAAGCAAAACCGGCTGTGGAGCAGAAAAAGACAATCTCCATTGAAGGATAAAAGAAAAAAAGCAAAAGCGTTTGCCGCCCGGGAATGTTAAAATTCCCGGGCGGCAAAATTTTTATCTTTTCCGGTACATCCCGAGGGAAAGAATCCGGAATACGCGGGGCGGATATACGTGATTTTCGAATTCGGAAAATAAATTGTATACAATAATGTACTTGCTATTTGGGAACAGGTCGGATACAATAGGCGTGACAATTACAAAATGAGAGAACTCGTATCAAAAGGAGAAATCATGAAGAAAAGAAGAAGCGTACTTGCGCTGCTTTTAGTTGCAGCTCTTACTGTTGTACTTGGCGGATGCCAGGATGGCAAGGATGGGAAAGCAGATTCTTCCGATACCACAAGTTCTCAGGTATCAACGGAATCAACCCCGACAGGGGAACCTGTTATGGGAGGTTCCATCACGGTAGGAATTCCTCAGGACATTGAGGATAGTCTTGACCCACACAAATCTGTTGCGGCAGGAACGAAAGAAATCCTATTCAATATTTATGAGGGCCTTGTAAAGCCCGATGAAGAAGGAAATCTGAACGATGCGGTGGCAGAGAGCCATTCGATTTCGGAGGATGGAAAGGTTTATACCTTCAAGCTCCGGAATGGTGTCAAATTCCACGATGGAACGACCGTCACTGCAGAGGATGTAAAATATTCAATCGAACGCTGTGCGGGTATCAACGGAGACGGAACGCCTCTGGTAGAGGCATTTTCCAATGTGGACAAGGTTGAAATTCCAGACGAGAGCACGATCGACATCTATTTAAAAGAGGCAGACACCGAGTTTCTTGCCTATCTGACGGTGGCGATTGTACCTGAGCATGTGGAAGATCTGGAAGCAGATCCGGTCGGAACAGGCCCGTTCCACTATGTATCACGGTCCCCGCAGGAAAACATTGTCCTTGAAAAATTCAGCGATTACTGGGATACGGAAAATCAGGCGTATCTGGACAAGGTAACATTTCGAATTGTCAAGGACAGCAATGCAGTCGTAACAAACCTGAAATCCGGTACACTGGACATGTATGCACGTCTCAGTTCCACACAGACAGCGCAGCTTGCCGAAGATTCCGATTTTACGATTTATGACGGCGGTATGAACCTGGTACAGGCGCTGTATCTGAACAATGCCGTGGAACCGCTCAACAATGTGAAGGTGCGCCAGGCGCTCTGCTATGCGGCAAACCGTCAGGAAGTGCTGGATATGATTGCGGACGGAAAAGGAACGATCATCGGAAGCAGCATGTTTCCGGCATTTGGAAAATATTATGTGCCGGAACTGTCAGAGCGATATAATCAGGATATTGAGAAGGCAAAAGAACTGTTAAAAGAAGCCGGATACCCAGATGGATTTGAGCTTACGATTACAGTGCCGAACAATTATCAGCAGCATATCGATACAGCCCAGGTTCTGGTAGAGCAGCTTAAAGCGATCGGTGTTACTGCCAAAATTCAGCAGGTCGAGTGGGACAGCTGGCTGTCGGATGTATATGCAGACCGGAAGTTCCAGTCCACGGTTGTCGGCGTTGACGCGGCATATCTGACCGGACGCGCGTTGCTGGAACGCTTTACCTCAACATCATCCAAGAACTTTATCAACTACAGCAACGAAGAGTATGATAAACTGTATCAGCAGGTTAAGACCAGCACGGATGAAGAGGAGCAGGTTGAGCTTTACAAAAAAATGGAAACACTGCTCTGTGACGATGCGGCAAACCTGTATATCGAGGATATGGCATGCGAGGTTGCTCTTCGGAGCGATTTTGCGGGCTATCGGTTCTATCCGCTGTATGTGCAGGATATGGCGAAAATTTATAAAGTAAAATAGTAGCTATTCCGTTACGGCTCGCTGGGTACCGGTGGGCGGTAACGCTATTTCAGGCAGGAAAAAGAAAAACTCTCATTCGATTGTCAAATCTGCCTGAAAAGAGATAAAATCTGAAAAAACAGAGAAAAAGCGGCGCAGAATTGCTGAAAAGAAGCAGTCTGCGTTGCTTTTTCTCTCTGTCGATAGAATCTCCGAAAATATGTTAGGCTTGACTTTTTTTTCAACACTGCCTACTATAGAAAGGACAGGGAAAACAAAAAGGCTCCGCGGCGATGCGTGAGGCCTTTTTCTTAATATAGGGTGGAAAGAAGGGGAACCCATGACAGATTTTCTGGTAAGATGTTTTGTAAAAGAGTATGAGAACACCGACAATGCGGATGTGCGCACGAGCTATGGTATTTTATCCAGTATGGTGGGAATCTGCTGCAATGTATTGCTGTTCGCTGCAAAGCTGCTGATCGGCGTTGGGATGCATTCGCTGGCAATCATGGCGGATGCGTTCAATAACCTTTCCGACGCGGCATCTTCGGTCATCAGCTTTGTTGGTGTCAAGATGGCAAACAAACCGGCAGATAAAGAGCACCCGTTCGGGCACGGTCGGATCGAGTATATTGCAGCGCTGATCGTTTCGTTTCTGGTTATTGAAGTCGGCTTTACGTTTTTAAAGAGCTCCCTGGAGAAAATTCGCAATCCGGAAGAGATCACATTTCAGATGGTTCCGTTTTTGATTCTGGTGCTCTCGGTTGGTGTAAAGCTGTGGATGGCGCTTTTCAACCGAAAACTGGGAAACCGCATTCAGTCGAAGGTGATGCTGGCAACGTCGGCGGATTCCATGGGTGACGTGATCACGACGAGCGCAACGATCGCTTCTACATTGATCTGCCATTTCCTTTCGGTTAATATCGACGCAATCGCAGGACTTGTTGTGGCGGTACTCGTTATGTGGTCCGGTATTTCCATTGCAAAAGATACATTGGAACCGCTGATCGGGCAGGGCGCGGATCCGGATCTGTATGCACGGATCATGAAAGAGGTTGCTTCCTATGAAGGAATTGTAGGAACCCATGATCTGATTGTCCACAACTACGGGCCTGGCAGAAGTATGGCATCGATCCATGCGGAGGTGCCGCGAGATGTCGATATCGAGGTATCGCATGATATTATCGACCGCATTGAACATGAGGTCGGTGAAAAATTGGGAATTCTGCTGGTCATCCACATGGATCCGGTGGAGATCCACGATGCGACGGTTCTTGCGACAAAGGAGAAGGTAAGAAACGTAATTTCCATTCTCGATCCGGAGCTTTCCTTCCACGATTTCCGTATGATCAACGGGTCGGAGAAAAAGAAGCTGATTTTTGATCTTGAAATCCCGTATTCTTATAAGAAGAAAGACTGTGATCGCGTGATCGGGCAGATCGGGGCGCTGATGAAGGAAATGGATGAGAAGTATGAATGCGTCGTCAACATCGACAAAAAATACGTGGCGGGAGAGTGACAACGGCCGGGTTGAGCCGTCAAATCCCTTCCAAAATGTTCCAAAAGTCAGTTTTTTGAAAAAAATAAAAAAATTTCAAAAAAGGTGTTGACTTTTCTCTTGCGATAGTGTATTATACATTTTGTCGCAAGGCAATGGGCTATCGCCAAACGGTAAGGCAACGGACTCTGACTCCGTCAGTTCCTGGTTCGAATCCAGGTAGCCCAGCTCATTGAAAGGTCTCAGGTCTCGTACCTGAGGCCTTTTTCGATTTGTGCAGGCAATGAGCCAAAGTCTGTGTTTGCTCGAAACTTTGGCGAATATCCGATTGACAAAACATTTTCGGTCAAAGATTAAAAATACAGCAGGAGGAACGAAACGATGAAGTATTCCTTTACGAGCAGAATCCGCTACAGCGAAATCGGTGAGGACGGAAATCTCACCCTGCCGGGGCTGATCAATTACTTTCAGGACTGCAGTACCTTCCAGTCGGAAGCGATCGGCGAGGGCGTTGCGGAGCTCAAAAAACGAGGCTGCGCCTGGGTGCTGTCCGCGTGGCAGATTCATGTGCGCCGCTATCCATCCCTCGGTGAAGCGGTAAAAATCACTACATGGGCGAGCGGTTTCAAAGGATTTCTTGGCATGCGTAACTTCACGATGGAAACAGAAGATGGCGAAATGCTCGCCTGTGCCAACTCCATCTGGTCTTACGTCAATATGGAAACGGGTCATCCCGTCCGCGCACCGAAAGAGACGACAGACGCCTACGGCATTGACGGTCCGATCGACGAGGATTTCGGCGAGCGCAAAGTGAAAATGCCGGAAGCAGATTTCATCGGCGAACCGTTCCCGGTGCGGCCGCACAACCTCGATACGAACCACCACGTCAACAACGCACAGTTCATTTCCCTTGCCGGTGAATGCCTTCCGAAGAACTTCACCGTGCACCGGATGCGCGCCGAATACAAACAGCAGGCGCACCTCGGTGACGTCCTGCATCCGCTGCGCGCCGAGACGGAAAACGGCTGTTTTATCTCGCTGAACGATGAAAAAGGACAGCCATACGTAGTTGTGGAATTTCAATGATTGTGGTACAATCGGAAAGAATAAGATACGAACGTAATAAACACAATGAGGAAAGGGGAATTTGCCATGAGAGCGCAGAACCTTACACTGTTAACCGATTTATATGAACTTACCATGATGCAGGGCTACTACGAGAACCCGTCCGATCAGATCGTGGTATTTGATGCATTTTACAGAAAGAATCCATGCGGCGGCGCATACGCCGTATGTGCAGGACTTGAGCAGGTAATCGAGTATGTCCGCGATCTTCACTTTTCACCGGATGACATCGACTATCTCCGTTCCCTCCATATTTTCAACGATGATTTCCTGGAGTATTTAAGAGGCTTCCATTTCACCGGAGATATCTATGCGATCCCGGAAGGAACCGTCGTATTCCCAAGAGAACCGCTCTTAAAAGTTGTCGCTCCGATCATGGAGGCACAGCTTGTAGAGACCGCGATTCTGAACATGATCAACCATCAGAGCCTGATCGCGACGAAAGCATCCCGCGTTGTTTACGCGGCAAAGGGCGACGGCATCATGGAGTTTGGACTCCGCCGTGCACAGGGACCGGATGCCGGTATCTACGGCGCGCGTGCTGCCATGATCGGCGGCTGCATCGGAACCTCCAATGTCCTGACCGGACAGATGTTTGACGTTCCAGTCAAGGGAACCCACGCACACAGCTGGATCATGAGCTTCCCGGATGAGTACACCGCATTCAAAACGTATGCGAAAATGTATCCGGAAGCCTGCATTCTTCTCGTAGACACCTACGATGTTCTCGAATCCGGTGTTCCGAATGCGATCCGCGTCTTCAAAGAGATGAGAGCAGAGGGCTTACCGATGAAGGGCTACGGCATCCGCATCGACAGCGGTGACCTGGCTTACCTGTCGAAAAAAGCATATCAGATGCTCGAGGCAGAAGGTTTCGGCGATGCCATCATTTCCGCATCCAGTGATCTCGATGAGTACCTGATCGACAGCCTGAAAACCCAGGGTGCGAAGGTCAATTCCTGGGGCGTCGGCACCAACCTGATCACATCCGGTGACTGGCCGGCATTCGGCGGCGTTTACAAGCTGGCAGCAGCAAAAGATAAAGATGACGCAGAATTCACACCGAAGATCAAGCTGTCCGAGAACTCCGAGAAAGTAACAAACCCGGGCAATAAGACGATTTATCGTATTTATGATAAAGAAACCGGAAAGATCCGTGCCGACCTGATCTGCCTCGCAGACGAGACCTTCGACGAGAGCAAAGATATGATCATCTTCGACCCGATCGAGACCTGGAAAAAGACAAAGATCAAAGGCGGAACCTACACCTTACGCGAGCTCCTCGTTCCGATTTTCCAGAAGGGCGCATGCGTCTACACTTCTCCATCCGTCATGGAGATCCGCGACATCTGCACCAGAGAGAAAGATACCCTCTGGGAGGAGTCCAAACGTCTGGTCAATCCGCATGAGGTTTACGTGGATCTGTCCGACAAGCTGTACCACATCAAGAGCGACCTGCTCGAGGAGATGAGCATGAAGGCTCTCGGCGAGCAGTAAGAAAGGAAGTCAAATGTTAAATATAGGAAGAAAGCAAAAGCTGGTAGTAGTAAAGAAAGTAGAATTCGGTATTTATCTTGGGGAGACCCGGGAAGCAGGCGAGAAGGAACGCGTTCTTCTGCCGATCAAACAGGTGCCGGAAGGAACAAAAGAGGGAGATGAGCTGGAAGTATTTCTGTACCGCGATTCCAGCGACCGTCTGATTGCGACAACCAGAGAGCCGAAGCTGGTGCTTGGAGAGCTGGCTGTCTTAAACGTAGCTGCTACCGGAAAGATCGGAGCATTTCTGGACTGGGGTCTGGAAAAAGATCTGTTTCTTCCGTTTAAACAGCAGACCCGCCGCCTCCATCCAGGTGATGAGGTTCTGGTTTCCCTCTACATCGACAAGAGCGACCGTCTCTGCGCAACGATGAAGGTTTACCATTTCCTGAAAACCAATTCTCCGTACGTCGTAGGCGATACCGTAAAGGGAAGAATCTACGAGATCAGCGGAAACTTCGGCGTTTTCGTTGCTGTTGATGACCGCTACTCCGGCCTGATTCCAAAGAGAGAAGCACAGGCAGACTATCATGTCGGCCAGGAACTTGAGTGCCGCGTTACAGAAGTCAAAGAGGACGGAAAACTCTCCCTGTCCGCACGCGGAAAAGCGTACGAGCAGATCGCAATCGATGCAGAGAGCGTTCTTTCTGTGATCGAGGAATTTGCAGGTGTCCTTCCGTTTGATGACAAAGCATCACCGGAAGTGATTCAGAGAGAATTTGGCCTCAGCAAAGCAGCATTTAAGCGCGCGGTCGGCCATCTGATGAAAGAAAAACAGGTTGTCATCCGCGACGGTAAAATCTGGACGGCAGAAAAAGCAAAATAAGAAAAGATCGGGCACTGGACAGGAAGCACATCCTCTCCGGTGTCCGTTTTTTTGTGTCAGACAGCAGATAAAATTTTGAAATTTTTTCTGCGCCCGGTTTGCGGTTGCGCGAAGAGAGGATTGCGCTTATAATATGATCTATATGACAAAAAATGACACAGGATCTGATGGAGAGCGATGAAGAAAAAGAAAAGTAAGAAAAAAACATCCTTTATTTCCAAAACCGCAATGACGGTTTTGACGATCATTCTGATTATTCTGTTTTTCTGCATTATGTCGATGGTCGAGAAAATACAGGGAACGGCCCGCGTTGTCAACTATGCCGGTCTGGTACGCGGAAAAACGCAGCGGATTATCAAGCTGGAGGATGCGGGAGAACCGCAGGATACGATGATTGCAGACATCAACGCTTATATCGACGGTCTGCAGAACGGAAGCAGCGAGCTGGATCTGGTGCGCCTGGATGACCGGGATTTTCAGGATAAGATGACTGAGCTGGCATCATATTTTGAAGAGCTGAAGGCAGAGATTCTGCTGGTGCGTGAAAAAGGATATGAGAATACCGCGATTATCGAAAAGAGTGAGACCTTTTTCAAAATTTGTGACGAGGCGACGGGCCTTGCGGAAGCGTATTCGCAGAGAATGGCGTCTTCGCTGAAGAAGCTGGAGCAGGTGGTAGTAGGAGATATCATCGGCCTGGTGTTTGTCATCGGCATGGAGCTGATCAAGGCCGTCCGCTATGCGGCGATGAACCGTATTCTGCAGAAGAAAGTCTATCTCGATGAGGCGACGGGCCTGCCAAATAAAAATAAATGCGAAGAGATTCTGGAGGGAAGCGACGGAGGAGAAGAAATTTCCGGCGTGTATGCGGTCTGCGTGTTTGACCTCAACAATCTGCGCACGATCAACAACAGTCTGGGTCACGACAAGGGAGACGAATATATCCGTTCCTTTGCCGTTCAGCTTCGAAAAGCAGTCCCGGAGGAGTATTTCGTCGGAAGAAACGGCGGAGATGAGTTTCTTGCCATTCTGCGCGGACTGAACCGTGAAGAAGTGGAAGCGTGCATGAATCACATCCGCACGCAGACGGCAGAATATTCCCGCCAGCACCCGGAGATGCCGATCAGCTACGCCGGAGGCTATGCACTGTCCACGGAATTTGAAGACTGTGATATCCGGGAACTGTTCCGCCATGCGGACCAGAACATGTATATCGACAAAAACCGCGCGAAGATGGAAGAAGCCGCCGCAGAGCGGAAGATCAGCCTGGAAGCGCTGGACGTCGTAAAGAAAAAGGGATATCATTTTTCCAACTGTATTTACTGCAATGCAAGACAGGACCAGTACCGGATTCTGCGCGCCGTTTCGGGCTTTTTCCTTGCCGAGGACGGCAGCTATACCGGTGCGGCCGAGCATATTGTGCAGGGAATCACGGATGAGGAAAAGAGAAAGGAAATGCGTAGAATGCTGGATCTTACCCATCTGAAGGAGTGCTATCAGAAGGGAGAAGAGAGCGTAGAAATTCTGTACGAGTATCGGGAGGGAAGCGAAGGGGAAGCGCTCTGCCGGGGAAAAGTCACCATTCTGTTCTACGACGCGGCCGAGGACGGCGGACTGCACCATTTTCTGATGGGCTTTGAGCGGTTCCGCTCCAATGAGGAAGCTGCTCGGAATGAAAAAGAACAGCTCGACCAATACTATGAACAGATGAAACAGTCGATCATTGAAAACAGCCACTACGCTGAGGCACTTCTCGAGACGGCCGAGGCCGTGTTCGCCGTTGATCTGACGAATGATTCGATGGAGCAGATTTTTTACCACAGCGGGCAGAAGAAATTTGACCTCAATATAGATCTGCCGTGTTCCTACGAGAAATACTGCGGGGAATGCAGTGCGTTTGTCGCGGAGGAGACATTGGAATCATACCGCATTGTGGATTCCTCGAAGAAACTGCTGCAGCGCTTTGAAAACGGAGATAAGCAGGTAGTCGTGGAGTATCAGGAAACAGATGAGTCCGGCAGAAGAATATGGTTGCAGAAGACGGTTCTTATGTCACAGGATACCGTCTACGACCGAAAGACAAAGCGGGAGAGCGTTGTGGTACACGGCATGATCCTTTTCCGTGATACGTCAGAGTTCCACAGCCGGGAAGAGAGGGAGAAGATACAGCTTCAGGATGCCTTTAGAGCTGCAGACAGTGCAAGTCGTGCAAAAACAGAATTTATGAACCGCATGAGCCACGATGTGCGCACGCCGATCAATGGCATTATGGGCATGCTGGATATCATCCGCAAAAACCGGCAGGATGAGGCAAAAGTGGACGACTGCCTCGATAAAATCAATCTTTCCGCAAGCCATCTGCTGGCACTCGTCAACGATGTGCTCAATATGAATAAGCTGGAGTCCGGAAAAGAGACGATCGAGAGCGTTTCTTTTGACCTGGCGCATCTGATGGATGATGTGTCATCCCTTGTCAATGCGCAGATTACGGAGATGGGCATTACCCACCGTACGCACCGCGGTGAGCTGACGCACACGAGACTGATCGGCAGTCCGCTGCGCCTGCGGCAGATTATGCTGAATCTCTTCAGCAATGCAATCAAGTACAACAAGCCGGGCGGAATGATCGATACGTATGCGGGCGAAGTCTCCTGCGACGGAACCCGGGTCGTCTACGAGTTCCGCATCACGGACAGCGGCATCGGAATGAGCAGCGAATTTATCGAAAAAGAGCTGTTCCATCCGTTCACACAGGAGAAGTCCGGTGCGAGAACGCAGTACAAGGGAACGGGCCTTGGCATGTCGATCGTCAAAGAACTGATCGAAAAAATGCAGGGCACGATCGAGGTAACGAGCCAGCAGGGCGTCGGAACGACGTATGTATTCCGGCTTCCGTTTTACATTGACTGCGAGGGACAGCGGATTCAGGAAGTAAAGACACGGATCGCAGGAAAAGAGCTTGTCCGCTTCCACGTTCTGCTTGTCGAGGATAATGAGATCAACATGGAAATCGCCGAGTTTTACCTGACCGATCACGGTGCGACGGTGGAAGAGGCATGGAACGGCCGCGAGGCGGTCGAAAAGTATGCGGCGAATCCGCAGAAATTTGATGTGATTTTAATGGATCTGATGATGCCTGTGATGGGCGGCCTTGAGGCAGCGCGGCAGATCCGCACCATGGAGCTTCCGGAAGCAAAACAAGTCCCGATTATCCCGATGACGGCGCAGTCCTCCGAAGAGAGCAAAGAGGGATGCCGCGCCGCGGGCATGAACAGCCATCTGACCAAGCCGATCGAGCCGGACGGTCTGGTGCAGACGATCTTGGAGACAGCGGAACATGCCTTTGAAAAATAGAGGAGAAAACGATGAGTTTTACGCATTTACATGTACATACCGAATACAGCCTTCTGGACGGATCGAACAAGATCAAAGAGTACGTTGCCAGAGTCAAGGAGCTTGGCATGAACAGCGCCGCGATCACCGATCACGGCGTCATGTTCGGCTGTATCGATTTTTATAAAGAAGCCCGCGCGCAGGGCATCAAGCCGATCCTCGGCTGTGAGGTTTACGTGGCGCCGGGTTCCCGTTTCGACCGCGAAACCAGCCGCGGAGAGGACCGATACTACCATCTGGTTCTGCTGGCGGAAAATAATACGGGCTATTCCAATCTGATGAAGATTGTTTCGGCGGGCTTTATTGATGGATTTTACTATAAGCCGCGTGTCGACATGGAGATTCTGGAAAAGTATCACGAGGGCATTATCGCGCTTTCCGCCTGCCTTGCAGGTGAGGTGGCGCGTGCGATGGTGCGGAACCAGTACGAGATGGGAAAAGAGGCCGCACTGCGGTATGAGAAGATTTTCGGAAAAGGCAATTTCTTCCTGGAACTGCAGGATCACGGCATCTCGGAGCAGCGGATGGTCAATCAGCAGCTGATGCGCCTCTCGGCAGAAACCGGCATCGAGCTGGTGGCGACGAATGATATTCACTACACGTACGCAGAAGATGCGGATTCCCACGATATTCTTCTGTGCCTGCAGACCGGAAAGAAGATCACGGATGAGGACCGCATGCGCTACGAGGGCGGCCAGTATTTCGTGAAATCCGAGGCGGAGATGGCATCGCTCTTCCCGTATGTACCGCAGGCAATCGAAAATACACAGAAAATTGCAGACCGGTGTAATGTGGAGATCGAATTTGGTGTCACAAAACTTCCGAAATTCGATGTGCCGGAAGGATACACTTCCTGGGAATACTTAAATAAGCTCTGCTACGACGGCCTCGAGGAACGGTATCACCCGGCGACGGATGAACTGAAAGCGCGGCTGAAATACGAGCTTGATACGATCAAAACGATGGGTTACGTCGATTACTTCCTGATCGTGTGGGATTTCATCAAATTTGCGCGCGACCACGACATCATGGTCGGACCGGGACGAGGATCGGCGGCCGGAAGTATTGTTTCCTACACCCTTGGCATCACACAGCTGGATCCGATGCGGTACCAGCTCCTGTTCGAGCGTTTCCTGAACCCGGAACGAGTTACCATGCCTGATATCGACGTGGATTTCTGCTTCGAACGCCGCCCGGAGGTCATCGACTATGTAACGAGAAAATACGGCAAGGACCGCGTTGTACAGATCGTCACATTCGGTACACTGGCGGCGCGCGGTGTCATCCGCGATGTCGGCCGTGTGCTGGATATGCCGTATGCACAGGTCGATTCGATTGCGAAGATGATTCCGAATGAGCTGAATATCACGATCGACAAGGCACTGCAGATGAACCACGAGCTGCGGGAGCTGTACCAGGGCAATGAAGAGGTTGCACATCTGATCGACATGTCACGGAGACTTGAAGGTCTGCCGCGCCACACGTCGATGCACGCCGCCGGTGTTGTCATCGGCTCGCGTCCGCTGGTGGAATTTGTGCCGCTCTCGCGAGGAAGCGACGGAACGATTGTCACGCAGTTCACGATGACGACGCTCGAGGAACTGGGACTTCTGAAAATGGACTTCTTAGGGCTTCGGACCCTGACCGTCATTCAGAATGCGACAAAGCTCGCAGAGCGTTACAGCAATAAGAAAATTGATCTGCTTCACATCGATTACAACGATCCGAAAGTGCTCGGCATGATCGGCGCATCGAAAACGGTCGGTGTGTTCCAGCTCGAGAGTGCGGGAATGAAAAACTTCATGAAGGAGTTAAAACCGCAGAGCCTCGAGGATATCATCGCCGGAATTTCCCTGTACCGGCCGGGCCCGATGGATTTTATTCCGCAGTACATCAAAGGAAAAAACAACCCGGAATCCGTTACGTACGATACACCGCTCTTAAAACCGATTCTGGAGCCGACGTACGGCTGTATCGTCTACCAGGAACAGGTTATGCAGATCGTACAGGCACTGGCGGGCTATTCGCTTGGACGGGCCGATCTGGTGCGCCGTGCGATGTCGAAGAAAAAGGCATCCGTCATGGAAAAAGAGCGCCAGAATTTCGTTTATGGAAACGAGGCCGAGGGCGTGCCGGGCTGTATCAAAAACGGCATTGATGAGAAGACAGCGAACAAGATCTACGACGAGATGATCGACTTCGCGAAATACGCCTTCAACAAATCCCATGCGGCGGCGTATGCGTTCGTATCGTACCAGACGGCATGGCTGAAATACTATTACCCGGTTGAGTTCATGGCGGCTCTGATGACCTCCTGCATCGATAACCCGGGAAAAGTCGCAGAGTATATCTTGAGTTCCCGCCAGATGGGCATTTCCATTCTGCCGCCGGATATCAACCGAAGCGAAGGAAAATTCACGGTGGACGGCCAGGCGATCCGCTATGGCATGGCGGCGGTCAAAGGCATCGGAAAGCCGGTCATGGAGGCGATCGTGGAGGAGCGGAGTGCAAACGGACCGTTCCGCTCGTTAAAGGATTTTGCGGAGCGCCTGAGCGGAAAAGAAGTCAACAAGCGGACTGTCGAGAACTTTATCAAGGCGGGTGCATTCGACTGCTTCGGCGTGACGAGAAAGCAGCTCATGTTCGTCTACGCCAATGTGCTCGATGATGTGGCGCGCGAGAAAAAAGATTCGTTAAGCGGCCAGATGAGTCTGTTTGATTTTGTAGATGAGACGACCAAACGGTCGTATGAAACGGTGTACCCGGATGTCGGAGAATACGAAAAGAGTGATCTTTTGGCGCTCGAAAAAGAGGTGCTCGGCATCTACGTCAGCGGTCATCCGCTCGAGGAGCAGGAGGAGTGCTGGCGGAAGAACATTTCCGCGGTAACGACAGACTTCCAGCCGGATGAGGAGACGGGTTTCCCATCCGTCACCGACGGCGCGAAAGAGATTGTCGGCGGCATTATCACGGATAAAAAAATCAAATATACAAAGAATAACAAGACAATGGCATTTCTCACACTCGAGGACCTCGTCGGCAGTATGGAAATCGTCGTATTCCCGCGCGATTACGAGAAAAACGCAGCGATGATGCAGACCGATGCGCGTGTCTTCATCCAGGGCCGTGTTTCCGCGGAGGATGATAAGCCGAGCAAGCTGATCTGCGAGAAAATTTTCCCGTTTGCAGGCATCCCGAAAGAGCTCTGGATCCAGTTCCCGGACAAGGAAACGTACGAGAGAGAAGTGGCGGATCTGTACCAGATGCTGCATGAATCCGACGGTAAGGACAGCGTGATTCTCTACATCAAATCGATCAAAGCAATGAAAAAACTGCCGCCGAGCCGCAATGTGCAGGCAGATGCCCGTCTGGTGGCGTCACTTCAGGCAAAATTCGGTACCGGAAACGTGAAAGTTGTAGAAAAGAGTATTGAAAAAAGGGCCTGAATGCTTTAAAATAAAACTGTGTGTGATTAATAAATAAAACTACTCGTTTATTAATGTGTGTGATGAGATGGAGGAATTCATATGGCAACGACTAACAAGGTAAAGACAATCGGAGTGCTTACCAGCGGTGGTGATGCACCAGGTATGAACGCAGCAATCCGTGCAGCCGTAAGAAGAGGTCTGCAGAAGGGCGTTCAGATGAAAGGTATCCTGAAAGGCTACGACGGACTGATGAACGAAGAAATCATCGACATGACAGCCCGCGATGTATCCGACACCATCGAGCGCGGAGGTACCATCCTTTATACCGCCCGCTGCGCAGAGATGCGTACACCGGAAGGCCAGAAACGTGCTGCAGATGTCTGCAGAAAACACGGCATCGACGGACTGGTAGTTATCGGCGGAGACGGATCTTTTGCAGGAGCGCAGAAACTGGCAGCTCTTGGAATTAACACCGTAGGTGTACCGGGAACCATCGACCTGGATATCGCCTGCACAGAATATACCATCGGTTTTGATACCGCGGTAAACACTGCAATGGAAGCCATTGATAAAGTAAGAGATACTTCCACTTCCCATGAGAGATGCTCGATCATCGAGGTTATGGGACGTAATGCCGGATATATCGCTCTTTGGTGCGGTATCGCAAACGGCGCAGAGGATATTCTTCTTCCGGAGAAATACGATTACGATGAGCAGAAGATCATCAACAACATCATCGAGAACCGTAGAAAAGGCAAAAAACATCATATCATCGTAAATGCTGAGGGCATCGGCCATTCCACCAGCATGGCGCGCAGAATCGAAGCTGCAACCGGCATCGAGACCCGTGCAACGATCCTTGGACATATGCAGCGTGGAGGAAGCCCGACATGTAAAGACCGTGTATATGCGTCCATCATGGGTGCTTACGCAGTTGACCTTCTTCTGGAAGGCAAAACAGACCGCGTTGTTGCATACAAGAACGGTGAGTATGTAGATTACGATATCGATGAGGCACTGTCCATGACAAAGACTCTGCCGGAATATCAGTGGGAGATCGCAAGAGCTCTTTCTTATAACTATACGAAATAAAAAAATATCACGAAACAGACTGTTTTTAGTAAGCAGTCTGTTTCATTGGTATAATAGCGGGAATAAAAATGTTTCCGCAGACGGAATAGAGAGACAAAATAAAAAACAGGAGGAACTTAACAATGGTTACCTGGAACAATCTTGATAAACTGGCTTCTTTTGAGGAGCTGAAAAAAGTGGAGCGTGTCAATCTTGCCGAGGTTATGTCCGGTGAAAACGGAGCAGAGCGCGTAAAATCTTACAGCGTTCCGATGGCAGAAGGACTTGCGTATAACTACGCAGCAAAACAGGTGAATGAGGATGTCCTTGCCGCACTCGTAAAACTGGCAGAAGAGGCACAGCTTTCTGAAAAATTTGAGGAGCTTTACAACGGTGCTGTCATCAACACCGGAGAGAACCGTCTCGTGCTTCATCAGCTGACCCGCGGCCAGCTCGGAAACACCGTTACGGCAGACGGCGTAGACAAACGTGCTTTCTACGTAGAGCAGCAGAACCGCATCGCAGAGTTCGCGAACAAAGTACATGCAGGTGAGATCACCAACGCAGCAGGTGAAAAATTCACCACCGTTGTGCAGATCGGTATCGGCGGAAGCGACCTTGGCCCGCGTGCGATGTATCTGGCTCTGGAAAACTGGGCAAAGAAAAACGGCTGCTTCAAAATGGAAGCAAAATTCATCAGCAACGTTGACCCGGATGACGCAGCAGCTGTTCTGAATTCGATCGACGTAGCACATTCCATCTTCGTTCTGGTATCCAAATCCGGAACCACACTGGAGACTCTGACCAATGAGTCCTTCGTAAAAGACGCTCTGAAAAATGCAGGCCTGGATGCATCCAAGCATATGATCGCCGTTACCAGTGAGACTTCTCCGCTGGCAAAGAGTGACGACTATCTGGCAGCATTCTTCATGGATGACTACATCGGAGGCCGTTATTCTTCCACATCCGCAGTCGGCGGCGCTGTTCTGTCCCTGGCTTTCGGACCGGAAGTATTCGCAGCATTCCTCGAGGGCGCTGCAGCAGAAGATAAACTTTCTGCAAACAAAGACGTATTACAGAACCCGGAGATGCTCGATGCGCTGATCGGTGTTTACGAGAGAAACGTTCTTGGCTATCCAAGCACTGCAGTTCTTCCGTACTCCCAGGCACTGAACCGTTTCCCGGCTCACTTACAGCAGGTAGATATGGAGTCCAACGGTAAATCGGTCAACCGCTTCGGCGAGCCGGTCAATTACCCGACCGGTCCGGTTCTCTTCGGCGAGCCAGGTACCAACGGACAGCATTCCTTCTATCAGCTGCTGCATCAGGGAACTGATATCGTTCCGCTGCAGTTTGTAGGCTTCCGCAATAACCAGATGGAGACCGATGTCGACATCCAGGGCAGCACCAGCCAGCAGAAACTCTGCGCAAACGTAGCAGCTCAGATCGTTGCATTTGCCTGCGGTAAAGCAGATGAGAATAAAAACAAAAACTTCGAAGGCGGCCGTCCGTCCAGCATCATCATCGGAGATCAGGTAAATCCGAAGACGCTGGGAGCACTGCTTGCACACTTCGAGAATAAGATCATGTTCCAGGGATTCCTGTGGAACGTAAACAGCTTCGACCAGGAAGGCGTCCAGCTTGGTAAAGTCCTTGCAAAACGCGTTCTGGCTCATGAGACAGACGGAGCACTGAAGGTATTCAGTGATCTGCTCAATATCTAAAAGCGTTATTTTCTGATCAGAAAAGGCGTCCTGTGAAAAAAATCTCCCGGAAAAACTCCGGGAGATTTCAGACTATAGACAAAGCCCTGCTTAGGGGCGGTGACGTAAGAAAACATTTATGTGAGAGAATCGGCGTAGTTTAGGCTACGCCGGTTTTCTTTTCTTTTTGGGCTGCTTGGGATTGCTCCCTTGCTTCCTCAAAATCAAATGCACCAATGAAGTTATAGACGATCTCGATTTCTCTGACCTTGATGCGCGGCTCATTCTCGTCCGGCGTATAAACCTCGGAGATATAAATTTTCTCCACAAACTCCCGGAGAACAGAGGCGTCAAGCTGCTGCATATCAGTGTACTTCCTGACCGCTGCAATAAACTGTCTGACATTGACTTTCTGCTTTTCCTGTTCCTTGACTTCTTGCCGAAGATATTCGACAAGGTTTGTAAGGTTAGTCTGTTCCAATTCATAGTCACGGGACAGTATATCAGCATGGCGGCTCCCTCCGTGGGCCGCCGATCCTGCGCTGGGCAAAGAGAAGCGGCGGCCTTGATTTCTCAAAGCCGCCGCTGGTTTTATGGGCGTGTCAAAAGGGCTGTTGTACGACGGCTTTTTTTCTTTGCCGTCGCCCGGCAGTTGAAACAATACTGTTTATTTGATTTCCAATGAAATGGTTAGTGTATCATTTTCAATTTTAGCGAACACATTGCCGCCGAGCTTGTCAGTTAATAGTTTTACCACAGCAAGCCCCACTCCTGTACCGCTATTATGCCTTGATTTGTCCCCGGTATAAAATCTTTCAAATAGTCGGTTTGGGTCTATTTCCACCTTACTATCAATGGGATTTTCAATGATAAAAATAGCACTCTTTTCTTTGCCTTGCTTCAAGTCAATTTTAATCGAGCCAGAGGAATATCGAATAGCATTTATAATAAGATTTTGAAAAATACGTTCTACCATACCATAGTCCGAATGGAGATAAACGGAATGATTTGGCAGACCAATTACAGGAGATATGCCTTTTGCTTCCAATGCTGGGGCGTTCTCTGTGATAAGATTTATCAGCAAATTTGTTAAGTTGAAATCTTCACGCACAGGAGTTACTTCTTTTGCGTCTATTACAGAAACATCGTAAAAGGTTTGTATCAGCGCTTTCATTCTTTCTGCTTTATTATAAATGGTTTCTATACGCTGTGTTTGACCTGCTGATAAATTCTCCTTTTTTAATAATTGTAAATGGCCAAGTATTACCGTCAGAGGGGTACGCAAGTCATGTGAAATATTAGCAATGGACTCTTTCAAATACATTTCGTGCCGTAATGTGCTTGCAATGGACTGTCTTTGCTTTTCATTATACTGGTTTAATACTGCGGCCAGTTGTTCTATATCTTTATCAACAAGAGAGATGTCCAGCATCTTTTCCGATTTTCCAGTTGTAAGATCGGTCATTTGTTTCGATAGATTACGGATTTGTCTTTTGATTTGCACATATTTGAAAAGCACTACTATCAAGACTGCGATAACTAAAATTAACAACAGCTTTATTCCAGACACCTCCCTCCTTGTTATTTGAGTTCACATTTGCGAAAGCTAATCCATGAAAAGGTTATCAAAGCAACTATCCAAACAACGCCAACTAAAATGGCCCATGGCAAAAAATAGGTCACAGAAAAAACCGCTTCCCGTATCTGATAGGTTGCCAAAAATGCAACAGGAAGATCAAACATCATTCCATACCCAAGATAAAGGCTAAGAACAAAAGTGACTAAAGCGGTAACAGCTATTGCTCTTGCAGAGCTTCTTAACCAAAAAACAATCCAGATTGCAATAAGAAAAGTCGCACTGTTCAAAAGCAGAGAATATAAAATCGCCTTACTGACCTGATAACAAAGGTTGCCTGCTTCGGTAATACCAAAGCGGACACTTTCTCTTATACAACCAGCCACAGGATAAACAAGAGCCATGATATTAAATGCAATTAAGTATGAGATTACTTTAGCAAAGAAAATGGTTTTTCTCGAATGTCCTGCATTGACCTCAAGATCAATCGTCCGACTGGAAAATTCCTGTCCTAAAATCAGAGCTAAAATACTGGATATAATAATCAGGAGAAAGGTTGAATCGTAAACCATTCCATTAAAAATATCTGCGAGGGATGTAGCAGCCCCACCCATAGGCCCCATAGCTTCCGGGACATAAGTATCTGCGGTAAAAAAACCAATCAAAAATATCCCTATTAAACCGCACCAATAAAAGATATTATGTGATAATTGATATTTTTCCATTTTCAGTAAGTTGTTCATTCCCACACCTCCTTGTTATTTCAAATCCGAGCGTCGGAACCACAGATAAGTACCTAAGCATAATGCCAGTACCCATAAAAAATCTGAAAACATGAATTGCCCGCCGGATATGTTGGATTGTTGCAATGCCATAAGCCGAAGCTGGCCCATAGGCAATATTTGTGAGATAAGCTGCACTTGATCTCCATTCATCAAAAAGACCATTAAGAAAAAGAGTACCATCGGCACAGCCATACTCTTTCCTATATCACGGAAAATGAAGGCAAAGAAAAAAGGTAATAGGCACATTGCAAATTGCGAAGCAATCACCATTACAACTATGCCGATGCTTGCCAATGCTCCTTTAGTGACAAACGTACCAATTATGCTATGTAACAACAGTGGAAAAGACAGGATAACCATGCAGGCGATTTGATGAACTACCAGCTTCGCAAATAGTATCTTTCCGCGTCGATGTCCGGCATTGATATATGATTGTAATGTTCTTCTGCCAAAATCATTTCCAACAAACAGGGCAGAAAAGATGATTGTGAGGAAATATAGGATTGGCATATTGTATATCGAAGCAAAGAAAAGGTTGGATGTTTCCCCAACGCTATCCAGTAACAACACACTACTTAAAAGGAGATTAAACAATCCTATCCCCCAAAAATACCAGCTATGGAACAGCTTATAAAATTCAGCTTTTAGGAGATTTGACATTTCCTGTCCCTCCTATTTTGCTTAAAAAGTAATCTTCTAATGTATCACCGGCCACAGAAAGACCTGTAACGAGAATATGTGCATCTGACAAAGCAGCAGCCACTTTTTCCATATCATCGAGATAATCATATAGGCGAATTATGCCATCTGGCATCAGCTTAAAACTATCTGTGTGTAGCGTTTCTTCCAAAACGATCAGAGCTTTTTGTGGATCAGTTGCCTTTATTGCGATATGCCGTTTGCAACGATCATTTAGTTCTCGATCTGATATTTCTTCGATAATTTTGCCTTTGTCTATTAAAATAAACTCTGATGCTGTCTGATACAGTTCCTCTAAGATATGGCTGGATACCAATATCGTCATTCCGTATTCCTTATTCAAGGACTTTAGCAAATTACGAATTTCCACAATTCCAGCAGGATCAAGCCCATTGATCGGTTCATCCAAAATAAGAAATTCTGGTGTATTTAATAGTGCGATTGCAATACCCAATCGCTGTCGCATCCCCAGCGAAAAATTACGGACAGCTTTTTTCCCGGTATCTTTCAGACCTACCATGTCTAAAGTTTTTTGGATAACTGCTTTGTCAGGGATACCACGTTGGATACGCTGTATCTCCATATTTTGATAAGCGGTCATTGTCGGAAAAAGCGCAGGTGTTTCGATCATGCAACCGATCCGCTTTCTCTGTTCCTGCAATTCCTTTTCGACGGTTTTCCCCCACAACGATAAGGTACCGCTTGTCGGAAACGCTAATCCTGTAACCAATCTCAAAAAGGTGGTCTTTCCTGCTCCATTTTGGCCTATGAAGCCATAAATTTTCCCTTTTTCAATTTTCAAATCAATATGATCTAAGGCAACTGTGTGCCGGTATTCTTTTGTTAAGTCATGTGCTTCCAAAATAACAGAACTCATGTTGTCATCCTCCTTTACATTTTAGTGTAAGGGGAAATCATAAAGAATTTCTTAATTTCTATTTGGAAACCATAAAAAAAGCATAAAGCCAAGAGCTTACCCCTCGGCTTTATGCAAACGGTATCCAATGCCCCACACAGTATCTATAAACTCTTTATCCGGGCAAATGGCTTTCATCTTGTTTCGCAAGTTGCTAATATGGACATTCAAGGTGTTGTCCTCGCTGATATACTCTGTATTCCAAACACTTTGAAACAAATTCGCCTTTGAGAAGATCTTGTCCGGGTATTTCATAAGCAATTCCAGTATAGCAAATTCTTTCGCAGTTAAAGGTAACTCCGCCCCTTGTAGCATAGCTCTGTTGCCGTCTAAATCTAAAACCAAATCATTGCACTTCAAAGATGACGGCGTGCTGTTTTGAAATTGAATCCGGCGTAAGTTGCTTTCAATTCTGGCGAGAACTTCTTCCATATCGAAAGGTTTTGTAATGTAATCATCCGCACCAAGCCGCAACAAATCAATCTTGTTCTGTGTTGTTTCCTTTGCTGAAATTACTATGACAGGAACCGTTGAGAATTTACGAATATCCGCAAGTATAGTATCACCACTCCGATAAGGCAGCATTATATCAAGCAGAATAAGATCAATCTGATGTTCTTGTATGCAGTCTAACACATGAAGCCCATCATACTGACAAAGCACCTCATATCCATTTCCCTGTAAAAAATCAGCCAGCAATTTGCTGATCTCTAAATCATCCTCAACAATCAAAATTTTCATGTTGTTCTATGTTCACCTGCCTTATGTCAGCATTGTACTACACTTTTTATCTCTAATAGATTTAATTATATTTCCTTTCAGGAGAGAATACAAGGCATAAAATATGAATTATTAGATGTTAGAAGAACACATTTCTATTGCTGGGTACACTGGAAATATGAAACCAAAAGCCAGCAAAAGCCCCTCCTGTCTACGCATTTAGGGGGCAAAAAGCCCACGGAAATCACAATGTCATTAACTTTAGCAAAGAGCAGAAATCGTAAGCATTTATAAAACTATG
>ENA-UOOA01000145-UOOA01000145.1-human-gut-metagenome-genome-assembly--contig:-P61old-NODE-145-length-154351-cov-72.616704_pt1 | contig 154351 bp, 135 predicted proteins | sample MGYA00242467_ERZ724014 | MGnify/ENA metagenome assembly ERZ724014 | reverse complement strand
GCGTGTTAGGGACTTGCACCCATTAGAATATACCCATGCTGGGCGAACTAAAAAATCCGCAGCCTAATGAAAGACTGCGGATTTCTTTTTATGTCTACTAGCTGATTCAGCTCAATCCTTCTATATTTCCATTCACAATATCGATATGCATAGCCTGTGGTTCTTTAGGAAGTCCCGGCATACGTAAAATTTCTCCTGCAATGGCAACAATCATTTCCGCACCGTTATTGATTACAATATCCTTGATGTGGAATTCAAAATTATTCACTGCACCATATATCTTCGGATCGGCAGAGAAAGAATATTGAGTTTTAGCTATACAAACCGGATAATGACCAATGCCCATCTTCTCTATCAGTTTAATGATTTTGCGTGAATGAATGCTATAAGTCACCACACTGGCACCATATAGATTACAAGCTATCTTCTCTATCTTTTGTTCTACACTATCATTCTCACTATAACTGAAGTTCAAAGGTTCGGAAGGTTTCTTCTCAATAGCATCCACTACCAGATTAGCAAGTTCCACGGCTCCTTCCCCACCTTTTGCAAATGCATTGTTGACAGCAAAACCAACGCCTAATTTTTCCTCACAGTGATGACGGATCGCTTCCACTTCCTCGTCTGTATCACTGGCAAAACGATTAAAAGCAACCACCACCGTCTGACCGAACGAACGCAGATTACGTATATGCTTATCAAGATTACCGAAACCTTGCTGCAATCCCTCCATATTGGGCTCTTTAATACGATCAAGGCTGACGCCTCCATGCATTTTCAAACCTTGTGCGGTGGCAACAATTACAGTCAACTTTGGTTGCAATCCACTTTTACGGCATTTGATATTATAAAATTTCTCCGCACCGAGGTCAGCACCGAAGCCGGCTTCCGTTACAACATAGTCGCCGAAAGTCATGGCCATTTTCGTTGCCAGAATAGAGTTACAACCATGTGCAATATTGGCGAATGGACCTCCATGAACAAAAGCAGCCGATCCTTCGGTAGTTTGAACTAAGTTCGGATTAATGGCATCTTTCAACAAGACAGTAATAGCTCCAGCAATACCTAACTCCTTCACTGTGAATGGACAACCATCAAATCGGAAACCAAGAATAATATTCTCAATCCGTCGTTTCAGGTCGTCTATGTCCTTTGCCAGACAAAGAATAGCCATAATTTCGGATGCAGGGGTAATATCAAAGCCGGATTCTTCGGTAATACCGTTCGTACTGGGACCTAAACCGGTGACAATGCTACGCAAAGAACGGTCGTTCACATCCAGTACACGCTGCCAGATAATCTCTTTCAGCCCGAATCCATCCGCCTGATGCTGATAAAGATAATTGTCGAGCAATGCGGATATCATATTGTGCGCTGAAGTGATGGCATGAAAATCTCCTGTAAAGTGCAGATTTATCTTTTCCATAGGAAGCACTTGGGCATAACCGCCACCTGCTGCCCCACCCTTCATGCCGAAACAAGGTCCTAATGAAGGCTCACGCAAAGCAACAATCGCCTTTTTACCAATTTTATTCAATCCCAAAGCCAGACCGATAGAAACTGTAGTTTTACCAATACCTGCTTTGGTAGCGGTAATAGCAGTTACCAAAATCAGGTTACTTTTCTTCACTTTTTCTTCATCAATCAGATGTGTAGGGATTTTAGCAATATACCGTCCGTAGTTTTCTACTTCTTCACGTGGAATACCTACATTCTCGGCTACCTGCTTAATCTTCTTCAGCTCTATGCTGCGGGCTATTTCAATGTCTGATTTCATACAGAGAACTTCTTTAAATAAAACTTTCTTTTTGAAAGTTACAAAAGTACGAAAAAGAGTGCAGATAGCAAGATTTTAGGATAAGAAAGCCTCTTGAGCGTTCCTTATAAGTCTCAATTAGAATATTCATATAAATGGCAATCTCCCCATCCCATAGCACTGGGCCGAGTAGCTAAAAGGTAATTAATATCTCCATTGTGAGAGAAGAATGTACCATGGCAATAATAGAATGCATCCACGGCACCTAATGATTCAACCTCAAGCATCCCTCCTACAGATTGTGATAGCGGTATGCGGAACACTCCTTTCTCATATCTATAGTAAATATAGTCCCCGCAGACTGCCGCCTCTTTGGAAACAGGAAGTTCCAGTGTGCCAAAATATTCTACTTTTTCCGGTTGTTCTTTCTTGAAGCGGTAAATATGCTTATCTTCTGTTTGATAGTAGATGTAACCATTATGCTCGCCTGTATACATGAAGTCGGCAGGGAAATGTATGTTAGTCTTTTGCCAACTGTCTGTTGTAGGATTATATTCCCATAAAAAAGGCTTATCAGAATGTACATATAGTTGCTGCCCATCGAACCAGACGGCATCTATATTCATACAATCTTCAGCGTTGTCGGCAATGTTCTTCAACTGTTCCCACCGATGAGTATTGACATTGAAGCGATAGAGGCACTGCCAAGAAAGAACAGTATTGGTTCCTTCTTTATTTCTTCGACGCTTGATTGAAAGATAAATATATCCCTCATGGGCAAATAAGTCGGCATATTCATTAATGCCATAATTGTGGTCGTTGTCCATGAGCGGATAATATTCCCATGAGAATGTTTCCAAGTCATATACTTTCAATTTATTGTTATTCGAATCAAAAAAATTGTCTGTATCATAAAAATAGCCTTTACCTTGATAGAAACAATTATACTGCTTGGCATTAGGACTTAACATCTTAAAAGCATTTCTTTCCAACCACTTAGACGCAGGCACATGGAACGACAGGCGAGTGGAATACATATTCGTATTTTTATCATAATAGAATAATTGACATTCCCTATCGTTAGTGGGATCATAATAATCAGGGAAGACTTGTAATTCCACTCCTTGCTCGGTAGTAGACACTATTTTATAATCTCCGGATTCATACGCTGCAAGTTGAAAGTCACTGTTCGGAGAGAATCCTGACATTTGTACCATTGCCTTTTCTCCATATCGAAGCACACAAGGTGATATACTTTTTAACAGTACCCCTTCTACTTTGAATGTATCAACAGCCTTGTTTTCATAATTACCCACAAATACAGTTAATGGGAAATCTCCCACCAGATTCCATTCATGGGAAGGATAGGTAGCAACAATCCGCGTAAATGATGCTTCCTGAATATCCAGAAAAATACTCTGTGGTGGATTCCATAAATCTCCCACTGTTTTTATAGAAACCGCAATCCGTCTTTTTATATTAGAGAAACCGGTGCCGTCAATATAAACAGTGCCACCTCCCAGACTGGGACCTTCCGGTGAGGGGACATGACGTACCGAAGTGATCTGCGGTTGCGATTGGTTGGGGGTTTTCAATACTGTAATTTCACTGCGGAAGTTACCATAATTAGTCTTCACATATGCATAAACCCAACACTCTAAGCCACTCATCAGATTATCTTTCTCTGTCTGATAGGAAAAATCTCCGGTTAGCGGAATAATCAAAGTTTCTGTTTGCTCCGGACATGACTCCATATCTTCATTGTGGGCCGGAATAACCTTCACAAATCCTCGTTCCTCTGTCTTTAGATTGCCAGAGCTCTTGACATTCGCTGAAAAATGAAACGAATAATCCTTCCATTCAGCCTGTATACTCACTTTAGCAGAATTAGTGAGAGCCAATTCCGCATCCTCACAAGAACAAAAGAAAAACAATACGCAGCTAATCCTAAGGATGAATATACATAAAAAATAATTCGTTTTCATAACCAATTGTTTTTAGAGGTTAAAAGAAACAACAGCATAATAACCTGTCAGATAATCTTTTGTAGTTTCCTTGCAATAACGTAAATCCAAAAATAAAGAATGATTAGAACGAATTTTCCATTCTGTTCCAATACCAGCCGTATAGGCAATTCCGAACTTATCATGTTTTATGATTCCACTCTCGGTCCATACGATGAAGTCATCCGGATCAGTAGTCGTATATTGACTGGCTGATTCATTTTTTAGGGCATATCCCAATTCTGCCCCTAATTGCATATAGGGTAATATTTTCCCTTTCAGCGATACCAAAGTATAACGTAACATTAACGGCAAGACAAAATCTTGCCGATTATAAACAACATTCAATTTCGTCTTGCTCTCCTCTAATTTACTAAAAGCATACTTACGATAAGTCAGTTCCGGATGAAAAGAAAATCCATCAATCAGAGGTATGTCGGCAAAAACACCAACAAACCCTTGCAATTTAGGCTTAAAATCATAAGATTCTAAAACTAATTTGGCAATGCCTGCTCCTGCCAATACTCCCCAACGGATACGCGGAATATAATTCGCATTGCCGGTTCGGCAAACTTTGTATCGGCTTCTAAAAGAGTTGACCGTAGGTTTCATCGAACGGATATATGCTTTTACCTCTTCATTATCCTGTGCTATCGGAAATTCTTCCAAATATGTTTTCAACGGGTTTACGTAGCCAGTTTGAGGATCATCTCTCATCGGATGTAAAGGAGAATTTTCATCCTTGTCATTTTGAAAATAATATTCTTTATTTCCTTCATCGGTGATGAAAACATACATCTGTACAGGCTCTTTCCAATAAATGCGAGGTAACAATACTTTCCGCCTCTCTCCGTTGACTAAAATCACTTTGGGAGCGTAAGTTGTACCGCCTTCCCGATAACCTACAATATCTTTGGCATCATAAGTTTTCACAATACGGCCATTCTTCTCTATTGAAATAGAATATTGCCTCTGTTTAGCGGACGCGGAAGATGCTCCAAAGGAGAATTCAACATTGAGTATGAGAGTATCCTTTCCCAATACAGAATCCTTATACATCAGAAAGTTACGTTTTTGTGCATACAAGGAAGTTATGCAAAAGAAACTTACCAGCAGTAATAGCAGTTTATAATGTGTCATTGCCAAACAGGTTTATGATAATTACTACTAACAAAGAAAGAGCTTTTTTCTCATTTACATGAAAGAAAAAAGTTTTTTTTATTAAAAAATGTTGCAAAACACAAGAATCTATTATCGGGCGTTTTTACTTTCAGTCAATATATATCCGTCCATCATCCGTATGATTCTTTCTGCTTCGCGGGCATTCTCTTCAGAGTGGGTAACCATAACAACAGTGGCACCATCACGATTCAGTTCTTTCAGGAGGCTCATCACTTCATTACCGTTCGTAGAATCCAGATTTCCCGTAGGTTCATCAGCGAGGATAATACGGGGATTGGTAACAATGGCACGCGCTATGGCCACACGCTGTTGCTGTCCACCGGAAAGTTGTTGCGGATAATGCTCGGTGCGGTGAGCTATCTGCATACGCTCCAAAGCCTCATTGACACGTTTCACACGCTCACGCGTGGACACTCCGGCATAGAGCAAAGGAAGTTCCACGTTTTCAAAGACTGTAAGTTCATCTATCAGATTGAAACTTTGGAATACAAAACCAAGATTTCCGTTACGCAAATCCGTACGGTCATTCTCGGAGTAGTGGGAAACTTCCTGATCCAGAAACCAAAGTTCACCGGAAGTGGGGCTATCAAGCAAACCTATCATATTCAGCAAGGTAGACTTACCACAACCGGAAGGTCCCATAATGGCAACAAACTCTCCCTGATTGATTTCCAAACTTACTTCATTCAATGCAGTGGTCTGCACGCTTTCCGTACGAAATATCTTACTGAGTCCAATAGTCTTTATCATATTCAATTTATTTTTTTCATTATAATCAAATCTCGTTATCATTATATCCAAATCTATTTTTCATTATGTATGAAATGAATCTTACTCATACCTCAATGCTTCTACCGGATTTTGTGATGCTTTCCGCCATGTCTGTCCAAAGACAGTAAATGAAGTAATACCCGCTATCATTACCCCTGCCAACAGGAATAGCCACCAACTAATGGGCGTTTGATAAGCAAATTCACTCAACCAACGATGCATTAAGAAATATCCTAACGGGCAAGCCATCACGAAAGCAATGCCTATCCAGCGAAGATATTCCAAACAGAACATCCGTACTATGCGGTCGGAATGAGCCCCATTCACTTTGCGGACACCTATCTCTTTAGTCCGCTGCTCGGTAGAAAGAGCAACCAGCCCGAATACCCCCATCATAGCAATAACAATGGCAATGATGGTGAAAAATAACAGCATCCGGCTTTGTTGCTGCTCTTTGGCATAATTCTTGTTCAGAGTATCGGAGAAAAACTGATAATTGAATTCTTTGACGAAAATATCATCACGCACCGCCCATTCTTCAAATTTCTGCTGAATATATTTCAAAGTCTCCTGTTTACGCTCGGGGGCTATCTTAATATACATATCGCCCAGACACTCCGGATTATAGTATATATAAGCAGGTTTCATTTTCTCACGCAATGACTGAAAATTAAAATCTTTCACCACACCAACAATACGGGATTTCACGGCCCATCCACTAAATTCTTTATAGACTTCCATACCTATCGGGTCAGCAACTTTCATCGCTTTCCATGCTGTTTCATTGATGACAATCGTTGGCTGAACAGGCTTATCAGAATCACTCTGCATCCAGTAATTCTCAAAATAAGAATCCATCAACTCCCCTTTCAATAATTGTAATCCGAAAGTTTTTACAAAATCACCATCCGCCCATATCTCCATCATTTGCAACGAATCTGTCTTTCCATCTATATCTGTCCACCTGATTGCCGCTTGTCCGTTTTTCTTTTCCAGATTTCCTTCTCCAAAACTTTCAATAGGCGAACCCATCGAAACACTCTTAATATCGGGATTCCTCAATAAGTCTTGTTTGAAATCAGCAACTTCGTACCATAAGCTTGTATGGATGGAGACAATATTCTCTCTGTCAAGTCCCAAATCCTTATTCTCCATGAAGTGAAGTTGCTTCAGTACAATGAAAGTCATCAACATCAATACTATAGCTATGAAAAACTGGATGCAAACCAATCCTTTGATAAGCCCTCCTTTCTTGCCGGTCTTTCGTCCGCCTTTGAAAGCAAGCAACGGATTGACTGATGAAAGATAAAATGCTGGATAAGCACCAGCCAAACAACCTATGCCTATAATACCAAACAGAATATAGAAAATAATATCCCAATTCATTCTTAATGTTATAGCAGTTTCCATAGCTTGGTTGAACAGAGGCAGCATAAGTTCCGTCAGAGCTAAAGCAAGTACCAGAGAAATAAATGATTGTACTAAACTTTCTGAGAGAAACTGTGTAATAAGTGTTTTCCGTTTGGCACCCGTTACTTTGCGCACCCCTATTTCTTTATAGCGTAGTGACGCCCGAGCTGTGGAAAGTGTCATGAAATTGAATGCACCCATAAAAATGACCAAAATGGCTAACGCCACAAATAGGTACATAGTGGCAAGGCTACCATGATTCTTAACGTTTTCATCAGAGAAAGTTGTATGTAGATGAATATCTCTTATCGGCTGGAAACGCAATAGCGTTCGTTTCTCACCAAACTTTTTGAGAGCATGCCTCATTGTTCTTTGCTCCTGACGATACAACTTACCCTCGTCACCCTGTTTCATTTTTACATAAACATGCATTCCACGACGCATGCTATCCCAATTCCACCCCATGGAGAAGAGACCGTATGCATCTATCGAAAAGGCAACATCAAACTGTATGTGACTTTTCGCAGGTATCTTAACCACGGCAACAACAGTGTGTACATCAGTCCGTCCAACATAGTTTCTTTTCACTTTTTTTCCTATGGCAGAAGCATTTCCAAATAGTTTTCGTGCCATAACCTCGGATAATACAACATTATCAAGATTATCCCATAGTCGTTCGGGGTTACCTTCTATTATAGGGAAGGGAAAGACATGAAAAAACGTACTGTCCACATGGACATATTTACCAATTATTCTTTTCTCATCATCTGTCTCCAGTGTAAGGTTATCTTCATATTTGATAGCTGTCGCATCTTCTACTTGTGGAAAATCTTCCTTAAAAACTTTCACAAGTGAGCGTATACTTTCAGGAGATTCCTTTACCTCGCCACTCGTCTCCCGGCTCACTTCTATCACTCTGGAAATACGGTCTGCATCCGGAAAACAATTATCATACGTCAGCTCGTTTATCACCCAGAGGTAAATGAGAAACGCTGCCGTCATGCCAAATACAAAGCCCAGCATATTGATGGTAGAAAATAGGAAGCTCCGCTTGATCAACCGGAGTGCAACTTTTATATAATGCTTTATCATAATCGCATTTATTAGAATAAGACTTTCTTCTACGGAAGTTTCGCAAGAACTATACCAAAAGAATAATACATTGTTTTTCATTTACTTAAGCACAATATCATTTCACAAAATTGCACGATATCGTACACCAAATGCACGCTTCCGTACACTTCTTTTTCAAAAACTTTACCTATCTTTGTACATGTCCGGAAAAGAGCCCTGTATCCGCACATTTTAAACTTAACTTTAAGTATGATGAAACGAGGAAAGATACTCATTGTAGACGATAATGAAGACATTCTCTTCACCTTGAAAATGCTACTGCGTCCTTTGGTAGAAAGTATTACTATGACAACTGATCCACGTGAATTGCTGCCGCTCATCTCTCGTACCCACTTCAACGTCATCTTGCTTGACATGAATTTCCGTCGGGATGCCGTCAGTGGGAAAGAGGGATTCCATTGGTTGGACGAGATACTGAAGCTGGACGAGAAAGCTGTTGTCATCTTCATTACCGCCTATGCGGATACGGAGAAGGCAGTTCAGGCCATTAAGCAAGGTGCCACAGATTTCATTCCCAAACCCTGGCAAAACGAGAAACTGATAGCCACCGTGTCTTCCGCCCTGCAACTCAGTTTCAGCCGGACGGAAGTAGAAACCCTGAAACAACAGAAGGAGACTTTAAAAGAACAAAGAGAAGCTTTGACTCTTCCCCCTGAGCCTACACGCGTCATCGGTGAATCTGCCGCCATGCAAGCTATTTTTCAGACGATAAGAAAATTTTCCGAAACAGATGCGAACCTTTTGCTCCTGGGAGAAAACGGAACAGGTAAAGACTTGATTGCCCGCTATGTTTACGAACAGTCCCCCCGCAAGAATGAGATATACGTACCTATCGATTTAGGAAGTATTCCGGACACGTTGTTCGAAAGCGAATTGTTCGGATATGAAAAGGGTGCATTTACCGACGCCCGCAAGAATAAGCCGGGACGTGTGGAAGTAGCTTCAGGCGGAACGTTGTTTCTGAATGAAATCGGCAATCTGAGTCTTCCGCTTCAAGCGAAGTTGCTTTCGGTCATTGAACAGAGAAAGAGTTCACGGCTCGGTTCTACCACCTCCTATCCTGTAGATGTAAGGTTGATTTGTGCCACAAATACGGATTTATACAGTGCCATCGATGACGGACAATTCCGCCAGGATTTACTGTACCGCATCAATACGATTGAAATTCGTATTCCGCCTTTGCGGGAACGTGGGAACGACCTGTTCCTGTTAGCCGATTTCTTTCTCCAACGCTATCGGAAGAAGTATAAGAAAGAACTTCGGGGAATTTCCAAAGAAGCACGAAAGATGCTACAACTTTACCGTTGGCCGGGCAATGTGCGTGAACTGGAGCATGCCATCGAGCGTGCCGTCATCCTTTCTACAGGAACAATGCTGACGGCAGATGATTTCATGCTACGTTCGCCTCAATCTTCCAATGCCATTCCCGAAAAAGAAAAATATAATCTGGAACGAATGGAACGGGAAACTATCAATGAGGTGCTGCGGATATGCGGAGGAAACATCACGTTGGCTGCGGAAATGCTGGGGATAACGAGGACATCACTATATAGAAGGATTGAAAAGTTCGGATTATGAAGAAACAAGCTTGGGCGAAGACGCCTCTCTGGCTTACGGTCGGATTGCTGGCATGTTGTTTGTGTTCGGCATGGCTGGCCGTGCACGGGTTTTATATCAGCCTGTTTGTAGCACTCTGCCTCACTGCGTTTGTGGCTTACGCTATCTATCGGTATATATTACATTCTGCACGTGCGATGGCTCAATTCATTTGGTCAGTGCGATACTCTGAATTCCTATCTTCTCCTGCCGCCCATCCTAATGCTCCGCAAACTCTCCCCGAAGAGTTATTGACCGAGATGCAGGATGCCCTTAAACACTATCGCAGTAATCTGCAAAAGAAAGAAAGCCAGTTGCAATACTTCCAGGCTCTGGCCAATCACATAGATATGGCAGTACTCGTTTATGCTCCTGACGGGCAGATGGAATGGATTAACGAAGCGGCAAAGCGTCTGATACACATGGAACATCCGCGAACGGTGGATGACTTGACAGAGTTTCATCCGAATCTGCCGGAAAAACTGCGCACATTGAAAGCGGGCGACCTTTCCGTCTGGCAAATCAAAGAAGAGGAAGAGACTGTGCAGCTTGCCCTTTCCGGCATGGAATTCATCATTCAGGGCAGGAAGCTGTTGATTGCGGGAATGAAAAATATCCATTCCGCCTTGGATAGCCGTGAAACGGAAGCATGGCAGAAGCTAATCCGCGTACTGACGCATGAAATTATGAATTCCATCACTCCTATCATATCACTGACCGAACTTCTTACCAAATATGCCGATAGTCTGGAGGGGGATGAAGAAACCAAAACAGAGATGAAGCAGATGCTGCAAACCATCGGTCGTAGAGGGAACGGGCTGGTACGCTTTATGAATAGTTACCGGGAAGTATCGCACCTGCCCCACCCTTTATTAAAACTTTATAATGCCGGAGAACTTCTGAAAGGAGTCGTTCAATTGATGCAAAATGATACAGATGATCTACACCTCTCTCTTCCCAACGTTCCGTTGCGCCTGATTGCAGATAAAGAGCAAATAGAACAGGTACTTATCAACCTGATACGGAATGCCCGCGAAAACGAAGCGACACAAATCACTCTTTCCGCGGGCATCACTCCAGGAAATCACCTTTTCCTGCGTGTTACTGATAATGGAACCGGCATCGATCCGGAAGTTCAGGAACGTATTTTCATTCCATTTTTCACCACAAAACCGACCGGTTCAGGTATCGGGTTAACCATCTCGCGCCAAATCATGCACCAGCATCATGGAAGCATTACGGTGCAATCAAAAGCGAGAGAAGGAAGCACGTTTACACTTCTGTTCCCGATAGTTTAATAAGTGATTAGTGCTACGCTATAATGCCGCAAGGAGACTAATCACTTATCACTAACCCCTAATCACTTATTACAACGCTTTTTTGTATAAATCCAGAATAATCTCCTTCGTCACCTCGCGAGGATTACCCGGTGTACAAACATCGGCAATAGCAGCCGTAGCCAGCTTGTCGAGATCGCTTTCCTTGATACCCAATTCAGAGAGGTGTTGCGGAATACCGACTCTTACTGACAGTGCTCTCACCGCATCTACGGCAGCACGTGCAGCTTCTTCCTGGCTCATACCTTCTTTATATACTTTCATCGCCTTAGCAATTTCCACATACTTATCAAGCGCAGCAGGAGCATTGAATTCCATAATGATAGGCAGCAACAACGCATTAGCCACACCGTGAGGTATATCAAAAATAGCACCCAATGGATGTGCCATGCCGTGAACAACACCCAAACCTACATTAGAGAACGCCATACCTGCAATATATTGCGCTACCGCCATACCATTACGTGCCTCTGCATTTGTCGGCTCAAACACGGCCGTTTCCAAATAACGGGTAATCATTTCGATAGCTTTAATTTCAAACATATCACTCATTTCCCATGCTCCCTTAGTAATCAGACCTTCAATAGCATGTGTCAATGCATCCAATCCCGTAGAGGCGGTCAGCCCTTTAGGCAAAGTGTACATCAATTCGGCATCTACAATGGCAATGGCAGGAATATCATTCGGATCTACACATACCATCTTCTTTTCATTCACTTCATCGGTAATCACGTAGTTGATAGTTACCTCGGCAGCTGTTCCAGCTGTAGTAGGCAGAGCGATGATAGGCACGGATTTCTTTTTAGTCGGTGCTACGCCTTCCAAAGAAACCACATCGCTGAATTCCGGGTTATTAGTGATAATGCCAATAGCTTTTGATGTATCGATGGAAGAACCACCACCAATAGCCAGAATAAAATCGGCACCGGATTCTGCAAACGCTTTCACACCTGCATTTACATTACTAACCGTAGGATTTGGTTTAATATCGCTGAATACAACATAGGGTATGCCTGCCTTATCCAATACGGAAAGTACCTTGTCAGCTACACCAAATTTAATCAGATCTTTGTCGGTAGATACAAAGGCTTTTTTCAAGCCGAGACGTTTAATTTCCTGTGGGAGCACTTCGCGGGCACCCGGTCCGAAGTAGGATACTTCGTTCAAGACGAATCTGTTAATCATAATACGATAATTTAGGTTCCGCAGTGTCATTTTAAAATTGAGTGTGCGGAAGGTTGATACTTCATTTTGTTCCGACAAAATTAAGAAATATAGAGGAGGAAGGGACAAAAGATTCTGATTTTTATAGTATGCGGAATGCTTTTAGTAATCGTTAAAAAAGAAGTTCTTCATTTAAATGACAGCAAATCATTGAAAGATAAAGCAAACATGCTATATTTGTACTATCATTGAAACGATTATTAAAAACGATAGATATGGGAAAGAAAGAGACCAAAAAATATTCTGATATTCCGGTGCTACAAACGAACGCTTCCGAACCGTTAGGTATCTACGGAGATATTAATGCGATGAAGGTTCAATTGGTCAATCGTATAATGCGTATAGACGAACCGGAAGAATTGAATTCTGTATTGGAGTTTGTAATAGAACGCATTGCACAAAAAGATAAATTTGAACAGGAATGGGAACAAGGACTAACCGTTGAGGATTTCCGCATACAGTGTAAACGCAAATTAAAAGAAATGTATGCTCGCAACTAAAATCCTTATACACCCTTCTGTTTCAGATTTTTAGAGGAACTTCCTAATATCCTGATAACTGAAGGCTATCTGAATATTTATGAAAATGCAGAACTACTTGTAGCTCGTCACTATTTAAACCTCGACCTATCCACTTCCTCCCTCTTCTTCTCCCTGTATCCTCCGAATTTATACGTAAACGACACCCCGATTTCCCTGAAACAAGTATAATCATTCGTCACGTTCTGCGTACCAAAACGGATGCGTGGTTTTATCTGTCCCGTCTCAAAGATATCATTGCAATAAAGATTCAGAACAGCCTTTCCTTTGGCAAAGCCATACCGCAAAGCAGCATTTACATACCCTGAAGACGGTAAATCATAAATTCCCTGAGTCGCTTTACTACGAGCCATTCCCGTCAGTGTCAGTTTCAGATCAGGCTTCTTAGAAAGAGTGAAAGTATTTGTCAGTACGGCAATACCATAACAAATATTCCGGTTGAAAGGAATATCCCAGAAATCCTCATCTTTCTCATGATGCCATACACCAATCAAAGTTAAACGAGAATTTAACAATTGCTTTATATCAAATGGTATAGAAGCCTGCAATCCTGCTTGTTGCTGGTAATTAAAATTCAAATGCTTATAGATCTCCACCAGACGTTCGGAGGATTGATAAAGAGTCTGGACTGAGTAATCTTTCGTATGATTAAACCATGCACTGAAGATGTATTTACTCTTCAAAATATGTGTCAACTGAAGTTGATATTCCTGAGCCGGTTTCAGGAACGGGTTCCCATGTATTTCAGAATATCCACCGCCCAGATAAGAAATAGCATCCTGTACCGCCCAATAATCAGGATAATCTTTATCACTGCTCAAAGCCAATTGCCAAACATAGCCGGGGGCGGGCATATAACTCAGGTTAATGGTAGGATACCAATCCCATTGATTCCATACCGGTGTCTTATAATGTTCCACGGCAAGCGAAGCATCCAGGGAAAGTTTATCACCAAAACTTTTATTGAAACCCGCATAGAAGTTCAGAGTTTGTTCGCGACGGCGGGATTGCATATTATCGGGAATACCTGTGCTTACACCTGCCTTTGTTCCCGCACCCTTCTCCGTATCATAATAATACTGATAACTATGGTCGATACTGGTAGTATAAACGGCACCATAATTCAGTCCCCATCCACGACCCAGCTTATGCTCCTGGGCAAGGAAGAATTTCCAGCGATTGATGCGCTGACAGTCTTCAGTATAAAAGGCCAGCTCTTCACCTTGCATGCTGCTATGCAATAACTGATCGGATGGAGAACGGTAATAAGTCAATTCAGCACCAACTTTCAGTCCGAAAGGTGTACGGTAATCCAGACGCCCGTTGTGCAGCCAATCGGTACTGCTGCTACGGGTGTTGGACTGCTGCGTACCGTAAATATCCATCAGACTGTGGTAAGTCGAATAACTTCCATTATAAACAAAACTCAGCTGATGATCCTTGGCAATATTGTAATCCGCCCCTACCCGGAAACTATGGGTATGTGAACGGCTCCGGCCCATCTCATCGGTTGTGATGTGATGAACCGAACCGTCCGCCAGAGAGTGCATAGCTTCTTTATCGGTTAAAGAATATCCCCGTCCGTGGTTGTGTGAGTAAAGAAAATCTGCTGAGAATTTATTTCCATTATAGATCAGGCTGGCACGTTCGTTGAAGCCCTCGTAATGTTTCTGATTATATTTGCCATAAAGCTCTCCCTGCCAGGAAGACGGGCCTCCGGTGCTTTGTTTCAGTGTGATATTGATAAGTGCACCCCGTACCTGATAGCGTGCCGGAGCATTGTACATCACTTCCGCCTTCTCAATGCGACTGGAGGGGATACTTTTCAGCAAAGAATAAAGCTGTTCGGTACTCATGGTGGTAACTTTGCCATCCAGTATTACAGTTACCCCCTGCCCTGCCAACATCAACCCGCCATTCATCTCGGTTACGCCCGGCAGTTCCTTCACAGCGTCATAAGCATTATCTACGGGTAGATTACCAATAAGGCGCGGAAGATCGTACACCAGTTTACCTTGCTCCGCTTTCACGATGGGACGTTGCCCGGTAATCATTATTTCGGGAAGAGATTGATAAAGACTGTCCAGCTGCTTGTCTTGTGTTATAATACTGTCTGCGCTGAGCGTCCGTTCGCTCTCAATATCCATACTTTTCGTTATTTCCTGAGCGGAAACTCCTGCGCTCAATGCACATAGCATCAGGGAAAGATAGTAATAAGACCTCATGTTCATTTGTTTTAGATACGACATAAATGTGTTCAGACTTAGATATTATTGGATGTTAACCTTGGTTGACAGGCCTATTAACCAACGTTGACAAGCCTGTTAACCAAGGTTGACAGACCTGTTGACCAAGGTTAGCACCCAATTATGCAAGGGAACGAACTGGATTATCCCTATATCTTTTGCAAAAGATGCCTTGTGCAAAACCGAATCATCCCTTAAGCTCTTGCACTGCAAAGTACGGTGAAATCTTCCGGACTTTGTGTTATCCGGAACTTACGTAGTCTTATCTAGTGTTATCTGAAGTGTTATTTAGTCTTACCGTTCATACATGTAGTGGTTATCTTTCCTATCTTTGTCCATATAAATACAAGAGCTACATGAAACTGCCATTCAAACCTATCGCTATATTAGTCATAATCTCTCTGCTGGGTATCTTTATTTACCAGGCATATTGGATCACGGGGCTATACAAAACAATGAAGCACGAATTGGAACAAAGCATCGTAGAAGCCATGCGCATGAGTGATTATAATGAGATGATGCTTCGTGTAAAGGAGATGCAAAAAGAAAATAAAGCCCACGGTTCCGTAGAGGTTTCAGCTGGATACAATTCCGATTCCGGAAAATCATTTGTCCGCAGCAGTACAACTGTTAACCAAACAGACAGTGCCGGAAGTCGTTCACTTTTAAAAGAAGGTATCCCTATGAAGTATGATAGTGTATCAGTGAGTTACCCGAACGACTCGACAAGAGATATCCTTTTCACACAGGGACAGGAAGGCACAAATATTTCAGTCTGGGCAGAAAGAGATTCAGTAAAAGAGGTCCTGGAGGATACAGTGATCAATGAGGATGAATCTCAGGCTTCTTTAAGAGCCGAAGGTGGAATAGACATGATGTTGCGTGACCAAAGTAGTATGATGGAACTTGCCACTTTCATCCAGCGCGGAATGCACTCGGGGCTGGATATTTTTATAGAACCTGATATAGCCGTTTATGACAGTCTGCTGAATACCTATCTGCAAGAACGGGGGCTTAAACTTCCCTACCGATTGGAGCGTCTTCATTCCGGTGCTGATCCGGACTCAACGCTGGTTTATACTGATACGCTCGCCATTGTCGGGACTCCCGGATACATACCCAGTGAAAAAGCAAAACAATATAATTATGCTTTCGACATTCACTCCAATCAAAGTTACCGCCTCACAATAGAGCCTATTTATAAGATTGTATTGCGGCAGATGAGCGGTATTCTTACCACATCATTCGTCATTCTTATTATATTAGGTTTCTCCTTCTGGTTTCTTATCCGCACCATTTTGCGGCAGAAAACACTGGAAGAGATGAAGAGCGACTTTACCAACAACATTACCCACGAGCTGAAAACACCTATTGCTGTGGCGTATGCCGCCAACGATGCTTTGCTTAATTTCAATCTGGCAGAAGACAAGCAACAACGGGATAAGTATCTGGGTATCTGCCAAGAACAGTTACAGCGATTAAGCGGACTGGTGGAACAAATTCTCTCCATGAGTATGGAACGCCGTAAAACCTTCCGTTTGCATCCGGAGACGCTCAGCTTGCACGATCTGTTCCCGGCACTTATCGAACAGCATAAACTGAAAGCGGGCAAGCCTGTAGAAATCAATCTCGACATTGCACCGGAAGACCTGACAATCATTGCCGACCGTACACACTTCAGTAATATTCTGAGTAACCTGATAGATAATGCCATCAAATACTCTCCGGATAAAGCCGACATAATGATCTGTTGCCGGAAAAAGGAAACGGAACAAGTGGAAATCTCAGTTATAGACCACGGTATTGGTATCCCTACGGATAAACAACCTCACATTTTCGATAAATTCTACCGGGTTCCGACAGGAAATATCCACAATACCAAAGGCTACGGGCTGGGGCTTTTCTACGTAAAGACAATGGTAGAAAAGCACGGTGGAATTGTAACTGTACGAAGTGAAGCGGGAAAAGGAAGTACTTTTACAATAAGGATCTGAATAACGTTGCTTGTTATGGTGTACAACATTGCTTGTTACAACACATTACATTGCTTGTTATGACGCATTACATTGCTTATTATGAAAATGAATCAAGATATGGACAAAATCAAGGTACTGCTGGTTGAGGATGAACAAACCCTCGCCATGATTATCAAAGATACGCTGGAAGGCCAGAACTTCATCATCCATACAGCTGCCGATGGCGAGGAAGGTCTGCGTATGTTCTTCGACTTACGCCCTGATGTACTGGTAGCAGATGTTATGATGCCTCGTATGGATGGTTTTGAAATGGTACGCCATATCCGTCAAACCGACAAACGAACTCCGGTACTTTTTCTCACCGCCCGTTCTTCCATCAACGATGTGGTAGAAGGCTTTGAACTCGGGGCCAACGACTATCTGAAAAAGCCTTTCGGTATGCAGGAACTTATCGTACGCATTAAAGCGCTGGTGGGCAAAGCATTTACATTCAAAGAGGAACCGAAGAAGGAAGAAACCTGTTTCAAGATAGGCGATTACCTTTTCAACTCTGTCACACAGATATTATCCCATACCGGAATAGAGCAGGAACTCTCCCACCGCGAGGCCGAAATCCTGAAACGCCTGTGCGAAAACCGTAATCAGGTAGTGAATACCCAGAATATCCTGCTCGATCTTTGGGGGGACGACAGTTTCTTCAATTCGCGCAGCCTGCACGTGTTCATCACTAAATTACGACATAAACTTTCCAAGGACGAACGTATCCGCATTGTCAATGTCCGAGGCATCGGATACAAACTTATCATCAACTAATGCAATTCAGGAAGTTGAATTATGTTCATAATTCAACTTCCCATTTACATAATTAGGAAATAGAAAAACGGGCTGCATTTCTACACGAGATACAGCCCGTTCATTTACTGGTTAGAGAGGAACAAAATAGATTGCTTATCTACTAATTCAATTATTTACCCTCCAAAGATAATAACTATTTCCAAATAACAGGATACTATATACAACTTTTATTTTAATAAATGCTATATATTTCCATAATTCATACTTATTTCATATATTCGCCATTAAATAAAGGCTATTAAGTAATGAAATATATAGGACTAATCATACTTTTCTGTCTTTTCTCCTTTCGGATAAGTGCTCAGAATGAAATACCAGCTGACAGTGTGCGTAGTATGGATATGTCGGAAACAAAGGAATTTGATGGTTTTCTTCTGGATATGAATTTAATGAAGATGGCAGTTCCCCAGCTACCTAAAATAAAATTGGAAATTCCGGATGCCAGCAAAGATTATAGTTTCTTATTTCGCTTGGACCCGAACATAACCTACTCTCAAGGCTACTCACACCTGTTTAGCTTGGGCAGTTCCACCCTATACAGTATGAATCCTTTCGGATTGACAGGTTTTGGTTCATCTCCTCAAAACCTGCAGATGGGAAGCTTCCGACTGAAGAATGGCATGCGTATCAATACCTATGGAGAATACAACAAAGACGGATGGAAAGTTCCAAATCCTTCTGCCCTACCGTGGGAACGGAATAATTTTAAAGGCGCTTTTGAACTGAAATCAGCGAATGGATCGTTCGGCATAAGAATCGAAGTGCAACAAGGAAGAACAGCACCTTATTAGATATGAATATGAAGAAAAAAATCTTGGTTATAGGCGCCAACGGGTTTACAGGACGCCGGATATTAAATGATTTGTCGCGCAACGACGAATACATTGTAACGGGTTGTTCTCTGCATGACGACATTGCTCCGGATTCTGGAAATTATCGTTTTATCAGTGCAGACGTCTGCCAGATGGGAGAACAAAGTGCACTATTCAGGGAAGTACGCCCTAATGTGGTGATTAACACTTCTGCCTTATCAGTTCCTGATTATTGTGAAGCTCACCATGAGGAAGCGGATAGTATCAACGTCAATGCTGTAGGACAGTTGGCATTCCGGTGTGAAGCATCCGCTGCACGCCTTATCCATCTTTCTACCGACTTTGTATTCAATGGAGATACAATGCAGCTTTATACGGAAGTAGATACACCTGATCCGGTCAACTATTATGGTGTCACTAAGCTAAAAGGTGAAAAACGGGCAGCTGAGTTATGTAGTAATTATGCCATTGCCCGTGTAGCAGTAGTCTATGGCGCTGTCTTACCGGGACAACATGGAAATGTACTACAATTGGTTGCTGACCGTTTAAGAAACAACGAAGAAATACGAGTCGTTTCCGACCAATGGCGTACAGCAACTTATGTAGGAGATGTCTCGCAAGGAATAGAGAAGCTGATAAACTATCCTAATAATGGCATCTTCCATATCTGTGGCTCAGAATGTCTGACAATAGCTGATATTGCCTACCGCGTAGCAGATATCCTGAACCTGGACTATTCCTTAATTCTGCCAGTCACCACCAAGCAAATGGAAGAGGCAACTCCCCGCCCCCGTTTCAGTGGATTGAGCATAGAAAAAGCACGCAGGGAATTAGGATACCAGCCACACACTCTGGAAGAAGGTATCAAATTGATGTTTAATGTTGTTTAGCGATTGAGGGTTAGTACCCTTAATCATTAAACAACGTTTCCGCAATCCCACTTTCTTTTTTATACATTCGTACCATTTCCAAGAGTTCATCTCCATACTTTTCCACTCCTTTTTTACCAAAGTAAGGAATGCGGAGAAGAGTGGCCTTATCTTCCGGCAATAAATTCGTAATGCCGAGAATTGCCTTTTGCTGAATTATAGTATATACCGGTAATCCCAACCGGGACGCTTCTGCATTGCGCCATGCCACCAGACGCTTGTACAATTCGGGATGCAGGATGTCCGAAGGTACTTCCACAGTTGTTACCCTCTTACGTGCGGAACTACTTCCGCCATCTTCAGTTTCGTCTTTACGTTTTCTTCTTCCGGAGGAGTTGCCGCCACGTTTTTCTCCTTTATCCTTACCCGATGCGGCATCATCAATGGAAAGGACGGATTTCTGCTTCAGATATTCGCCTACATGGAATCCCTTATCAATTACGAATTCCAGTAAATCGACTTTCAAGAGAAGCAAATCATCCAACTCTTCACTGGCTGTCTTCAACTGTTTCTTCAGCTCTTTATTGTCAGATTCTACAATTGTACTACTTCTGATAGCATCCAAGGGTGCCAATTGTTCTTTGAAATATTCCGCTCCCAAGTGAATGCGCTCCTGCAAACTTTTATCTGTAGCATAATCCGCCGCACCATCAACCAGGCGCGTATATTGTAAGCTAAATTTTTGAGCGACTTTCGTAACCTTTTCATGGAAACGTTCCGCTTCTGATTTATATTCAGTCAATAGTTTGGGATAGAGCTTGTACAAGTGTTCATCCACCAACCTCACAAAATGCTTCAATGCCAGTTCCAATGGTAAGAAATCAAACAATCCTGATAACAATTCCAGAAAATACGCTTGTTGCAATCTCCGGTAACGCGTTTCATCAGGCTCATTTCTACGTGCATCTTCTGTAAAGGTATCCACAGCACTGTCACTGATTACTGCCCTGGCAGATAATGGAGCACTTAATACCAGACCTTCCAACGTCTTACAACGGCTCAATGCCACATACGTCTGTCCGTGCGCAAAGGAAGCGCTGGCATCAATTATCGCACGCTCAAACGTCAAACCCTGACTTTTATGAATGGTTATAGCCCATGCCAGTTTCAGTGGGAATTGTTTGAAGACTCCCTCTATATCTTCTGTAATCTCTTTTGTCTCTTCATCCAGCACGTATTTTGCATTGGTCCATTCCTCTTCTTGCAGCATAAAGACGTCCTCACTTCCTTTACTACGCACCTCAATGCCTAAAGCGGATACATTTACCACCTCACCGATCATACCATTGTAATAACGGTGTTCACCGGATGAATCGTTCTTTACAAACATGATTTGCGCACCACATTTTAACTCCAGTACTTCATCAGTAGGATAAGAATATTCAGGAAATTTACCATCTATCTGGGCGCGAAAGGTAAAAGAACGACCGGGTAGTTGTGCCAGTTCATATTCATTGATACGTTGCGCCTGGTAATTATGGGTGGTAAGTTGGATATATCCTTCCTCTTTCGCAGGATTGAAATTTGGAATGTATCTACAGTTCAGTTCATCCAACAAAGTTTTGTCACAACGATTCTCCCGGATACGGTTCAACATATCCAGAAAATGAGTATCACTCTGTCGATAAACTTTCTTCAATTCAATGGTACAGTACTCCGATTTCCTCAATGCACGGCTGGAAAAGAAATAGGGAGTATCATAATAGCGGTTTAGCATCTGCCATTCTTCGTCTTTGATAACCGGAGCAAGTTGCTGCAAATCTCCGATCATCAATAATTGTACACCACCAAAAGGCTTGCTACGGTCACGGAAACGACGCAACACATCATCTATCGCATCCAAGAGGTCGGCACGTACCATACTGATCTCATCAATCACAAGCAGGTCTATACTACGCATGATGTTAAGTTTCTCTTTTCCGAAACGGAAACGGTATTGTGCCTTACCATCTGCACTGAATGAAGTATCGGGTACGTAAGGGGCAAAAGGTAGCTGGAAAAAAGAATGAATAGTTACACCACCTGCATTAATAGCCGCAATGCCTGTCGGGGCAAGAACAACCATACGTTTAGGACTTCCGGACTTCAATTGTCGCAAGAATGTAGTTTTTCCAGTACCTGCTTTACCGGTCAGGAAGAGATGAGTGCCTGTATTTTCTATAAATTGCCATGCAAGTGACAATTCCGGGTTTTGTTCCATTATTTCATAAATGTTGTTTGGAGGTGTAAAGGTAACATAAATAAAAGAGGAAAAGCCCTATCGGCACATCTTTTTACATAAAAATGAAAAAAGCTACAAGCTACGAGCTACAAGTGGCTGCACTATATTCCGAAAGGCACTCGTAGCTTGTAGCTTGTAACCCGTAGCTTTCTTACTTGAGACTTCCCGCGATTATATCCAATAATTCGTTTGTAATCGCTTGCTGTCTGCTTTTATTATATTGCTTCGTCAAATCTTGTATCAGTTCATTCGCATTATCTGTTGCAGTCTGCATAGCAAGTGTACGGGCAGCATGTTCAGAGGCATTGGAATCTTGAAGTACAGTAAAAAGCTTCTGGCTCAACACCTTTGGCAGCAAATCTGCAATAAGTTGTCCGACAGATGGCTCCACTATATAATCATTCTGAAAACCGCGTTTTCCCGATCCTTCTGTTGCAGCAGTTGCTTCCACCTTACTTAAATCAATAGGAAGATATTCCTCACGCGTTAGTATCTGTGACCCCATCGACTTGAAGTGATGGTAGATCAGCTCTACACGGTCGATTTGTTTTTCTACAAACTCTTGCATCAACAATCCAGCAAGTTCATATGCTTGCACATAGGATGGTTTCTCTGCCATTCCCTGATAATTTCCTCGCGATGTATAGCCTAACTTCTTAGTAGCTTGTTCCACCTTCTTTCCTATAGGATATATCAGGATGTTCTCCTTACCAAGTGATTTGTATTCTTCCAGCGTTTCTCCAAGCTTCTTTACCACATTCGCATTGAAAGCTCCGCACAGCGAACTGTTGGATGAGAAAACCACGACCGCTACCCGCGTTACAGGACGCACTTCGGTATAAGGCGACTCGAACGTGGCATCTGTAGACAAGAAGTTTGTCAGAATTTCATTCAGTTTCTGTTGATAAGGCAGCATATTCTCAATCCGCGATTGTGCTTTGTGCAACTTTGCGGATGCCACCATCTTCATCGCCGATGTAATCTGACGCGTACTCTTGACGGAGTTTATTCTGTTTTTTACTTCTTTTAAAGAACCCATAGCATCTTTTTTAGTGGTAAGTGATTAATGATTAGTGATAAGCGGCACATGAGCGCATACCACTAATCACTTGTCACTAAACGTTAATCACTAATCCAAATATTGTTTCGACATGAGATCCGCAGTTTCCTCTATCTTCTTACAAACATCATCATCAATGACACCACTCTTTAGTACATCGAGTACATCCGCACGATGATTCATTTCAAGTGCTTCCAAAAAACTACGTTCAAAATCAGTCACCTTATCTAACGGAACATTACGCAACAGTCCATGAGTACCACAATAAAGAATGGCAATCTGCTTCTCTACCGGCATCGGACTATATTGCGGTTGAACCAACAAACGGGTATTCTTTTGTCCCTTATCAATGGTCAGTGCTGTAACAGGATCCATATCGCCACTGAACTTTGTAAATGCTTCCAGTTCACGATATTGCGCCTGGTCTATCTTTAATGTACCGGCCACTTTCTTCATCGCCTTAATCTGAGCATTACCACCCACACGACTCACGGAAATACCTACGTTAATAGCCGGACGGTTACCTTGGTTAAACAAATCAGTATCAAGGAATATCTGTCCGTCGGTGATAGAAATCACATTCGTCGGAATATAGGCAGATACGTCTCCTGCCTGCGTTTCGATGATAGGCAATGCAGTCAGTGATCCGCCACCTTTCACTTTACCTTTCAGGCTTTCCGGCAAATCATTCATTTCACGTGCCACTTCTTCCTGATTAATAATACGCGCAGCACGCTCCAGCAAACGGGAGTGCAGATAGAAGATATCACCCGGATACGCTTCACGTCCTGATGGACGGCGTAAAATCAGTGATACTTCACGATAAGCTACAGCCTGCTTAGAAAGATCATCATAAACTACCAATGCATGACGACCGGTATCACGGAAATATTCACCAATGGCAGCACCTGCAAACGGAGCATAATACTGCAACGCAGCCGGATCACCTGCCGTAGCAGCAACAACAATCGTATAATCCATTGCGCCATATTCACGCAATGTGTTTACAATGGTAGCGACCGTAGAAGCTTTCTGACCAATAGCTACATAGATACAATACACAGGGTTTCCTGCCTCATAATTGGCGCGTTGATTGATGATCGTATCGATAGCAATAGCCGTCTTTCCCGTCTGACGGTCACCGATGATCAACTCACGTTGTCCGCGACCGATAGGTATCATGGCATCCACGGCTTTCAATCCGGTTTGCAACGGCTGATTTACAGGCTGGCGAAAGATAACACCCGGTGCTTTACGTTCCAAAGGCATCTCACACAGTTCTCCACCAATAAGACCTTTGCCGTCCAGTGGTGCCCCCAACGGATCGATAACACGTCCCAGCATACCCTCTCCCGCCATAATGGAAGCGATTCGCTTGGTACGCTTTACGACGTAGCCTTCTTTGATTTTATCTGTAGGGCCCAGCAAAACAGCGCCTACGTTGTCCTCTTCCAGGTTCATCACAATCGCCTTGATACCGTTATCAAACTCCAACAGTTCGTTTGCTTCGGCATTGCGCAGTCCATAGATACGTGCCACACCGTCACTGACTTGCAGCACCGTACCGATTTCATCCAACTGCACACGGGTATCGATTCCCTCTAACTGATGACGGAGAATATCGGAGACTTCGCTTACTTTTATATTTTCAGACATGATTCTTTAGTGATTAATGATTAGTGCTTATACAATTCTTCTGTTCCTATCAATGAACTGTTGTTTCACTCTCTTAAGTTGCGTGGCAATGCTGGCATCCAGGCGGAAATCGTTAATATCAAATATGAAACCTCCTTCAATAGAAGGATCAACTTCGGTTTGCAACTCCATCTGTGCATGTAGCAGAGTAGAAGCACTATTCCGAATGCGTTCCCAGACATCCCGGCTCACAGGTACGGCGGTAATCAGTTTTCCTACACCAATATGCTTCAACTTCCTGTATAGGTCAAGATAAGTCAGGCAGATGTACTGCAAATAGTACTCCCGCCGATTTCTCAGCACAAGGGTGATAAAACGGGAAAATTCCCGGCTCACTTCTCCATTGCCTACGGCAGCGGTGCAAATCAGAGCAAACTTCTCATTGATTTTCAAAATGGGATTATCCAACGCCTCACGTAAATCAGGATGCTTACGAAAGCTCCGTTCCAGCATACGCAATTCATGATATACGCGGTCTTCTGCCCCCGTATCTTTCGCATATTCTATCAACGCTTTGGCATATCGCATCGAAACAATTCCTATATCCATTTCCTTTAATTATTAGTGATCAGCGATTCATAATCAGCATTACGCTAATCACTCATCGCCAATCGCTTTATCGCTACTTAATTGCTTCTTGAGGCTGCCAGCACTTCGTCCAGCATCCGGTCTATCATCTCCATTTGTTCGTGCTCTTCATCCAGATTCTTACGGATTACTTTCTCCGCAATATCTACAGAAAGCACGGCAACCTGGCGACGAATATCACGTATTGCCTCTTCTTTTTCTTGCTGTATCTGCTTCTTCACATCGTCCAGCTCTTTCTGCGCGGCGACTTCCGCCTGCTTGCGTGCTTCGACGATAATCTTGTCACGCTCGTGCATCGCCTCCCGCAGAATGCGTCCTTGCTCCTTATTGGCAGCAGCAACCAATGCTTCACTCTCAGCTTTCAGCCTTTGAAGTTGCGCATTAGCTTCTTTTGCCACTTCCAGCGATTGGTCAATGTAGGTTCTACGACCTTCTACCATTTTGGTAATGACAGGAAAGCCATACTTCGCCAACACCACGAACACCACGCCGAATGACAAAAGCATCCAGAACAGCAGACCACTATCGGGTAATAACAATGACATAATTTATCTACATTTTAGTTATAAGAAGAACACTAACAAACACACAACTACCGCCAACAGGGCAACGCCTTCAATCAATGCAGCGGCAATAATCATGTTCATACGAATGTCTCCTGATGCTTCCGGCTGGCGGGCAATAGCCTCCATAGCTGAACCACCAATTTTACCAATACCTAAACCTGCGCCAATAACGGCAAGTCCGGCGCCAAGTGCTGCACCTAATTTACTAATTCCGGCTGCAGCTGCAGTAGCTTGCAATAATACAGATAGTAACATAATTCTTAATTTTTAAATGGTTTATTATTAATTGTTGTTTTCTTTCACTTTAACTTCTTTATGTTCTTCCTGAGCCAATCCGATAAATACGGCAGACAACATAGTGAATACATATGCCTGGATAAATGCTACCAGCAACTCCAACGCATTCATAAAGATGTTGAACAGCACAGAGGCTACGGTCAGCGTACCATTTAATGCAGGGCCCATGCTGGCAGAAATAAAGATGAGGCACGTCAATACCAGCATTGCCATGTGCCCGGCCAACATATTGGCAAAAAGACGGATCATCAAAGCAAATGGCTTGGTAAAGATACCGAAGAATTCAATAAAAGGCATCATCGGCACAGGTACTTTCAACCACCAGGGCACATCCGGCCAGAAGATATCTTTCCAATAAGTTTTCGTTCCAAACAGGTTGACGGCAACAAATGTAAAGAGTGCCAGCACCATCGTAATAGCGATATTACCCGTCACATTGGCTCCACCCGGAAAGATGGGAATCAGCCCCATGATATTATTTATAAAAATGAAGAAGAACGCTGTCAGCAGGTAAGGCGCAAACTTTCGATATTTCGGCCCTACACAACTCTTGATGATATCGTCGTTCACCATCATAATAAACATCTCCATAAAGCCGATGAAGCCACCCGGAGCCGCACTGCCTTGCGGATGTTTTCGATACCACTGAGCAACAGCTAAAATAATAATCAGCAGCAATACACTGTTAATCAGCAATGACAACGTCACTTTGGTGATCGAAATATCCCAAGGACGTATTTCATTTCCAGCTGCGTCATATTCCACTACTTTACCTTCGTATTTACTACCTGCCGGAGCTATAGAGAATCCCTCGTAAGAACCTTCATTCTCTTCCAAACGAGAAGAGAGAAAAGCATGCCAGCCAGTCTGCGAACTATATACGATAATAGGCAACGGAATAGTAACATGCGTCTTTCCCCATGTAGTGATATGCCATTCGTAAGCATCGCCAATATGTCCGAAGACGATTTCTTTCACATCTACCGTATTTTCTTTCTGTTCGGCAGAAGTGACATCATCCCGTTTGGCTATGCTGTCAAGCTCCGCTTCAACACCCTGTGCCGCAACGGGCAGAGTGGTGAACAGCATTCCCTGCATCAGGAGTATTCCAGTCAATAGATTACGCATTTGTTTCATTTTTCTTTTCTTTTTTCTGTTTCTTTCCTACTTCATAAGTAAAGAAGAACCACGTCTCATATATCAAATAGACTATGTAATAAAGGATGAATGTCAACAGAAATAACTTGGCTTCTTCACGTACTGCAAAGCAATACACCACCAAGAGTATCACGGAGAGCAACATTTTCATCACTTTCATCGCCATGTAAAGCAGCAACATCTTCTGCGGGGCATGTTTACGACACGCGTCGAACATAGATATTTCAAAAAAACCGAACAAGAAGAAATACACCGGAATAAAAGGGTATCCTCCGAAATAGTGTCCAGGTAATAGATAATGTAAAATCCCTGCGCCCACCCATCCTGCTATTAACGTTAACAGGGTGATCTGGTATAAGAAATTGCGTTTTGTCAAGCTGATACTCATAGTACTAAATTAAAAATTAGAAATAAAAGATAATTCCGGAAAAGGAAACATTAGTCAACACAGGCGGAAACCACTCCACCGCTTAACTCAACGAACCCACCTTCGATATCAAGAGTCTGTTCTTCGCCCCCTTCCGGTACATATATCACCTTTCCTTCACGAAGTGAGGACACGATGGGTGCATGTTGCGGAAGAATGGTAAACGTTCCTATCGTTCCAGGCAGCGTTACACTTTCAATCTCTCCATTATATATTTCCTTTTCAGGAGACACTATGTTCAAATACAACTTCTTCATAGCCTCTTTCCCTTCTTCTAATTTTTAACCATTTACTTGTTCCAATAACTTCTTGCCTTTCTCTATTGCTTCTTCAATCGTACCAACATTCAGGAAAGCAGGTTCGGGCAGATAGTCCACCTCACCATCCAGAATCATCTTAAAGCCTTTGATGGTATCTTCTATTGGCACCATCGTTCCCGGTACACCGGTAAACTGTTCGGCAACTGCAAACGGTTGCGACAAGAAACGTTGTACACGGCGTGCACGATTCACTAATATACGGTCGGCATCCGAAAGCTCTTCCATACCAAGAATAGAAATAATATCCTGTAGTTCCTTGTTACGCTGCAAGATTTGTTTCACCCGTTGTGCCACTTCATAATGCTCTTCTCCTACAACATGCGGGTCAAGGATACGTGAAGTGGATTCCAAAGGATCCACAGCAGGGTAAATACCCAACTCAGTAATCTTACGACTCAATACCGTCGTGGCATCCAAGTGTGTAAAGGTAGTAGCAGGCGCCGGGTCGGTCAAGTCATCAGCAGGTACATATACAGCCTGCACGGAAGTGATAGAACCATTGCGGGTAGAAGTGATGCGTTCTTGCATCGCACCCATTTCAGTAGCCAACGTTGGTTGGTAACCTACAGCCGAAGGCATACGTCCCAGCAAAGCAGATACTTCGGAACCAGCTTGTGTAAAACGGAAAATATTATCTATAAAGAACAATATATCACGCGAGCCACCGGTTTCAGCACCCTGGTCACGGAAAGACTCAGCTACTGTCAGTCCGGATAATGCCACAGATTGACGTGCACCGGGAGGTTCGTTCATCTGACCGAATATTAAAGAAACCTGTGATTTCTCCACTTCATTGTAATCCACTTTAGACAAGTCCCAGTTTCCTTCTTCCATACTTTTCTTGAACTCCTCACCATAACGGATCACACCGGATTCAATCATTTCACGCAAGAGGTCGTTACCTTCACGGGTACGCTCTCCTACTCCTGCAAACACAGAAAAACCATGTTGTTTCTTAGCAATGTTATTGATGAGTTCCTGGATCAGTACTGTTTTGCCTACACCAGCTCCACCGAACAAACCGATCTTGCCACCCTTGCTATAAGGTTCCAGCAAGTCGATAACCTTGATACCTGTATAGAGCACCTCTTGTACGGTAGTCAAATCTTCAAACTTAGGAGGATCACGGTGTATGGGATAAGCACCGGCACGGTCTAGCTCTTTCATACCGTCGATGGAATCACCCACTACATTCATTAACCGACCTTTAATCTGGTCGCCCACCGGCATAGTAATAGGACCGCCTGTGGGATGCACTTTCATACCCCTCTGCAAGCCGTCTGTACTATCCATGGCTACGGTTCTCACCGTGTTCTCGCCGATGTGTTGCTGCACTTCTACGATTAATGTTTTTCCATTTGATCTTTTTATCTCCAGTGCGTCATGGATACTTGGAAGCATCAATTCGGCATCCGTACCCTCAAAATAGACGTCTACTACCGGTCCGATGACCTGAGAGATATGTCCGATAATTTGTGACATAAGCAATCTTTTTATATAATTTCTCTTTTTCTAAACTCTTCGAGTCGCGTTCTTGTCATTCCGCTGCTATGAGCTTAACACCTATTGAATAGTTTTTGTTCAAAGCTTCAAATCTTAATCCTAACGGGATAGTTACATAAGCAACTTTGCAAATGTAAACACAAAAACTTTCAGATTGTACTCTATGAAAACGTTTTTTCTATAAATTATACCCTTTTGAACTATTATTACTACAATCAGAACAAAAAAGCGACATCCATTTAACGTTGCTTAACATTCACCAACAGATACAAAGAAGGAATTCTGTTATTTTTGTATGAACAAAACAACATTTAGCAAGTTATCTTTTGAAGTATAAATTTAATGAAAGGAAAAAGCATGAATTCACATCAAAATCCATTCGCAGGAAACACCCCACAGGATGTAACTGAAAGACAAGGCGAAAATGCCATTTTCATTGTTTACAAATTAAATCAATCTCCTGATTCAGTTGAGAAAGTAAAAGACGTATGTGCCAATTTCTCGGCATTAATACGTAGTATGCGTAACCGTTTCCCCGATGCACAGTTCAGTAGCACGATAAGCTTTGGTGCAGACGTATGGGACCGTATTTTCCCAGGCAAAGGTAGGCCCAAAGAACTGGAAGTTTTTAAGGAAATCAAGGGAAGTAAACAAACAGCAGTATCTACTCCTGGTGATATATTGTTTCATATCCGCGCTAAGCAAATGGGGTTATGTTACGAGTTTGCCTCTATTATTGATGAAAAGCTGAAAGGCGCTGTTGAAGCTATTGATGAAACTCATGGTTTTAGATATATGGATGGCAAAGCAATCATTGGGTTCGTAGATGGAACAGAATCTCCGGCTGTAGACGAAAATCCTTATCACTTTGCCGTAGTTGGTGAAGAAGATCCTGATTTTGCCGGTGGAAGTTATGTATTTGTGCAGAAATATATTCATGACATGGATGCCTGGAATGCCCTTTCGGTAGAAGAACAGGAAAAAGTGATAGGCCGACGTAAATTCAATGATGTGGAGTTATCGGATGAAGAAAAACCGACGAATGCACACAATGCCGTTGCTAATATCGGTGATGATCTGAAAATCGTACGTGCAAATATGCCCTTTGCAAATACGGCAAAAAGAGAATATGGCACCTATTTTATAGGCTATGCAAGTACATTCAGTACTACACGTCAGATGCTGGAAAGTATGTTTATTGGAAATCCGGTAGGTAACACCGACCGTTTGCTAGATTTCAGTACTGCAATTACAGGAACTCTGTTCTTTGCACCATCCTATGATTTTCTTGGAGAAGAGTAGTAACAAGAAGACATAAAAAAAGGCTATCTATCCCAGACAGCCAATCTTTTGTTAACCTTAAATCTAATACTATGAAAAACACATTGCAAAGGTACGGCTTTTCTTGATTTCTCCAAATTTCAGAGTCATTTCACTGCGTTTTACAACAAGGTTTAATAGTTACATCCACCTTGTTAACAGTTTGCCAAGAAAAAGACGGAAATAACACTATATTTTAAACAGGAATTAAGAATATACCGAAGGGATTAGAAATGACTCAGCCTCCTGTCAGAGACGCACCAAAAAGGGATCAAGCCCCTACTTGCTCCGTACCATTCCCGTATAGAGGTACCTTCAACCGAATTTGGTACGGAGTTGGTACGGATCAAGTATGCTCCAAGTCCGGCTTTGTCCCTTTCCGGGTATAAGGAAGAAACCGGTAATCCCGCCAACGGGTTACTTAAAAAAAATAGTACATTAAACGATACTTGATATCGCAGACTCAACGAATTGTTTCATTGGATCAAAAAAAACGCAAACAAAAGCCTCCTCAGGTTGTTTCTAATGACAAGCAAAAATAGACCTTGATTATGAAAAAGTTTAAAATCAATTTATTGGGAAGCATATTGTTGCTGATATCTGTCTCTGTGCATGCCGACAATACACCCGAAAAGGTGCAGGAAGTATTCAGAAAGATGTACCCTAAAGTAGCGAACGTAGAATGGGAACATAAAAATGATTACCATATTGCCGGATTCGTATCGGATAACCACGAAATGAACGTTTGGTTCGGCAACAATGCCCAGTGGATAATGACAGAGACAAATGTCGGAAGCCTGGAGGACGTCCCTGCTCCCATAGCTAAAGCATTCATGCAGACAGAGACACCTCCCATACGAATCAGATATATAAAGATAATTACCTTCCCCAAAATGCCTACTGTAGTAATCATCGATATAGAAGAGTATAACTCCGACAAAGAAATTCAGCTTTTCTATGCTCCTGACGGTAAACTACTACAGAGTCTTGATGTATCCGGTGGTGATGGAGAAATCTATCCCGAGCTATTCGGATAACACATAGTTTTTACAAAAAATGAAAACAAATACGCAGAATAATGTGTTATTTACTTATATAACTATATAAAAGAATGACTTATGAGCAGACGTTCACAGCTGGAGCATGAAGTATCATTAGCTCAAAAACGTATCAAAGAAGCTCCCAAAGATACGCCGGCAAACATCAGAAAAATTTGGGAACAAGAGTTAGTTGACCTTGAAGTAGAGTTGAACAATCTGACTGACGACGAGGAAGACAATAACGATTAACGCTCCAATTATGAAATGGGATAATCAACTGATAAATCATTTGCAATGGTCGAATGCAATTATCAATCGTGAAGGAAAAGAAATCGTAGCGCAAGAAATTGCTGCAATGGCGAAAGAAGGTGATGTGATTGGGGCTGGTTCCGGCTCTACTGTCTACCTTACATTATTTGCATTGGCGGAACGTATTCGCAAAGAATCTCTGCACATAGAGGTTATCCCTGCCTCTGCTGAAATTTCCATGAGCTGCATACAACTGGGTATACCACAAACTACTCTTTGGAATAAACGTCCGGATTGGGCTTTTGATGGTGCTGATGAAGTAGATCCGGAACGGAGTCTGATAAAAGGACGTGGTGGAGCCATGTTTAAAGAAAAACTTCTGATAAAAAGTAGTGGCAAGAGTTTCATTATTATTGACGACACAAAACTGGTTGATCATTTGGGGAGCCGCTTCCCAATACCTGTAGAAGTATTTCCAAGCGCATTGACTTTTGTAGAGAGTGAGATGCAGCGATTAGGAGCTTCTGAAATAACACTGCGTCTTGCCGGTGGAAAAGATGGACCTGTTCTGACTGAAAATGGTAATTTTATTCTTGATACCCGCTTCAGTTATATTGACCCTTCTTTGGAAGAAAATTTAAAAGCGATTACCGGAGTAATTGAAAGCGGACTTTTTATCGGATATGATGTTGAAATAGTAGTTGCGAAATAGGACAACAGTTGTCGCAAAGAATGTGACAACTGTTATCTTATTATATAGAAAGTAAATCTTAATATACCTCTACTTTTTCAGCAATACGTTTTGCTTTGTCCCGTAATGCATCCAAATCCGAGTTTAGCGGGGCATAACACAACACTACTCCCATACGACGGTTAACACGTGTTGTCGGCTTACCAAAAATACGAATATAGGTATCCTCTTCCTTTGTTACCTCCTCAATACCTCTATAATTCGGACGTTCCTGGCTGGCAATTGTTGAGAGAACAACAGCACTGGCTCCTATCCTTTCCTGTTTGATATTTGGAATGGGCAGGCCGAGTACTGCACGCAAATGAAGTTCAAACTCATTCAGGTTTTGTGTACCGGCTAAAGTCACCATGCCCGTATCATGTGGACGCGGAGAAAGTTCCGAGAAATACACTCCATTTTCATGACTCAAGAAAAATTCAACTCCCCAAAGACCGGCACCCGTCAGAGCGCGTGTTACTTTTTCAGCCATTTCCTGTGCTTCTTTCAAGTGAGCAGGATCAATGTGAGCCGGCTGGAAACTTTCGCGATAGTCTCCTCCTTTCTGTACATGACCGATAGGAGGACAAAATAATGTAGGGCCATTCTTCTGCGTTACAGTAAGCAGAGTTATTTCGCTATCAAACTTTATAAATTCTTCAATAATAAGTTCCTTTATATCACCACGACTACCGTTGCAACCATATTCCCAGGCATGTTCCAGTTCATCCGCACTCTTCACAAGAGACTGTCCTTTTCCAGAAGAAGACATCAATGGTTTCACCACACAAGGAAAACCAATTTTCTCAGAAGCAGCTTTCAACTCATCGAAAGATTTGGCATAAAAATATTTAGCAGTTTTCAAGCCCAATTCCTGGGCAGCAAGATCACGGATAGCCTTGCGATTCATAGTAAAATTCACAGCACGCGCACTGGGTACTACCTGAATACCTTCTTTTTCAAAATCATAAAGACGCTCTGTGCGGATGGCCTCAATTTCCGGTACAATAATATCCGGCTGATGTTTGCGTACTACACGTTCCAAAGCATCGCCGTCAAGCATACTGAACACCTCACACTCATCAGCCACTTGCATGGCAGGCGCTCCGGCATAGGAGTCGCAGGCAATGATATATTGGCCTTTGCGTTGGGCAGAAATAACGAACTCCTTACCCAGTTCACCGGAACCTAACAATAAAATTTTCTTCATTTTTGCTATGTGTTTATATTAAGAAGCACAAATGTACATAAAAAAATAAGTAGCTACAGCTTTAAATAATTGAAAAAACAAATGGATAGCTCATTTTTATCTGTATCTTTGTACCATAAACAATAGGGTTTATTCTGAAATCTTCTTTGTGCATGTTTGCCTTTGCGGGATTCCGCAAATTATTCCATTCCAAATTTGACCTCACAATCAGCTCCTTTGTTCATTATACGATTCAATTGTTGTATGCTAATCCTGAATGATTGCATGCTACCATTAGTCAGAAAAACTAAGTGCAGTGTTTTTAAACTGCATAATATATAATAATTTTAGAATGGCAGTAAAAAGAGTAACATCAAGTAAAAGAGACAGAGAAAAAGCGAAACAGAGTAAGCGAGAAGAAAAACAGAAAAGAAAAGAAGAACGCTTGAGCAGTGGTAGCCGTAGCTTCGAAGAGATGCTGGCATACGTAGACGAAAACGGTATTCTTCATTCTACACCTGAAGGTGTAAAGCCTAAAGAGGAAATAGATGCTTCTGAAATAGAAATATCAATTCCTAAAAAAGGCGAAGCAGAAGAAATTCTGCCTTTAAACGGACGCATTGAACATTTTAATGTATCCAGAGGTTATGGTTTTATAAAAGATTTAGGAAGTGGTGAAAAATATTTTTTCCATATTACTTCTGCTCCTGAAGGTATAACAGAAGGAGACAACGTTACATTTGAAATTGAACGCGGTACGCGAGGTATGAACGCCGTGCGGATCTCAATCATTAATAAATAACAATTTTAACTTACAAAAAGAAATGAACATTTATGTTGCAAACTTAAGCTGGAACACAAACAGTGACAGCTTACAGGAATTATTTTCACAGTATGGCGAAGTAACTTCAGCCTACATTATTAACGACAGAGAGACGGGACGTTCACGCGGTTTCGGCTTCGTAGAAATGCCGAATGATGAAGAAGGTCAGAAGGCTATTGACACTCTTAACGAAACAGAATTTGAAGGTAAGAATATCGCAGTAAGCGTAGCTCGCCCCAGAACAGAAAGACCTGCAGGCGGCAACCGTGGTGGTGGTTACGGCGGCGGTAATCGTGGTGGCGGTTACGGTGGTGGCAACCGTGGCGGTGGTTACGGCGGTGGCAATCGTGGTGGTGGCTATGGCGGCGACCGCGGTGGAAGATATTAATCTTACAGCTAAACAACAAATGAGAACTGTTCGGAATAATTTCCGGACAGTTTTTTTATGCCCCTGTTCCATCTATTATATATCAATAATATCTATATTTGCATATATGGTAACAAGCAAACATATTATACTGACACTTTCACTGCTACTGTGCAATGTGTGCATCTACGCTGCTACGGTCAACTACTCCGTGCGCGGAAAAGTCATTGATAAACAATCTCGACAACCGATGGCATATGCCAACGTAGTGGTTGCTGGTATCCCAGGAAAAGGAGCGTCCACAGATTCACTGGGTATATTCCATATAGAACAAGTACCACCTGGGATTTATCGTTTCGAAGCAACGCTGATAGGATATAAAAGTGCTGTTACTTCCGAGTATTTGGTTTCTGCCTCTACACCTTTCATTGAGATTGAGATGGAAGAAGATGAAAATATGCTGGCTGCAATTGTGGTAACCCCCTCCCCTTTTAGGAAAACCGTGGAGAGTCCGGTAAGTATGCGTATTATCGGGCTACAAGAGATAGAAAAAAGTCCGGGAGGGAACCGGGATATTTCGCGAATTGTGCGGGCATATCCAGGTGTATCGTTCTCACCTATCGGATACAGAAACGATTTGATTGTACGGGGTGGATCACCCTCTGAAAACCGTTTCTATATGGATGGAATAGAGATCCCGAATATCAATCACTTTGCTACACAGGGAGCATCAGGTGGTCCGGTTAGCATCGTTAATGCAGATTTGATACGGGAAATCAGTTTCTATACCGGAGCATTTCCTGCGGATCGCTCCGGAGCAATGAGTTCTGTATTAGATTTCCGTTTGAGAGATGGTAATCCGGATAAACAGACTTATAAAGCGACCTTGGGAGCTTCCGAAGTATCCTTCAGTGGTAACGGGCACCTGAGCGATAAAACGACGTACCTGTTCTCTATCCGACAATCGTATCTTCAATTATTATTCAAGGCATTGGGGCTACCTTTCCTGCCTAATTTCATTGACGGGCAATTCAAACTAAAGACAAAATTATCAGCCCATGATGAACTGACTATACTGGGTCTGGCAGGAATTGATAAAATGAAACTGAATACGGACGAGAAAGGAGAAGATGCGGAATATATATTAAGTTATCTCCCTACCATTCATCAGGAAACATTCACCGTAGGAGCATCTTATCGCCATTATGCAGGAAAACACGTACAGACACTCACGCTAAGCCATAATTATCTGAATAATCGTAATGTGAAATATCTGAATAACGATGATTCTTCCGAAGATAATCTGACCCTCCGTCTGCGATCTGTAGAGCAAAAGACTACCCTTCGTTTTGAAAATCGAACAAGACTGGGACAATGGACTTTGAAAGAAGGTGTCGAAGTGAATTATTCTAATTACACCAACCGTACCAAACAACGGATACTCAGTTCCAGTTCTATCTACCACACGGATTTGAACATATTCAGCTGGGGCGGTTTCTTCTCCACAGACTATATCAGCACGAATAAACGGTTCTCCGCATCAGCAGGTATCCGGACAGATGGCAATAATTACAATCAGGAAATGAAAGAGTTATGGAAGCAACTTTCTCCCCGTTTTTCATTATCCTATGATCTTACCAAGCAATGGGCATTAAGTGGAAGTGCAGGTTTGTATTATCAACTCCCTCCATATACAGCTTTAGGATTTAAAGACAATGACGGCATCTATATAAATAAGAACCTTAAATACATGCAGGTTATAGAAACCAGTCTTGGGCTTGACTGGCATTTGGAGGACAGGTTGATGATCTCGGCAGAAGGATTCCTCAAACAATATGGACGCATGCCCCTTTCCGTACGGGATAATATCCCATTGGCATGTAAAGGAGATGATTATGGTACTGTAGGTAACGAAGTACTGATTCCTACAGAGCGCGGACGAGCTTATGGCATAGAAACCATGTTGCGTTGGCAAGTACCGGGACAATTTAATTTTGTATCTTCACTCACGTTATTTCGTAGTGAATTCCGTGATATCCCCTCTGCGTGGGATAATCGTTTTATCCTCAACGTCAGTGGCACCTACAATCTACCTCGCCGTTGGAGCATTGGAGGCAAACTCAGTTATATCGGTGGTGCTCCTTATACTCCTTATGATGAAGATAAGTCTTCATTGGTTGAAGCATGGAATGCGCAAGGACGTCCCTATTATGATTATTCAAAGTATAATACGGAACGACTTCCCAACTTTGCCCAATTCGATGTTCGTATAGATAAGTCTTTCTATTTCCATCGTTGCATGGTAGGCTTTTACATTGATATACAGAATATAACAGGAAGCAAACTGAAACAGCAGGATGTGATTATGAGTACAGGAGTTATTGAAAATCCTTCTGCTCCCATTGGAGAACAAAGATATAAAATGAAGTATTTAAAACAGGAAAGTGGAACAGTTTTACCGTCAATCGGACTTACGGTGGAGTTCTAATAAAAAAAAACACTTATAGCTGCGTTGCCCCTCACTTATATAAGCGTAAGCTTGCGCTTATATAAGTGAGGGGCAACGCAGCTATAAGCGTCGACCTACGCAGCCGCAAGTATCATTTATTGATGTTGATCTCTCAGCAAATCATTCACCGTCTTCACCGGATTGAATGTACTTAGAGGCACCTCTACAAATACCGTATTCCAGTCACTCATTGCACCGTTCCATAAACCGGGAAGTTCCAGTGCCTTAAGATCCTTACCATTCTTCGATTTGTAAGAAATAAAACCGGTAGCTTTATCTACGAAGTTTACAAGGTCAAACTTATGGCCTTTATAATCACGTACGGCACAAACCAGATCTACAGGATTAAAGTGCGTTCCTTTCTCAAACATTTCTTTCTTCTCCGGATCATCCATATCAATTTGGGAGCTTTCAAGAATTTGCAAAGAAATAGTTCCGTCACTGTTATATGCCAGGAACGGACCACCACCCGGTTCGCCTACATTCTTCACCATACCGCATACACGCATCGGACGGTTCAGCTTCTCTTTCAGATAAAGTACAAGTTCGGCATCTTCCAGATTCTTGGTTTCAGGGTTCTTACAGAAGAGTTTCTTTTGCAGGAATTGCAGGATTTCAATCACCTGTTCGTGAGTATATCTGCCACTGTCCAAAAGTTCCAGATAAGCAAATGCTTTTTGTTGCAAAGCAACCAATACTCCGGCAATCAACTTTTTGTAAAGCACAGTATCACCTTTCAGCTTATCGGGTACCACATTATCGATGTTCTTAATAAAGATCACATCTGCATCCAGGTCATTCAGATTTTCGATCAACGCACCATGGCCACCCGGACGGAACAGCAACTTACCATTATCACGGAAAGGTTGGTTATCCATATCGGCGGCAATCGTATCCGTACTCGGCTTCTGCTCAGAGAAAGTTACATTATAATCTACTCCGTATTTCTTTGCATAAACAGCCGCTTTATCTGCCACCAATGCTTCAAACAAACGGCGGTGTTCGGGAGAAACAGTAAAATGCACATTTACTTTACCATTCTTATTGGCTGCATAGAGCGCACCCTCTACAAGATGTTCTTCCAGCGGTGTACGGTTACCGTCTTCATATCTGTGGAATTTCAGCAGACCTTTCGGCAATGCACCGTAATTCAATCCTGCAGCTTCAAGCAGTGCAGCAACTACGGCTTTATAGTTTCCCTCAGACACCAACGCAGGAATATCTTTTCCAGACGTCTTCTCACAGGCAGCATTCAAATCATCATAGAAAGCAAATTTTTCAATCTGTTCAAAGAATGTCTTTTCAAATTTAGTTTCAGGAGCATCATAATCAGCTCCGAGAAATTCGAACAAATTCTTGAACATACGGCTCGCTGCACCTGATGCAGGAACAAACTTCACTACTACCTTATCTGTCCGGGTATAAGCGTCCCATGCATCGAGATAGAGCTTTTGCTCATCTGCTGCAGGAGCCAGAATTCCTTTTTCCAGAGAAGCGGCAGCAGCCAGCTTCAAATATGGAAAACCTTTCTTGAAACAAGCCAATTGTTCGGCTATCTGTTCTTCTGAGATACCTTTTTGCGTAAGCAACTCTTTGTCTTGCGGTGTTATCATATTATCTATTTTTATTAATTGATTGCCAAAAATACAAAAAAACTGCAAGCCCTATCAAGAAAAAGAAGAAAAAAACTACCTTTACACCACAAAAATGGACGATTATGGAAAGAGATGAATTTTTCACTACCGAAGAGAAGAAATTGCTCTTCTCTCTCTACCGAAAATTATTACAGTTGACCGGTGAAACATTACAGAAGGGTGACTGCAGAAAACTGAAAACACATCTTATCAACTCTATAAAGGATAACCGGGTTCAACGCGACACTTTTGGATTGAATCCACTAGTTAAGGATATGCAGACCGCAGTTATCGTTGCCGAAGAAATCGGAATGAAGCGGGCGTCGATTCTGGGCATTATGTTGCACGAAAGCGTGAGAAACGGAGCTTGTACTCCGGAAGAGGTGCAGGCTGCTTTCGGTGAAGACGTTGCCGGTATTATCCGTGGACTGATACGCGTAAATGAACTTTATTCCAAGAGCCCGACTATCGAATCGGAAAACTTTCGCAATCTATTACTCTCTTTTGCGGAAGATATGCGCGTAATCCTGATAATGATTGCTGACCGTGTGAATATCATGCGGCAGATTAAAGATAGCAAGAACGACGAAGCCCGCCGCCAAGTAGCCAATGAAGCTGCATACCTCTATGCTCCCCTCGCTCATAAATTAGGGTTGTATAAGCTGAAATCGGAACTGGAAGACCTCTCCCTGAAATATACGGAAAAAGAGGTCTATTACCATATTAAAGATAAACTGAACGAAACAAAAGCATCCCGCGATAAGTATATTGCAGCTTTTATCACCCCGATGCAGAAAAAGCTGGAAGAGGCCGGACTACATTTCCACATCAAAGGACGTACAAAGTCCATCCACTCCATCTATCAAAAAATGAAGAAGCAGAAATGCCCTTTCGAAGGAGTGTATGACCTTTTTGCCATACGTATCATTCTGGACTCACCTGTGGAGAAGGAGAAACAGGAATGCTGGCAAGCCTATTCCATTGTAACAGATATGTATCAACCCAATCCTAAACGTCTGCGCGACTGGTTATCCGTACCCAAAAGCAATGGCTACGAATCATTGCACATCACCGTGATGGGTCCTGAAGGCAAATGGGTAGAAGTACAGATACGTACTGAACGCATGGATGATATTGCTGAACGAGGCTTGGCCGCCCACTGGCGTTATAAAGGTGTGAAGGGTGAAACAGGATTGGATGAATGGCTGACTACGGTACGTGAGGCTTTGGAAAATTCAGATAGCAATGGATTGGAAGCTATGGACCAGTTCAAACTGGATTTGTATGAGGATGAAGTCTTCGTGTTCACCCCGAAAGGTGATCTGTTTAAGTTAGGTAAAGGTGCCACAGTGCTGGATTTTGCTTTTCATATCCATAGTAAATTGGGATGCAAGTGTATCGGTGCAAAAGTTAATGGCAAGAATGCGCAACTTCGTCAGGTACTGAACAGTGGTGACCAGGTGGAGATTATGACTTCGAATACCCAGACACCGAAACAGGACTGGCTGAACATCGTGACTACCTCCAAAGCACGTACCAAGATACGCCAAGCTTTGAAAGAGATGGTTGCCCGCCAGCATGCCTTCGCCAAAGAAACTATTGAAAGGAAATTCAAAAACCGGAAAATAGAGTATGATGAAGCTGTCATGATGCGCCTCATTAAACGCCTCGGTTTCAAGACTGTGACTGACTTCTATCAAAACATTGCCGATGAAACATTGGATGTAAACGAAATCATCGACAAATATCTGGAACAACAGAGACGGGAAAATGATACGCATGACGACATTATATACCGTAGTGCTGAAGGATATAACCTGCAACAAACGCAGAATGATGAAATCACTCGTTCAAAAGAAGATGTACTGGTAATCGATCAGAATCTGAAAGGATTGGACTTCAAGTTAGCACGTTGCTGTAACCCGATTTATGGAGATGATGTATTTGGCTTTGTGAGTGTGACCGGTGGTATTAAGATACATCGTAGCGATTGTCCCAATGCCACTCAACTACGTGAACGATTCGGATACCGGATTGTAAAAGCACGTTGGGCAGGTAAATCGCAAGGTACACAATATCCTATAACGCTTCGTGTAGTAGGCCATGATGATATTGGTATTGTAACTAACATCACCTCGATCATATCTAAAGAAAATGATATTTCTCTACGCTCCATCGGCATAGACTCTCATGACGGACTATTCTCCGGCACTATGACAATTATGGTAGGCGATACGGGACGTTTGGAAACACTTATAAAAAAGTTGAGAACAGTAAAAGGAGTGAAACAAGTTTCAAGAAACTGAGTAAGCTACGAACTACAAGCTACAAGTGACTAGTACTTTTCAGTATGCCTTCACAAACCTACTTGTAACTTGTAGCTTGTAACATGTAACTATTGAATATGAAATACGATTTTAAGAAACAAATCCGAAGCTTTGGATACGCCTGGAAAGGCATCCGACAATGTATTGGGAAAGAACAGAACCTTGGTTTCCATCTGATTACTACAATAATCGTGATAGGTGCAGGTTTTCTTTTTGACATTACACGTACGGAATGGATGATCATTATCCTTTGTATTGGTGTGGTCGTAGCTGCGGAGCTTTTCAATACGGCAATTGAGAGATTTGTGGATCTGGTATCACCGGAGCGTCATCCCATTGCAGGACAAGTAAAAGATATTGCCGCCGGTGCAGTGCTGGTATGCGCTGTTGCGGCGGCAATCATTGGAGGAATTATTTTTATCCCATATTTGTTTTGACACGGGTTTATCTCACTCGTCTTCTCTTATAATAGGGACGTGTCAGCAGGAAATAAAACAGTAGTGCTACAATGATTCCCACACCTATGATTTTATAGATCAATTGAAAATCTACATAAAAGTGTGGCTGCTCAACACAGGAACCGTCTTCAAACATAGAATACAGTTCTATGTTGTTTGACAGGAAGCAACAGACTGCAATACCTATTAAAATTCCCGTTTCCATAGCCAAATGGCAAGTTGTATTTGCTGTTCCACGCTGGCAGTGCTGCGAAAGCTTGACGAATATCTTCGTAAGAGGTACTGTAAGTATCACCAAAACAAGCAGGAAGAAAGTCGCACTGTAATCCCCATCCTTTATTATAGGTATTACTATCCCCGACACAAAAGCTATCAGCACTACATTGAGGGCAGGCAGCCAAGCCCGTGACAGTAAAAAACGGTCGATATTACAACGTCCTATACCTATAGGTGCACGGAAAGCAACATACACCCGCAATGCAAACAGTATACTAAATATACCGCACAATGCGGAAAGATACACTACCATACTGAAGCCTTTGAGCTGGAACATCCATATACCTACTCCCACTCCCACCAGCATACCCAGACGAGCCGCCAAAGCATACGTCATATTCCCTGCGCTACGGCGCGGAGAATTTGTAATATCAATAGCAACTGTAATTCCCGCTGTGGCCGCTAATCCGAAAGCTCCTCCCTGCACAACGGCAAGTAACAGCAATTTCGTAAAAGTATCAGCAAATAGATAACCCACCGTCGCTGCCAACATTATAAATGTGGAGTAGACAAGCACGTGCTTTCGCTTATATGCATCTCCCAGATATGCGTGAAATGGCCCTACAAGGAACATACCCACCGCAAATACCAAAAACATACTACCCATCTGTGCAGTAGAAACGCCTAAGCGTGACACCATCACCGCAGGTAGTACCGGGAATAGCATATATAGGGATGCAAACAGCAGGAAATTAGCCATGCATATCCGCATAAATCCCAGCGACCAAAGATTATCAATATTGCTCTTTCTCATTCGGGAAATCTAAGTTCTTCACATCAGATATATAACGGCTTATAGCGTCAGTCATTATCGTATGCAAATCGGCATAACGACGTAAAAAACGAGGACGGAAACCATTATTCATACCCAGCATATCCTGAATTACCAGCACCTGTCCGTCTACTCCACCGCCGGCACCAATACCGATAATAGGAATAGTAAGTTCACTTGCTACACGTTCTGCCAATTCCGCCGGAATTTTCTCTAACACAATGGCAAAGCATCCTGCCTCTTCCAGCAGATGGGCATCACGTACCAGTTTCTCAGCTTCGGCATCATCCTTAGCACGAACAGTGTAAGTACCATACTTATTGATAGATTGCGGCATCAGTCCCAGATGCCCCATAATAGGAATACCTGCGCTCAGAATACGCTTTACAGTACCTATTATTTCTTCGCCACCCTCCAGTTTCAAGGCATCTGCATGACTCTCTTTCATAATGCGGATGGCAGAAGCAAGACCTTCCATCTCATTGCCCTGGTAAGAACCGAAAGGCATATCCACTACAACCATAGCACGTTTTACTCCGCGAACTACGGACTTAGCATGATAGATCATCTGATCAAGGGTGATCGGAAGTGTCGTCACATTACCAGCCATTACATTACTGGCAGAATCACCCACAAGGATTACATCCATACCTGCACCATCCACAATCTGCGCCATAGTGTAATCATAGGATGTCAACATAGAAATTTTTTCGCCTCTTTGCTTCATTTCAACAAGGCGATGAGTGGTCACTTTACGAGTGTCATCTGAAATATATCCAGCCATAGTTTCATTTACAATTTAATCATTTACAATGTACAATTTTGACTGTGTACAGATACACGTTGCAAATCATATATCGTAAATTTTAGTTCGTACTTTTATTTATCGCCGCAAAGGTAATCCTTTTTCCCTTTACTTGTGCAATTCTGTTAATTTATCGTAAGTGAATCCCTGGAAATCATCCAGAACATAGTGGCACAACGGGGTAATTTCTTCCCGTGAGTTAGTGGTGGCCAGACCAATAACTGTAGCTCCGGAAGCCATTCCGGCTTTCAGCCCATTAAAGGAATCCTCAAAAACATAAGTTGTTTCAGGCGTAGTGTCAAATACTTCCATACCAAGCAGAAAACAATCGGGTGCAGGTTTAGAAGCAGTGAACATTTCTGCCGTGAGAATACGGTCGAACATACTTTTGATTTCAGGTTTAGCACGGTATACAGCTTCCATTTTCTTATCATTGGAACTGGTAACTACAGCCATTTTCACACCATTACGGTGAAGATCGGCAATAAATTCCTCCACTCCAGGAATAAAATCGTATGACATATCCTGTTCGAAGCGGTCGAGACCTGCAGTGATTTCCTCTCTCTCTTTTGTCATACCGGGAAAGAAGGTATCGTAGATATACATCAGGGTCTGCCCCTTTACACGACTTTCCAGATCTTCCATACCTAAGTAATCTACTCCCATTTTATGCCAAAAAACGCTGTACTGCGTCTCTGTGTCGACAACGACACCGTCGAAATCGAAGAGAACGGCGATGTTTTTAGTTTCAGCCATATAAACTTTCTTTTACCTTATAATGTTAATACCTTATCTATTACGACACAAAGGTCAGAATAATCCTTGAACCGAGCAAATAAATGAGTAACTTTGCTGCGAATGCAGATACGCGGACGACACGGAACGAAGCGGACGAACGCGGATTCATCACTTTCTTTAGATAAATAGTTATGGATAATAACCCTCACATATTAGGTACCGAGAGCATCGGAAAACTGCTGTTACAGTATTCCATACCCGCTATTATCGGTATGACGATAACTTCTCTGTACAACATTATCGACAGCATTTTCATAGGCCATGGTGTAGGTGCAATGGGTATTGCCGGATTAGCTATTACATTCCCTTTGATGAATCTTGTGGTAGCATTCTGTACGCTGGTATCGGCAGGTGGTTCTACCATTTCATCCATCCGTCTGGGACAGAAAGATTTAGACGGAGCAACTGAGGTATTGGGAAACACACTGATGTTTTGCCTAATCAATGCAGTAGTATTCGGCGGACTTGCTTTTCTGTTTCTGGATGATATATTGAGATTCTTCGGTGCCAGTTCCGAAACATTACCTTATGCACGTGACTTCATGCAAATTATCCTGGCAGGAACCCCAATTACTTATACAATGATCGGGCTAAACAATATTATGCGTGCCACAGGATATCCTAAAAAGGCAATGTTGACTTCCATGGTAACAGTGGTCTGTAACATCATCCTTGCTCCTATCTTTATTTTCCATTTTGACTGGGGAATTCGCGGAGCAGCTACGGCAACCGTTATTTCACAGTTCATCGGTATGGTATGGGTGGTGAAACATTTTCTTAATAAGGACAGTTTCGTTCGTTTCCGCCCGGACTTTTGGAAACTGAAAAAGCGCATCATCAGTAGCATCTTTTCAATTGGTATGTCTCCTTTCCTGATGAATGTATGTGCCTGTGCCATTGTGATTATCATTAATAACTCGTTGCAACGTCACGGGGGTGATATGGCTATCGGAGCTTATGGTATCATCAATCGCCTGCTCACCCTCTATATAATGATTGTGTTAGGATTGACTATGGGTATGCAGCCCATCGTAGGATATAACTTCGGTGCACAAAAGCACGACCGTGTGAAACAAACACTGAAACTGAGCATTCTGACCGGTGTGTGTATCACAAGCAGCGGTTTCCTTATTTGCGAACTTTTCCCACATGCAGTATCCGCTATCTTCACAAATGATCAGGAACTGATTGATATTGCTTCCCGCGGTGTCCGCATTTGTGTGCTGATGTTCCCATTGGTGGGTGCCCAGATTGTGATCGGTAACTTTTTCCAGAGTATCGGAAAAGCTAAAATCAGTATATTCCTTTCGCTCACCCGGCAACTTTTATATCTGCTTCCCGGTCTGATCTTCTTCCCCCGTTTTATAGGATTGGATGGTATCTGGACCAGTATGCCCGTTGCCGATTTTTTTGCTTTTATTACAGCCCTGATTGTGCTGGGAGTATATATCCGAAAGAAAAACAAAGAGGGTGTTTTGTGAGTAATTTACACCACTACTACAGAGGGTATAACCTTCAACCCCAAAGGGTGTAACCCTACCCCCAAAAGGGCTACACCATCCATATCAAAGGGTGTAGCCATCCGATCCAGAAGGCTACACCCTTTTTATTCTGCCCTACAGATACCTGTAAGCAAGACGAAAACATATAAATGAACTTATTCGCTCTTTATGCTCTGTACGGGATTTTCGTTGGCTATCCGCCATGACTTCCAGATGACGCAAGCTACAATAAGTAGCAGGATAACCAATGCTATCAGCACATATACCGGCCACGAAAGCGGCACCTGTGCAGCAAACTGATCCATCCACATCTCGTTGACGTACGCAGAGGCAATAATACCGATAATGACAGCCGGTCCCGCTACATAAAGGACATCCTTTGAAAGTAACTCCAATATCCCCGAAGATTCCGCCCCATTCACTTTACGAATGGCAATTTCTTTGGAACGACGGCGCACTTCATCCGTAGTATAACCTATTAGGCCCATCAGCATGACAAAGAACATGGTTACCGCAGCCAATATCGTAGCATTGCTAAAGACACGAACCGGATTATACCGTTCCAATATTCGTTGTTCCAATCCGGCAAAGTCAATCGTTTTGTCCGGATAAGCTTCGTTTACGTCTTTGTTCAGACGCCGTAAATTCTCAGCAAAAGGTTCTTTGAGACGCACATGGACAGTATTACCGAAAGTACGGGTATATCCGAACATTATGACATCCTGTGGCTGGTAATAGGAACCTATATGAAAATTTTTCAATATACCTACGACTTTAAAATTCTTGCCTTCTGTACGTAACGGGTGGTTCAAAGCCTTGTCTCCCCAACGCATCCTCTCCGCAAAAGCCTCATTCACTACTATTTCATCTGCTGCACGCGGAGCACGACCTTCCTTCATTGTCATACCCATCATTTTAAAGTAATCTTCAAGAGCAAAACTGTAGCGTGTTGAGAAGAGGGACTGTCCACTTTCTCCTTCAATCATTGAGCCACTATAGCTCCAGATAGGGGTACTGACCGCGGAAGAAACTTCTTCTACATAAGGCAGACCACGGAAAAACTGCAATGCCGGTCCACTCTCCTCCTCACTACCAAAATAAGCATTCCCCACAGCTACACGCTGCGGATTATATCCCATATCTTTATCTTTCACATAATTGTACTGCGCCATCACTACATACATCAGTCCACAGATAAAGGCCACACCTGCGAACTGGATAAAAAGTAATGGACGTTTCCACCCTTTCTTACCTTCCGTATAGCGACGAAAAACCTGCGACACCGGTATCCGCGCAAATAATCTACCTGGCAATACTCCCCCCACAACAAAAAGAACCAACACTACAGCAAGCGGTACCCAAATACGATCGGGTGCAAAAAGTACACTCAGCTTGGCTGCGGTAGTATCTTCTATAAACTCCTGAAAGTTAAGCAATATCAGTCCCATTAACACCAGAGCCAGTACAATGATAATACCTGTCTCCAGAAGAAACATTGAGAATACAGTACCTCCGCTTGCACCACTACACTTATGTACTCCCACCGCTTTTGCTCGGTAAGTAAGCGAGGAGATGGATATCAATACATAGTTTAGTGCTGCAATAAAAAGAATTGCAAGAGCTAGGATACTCATAATGCTATCCATCCGTTTCACTTGGTCTTCGTTTCGATATACATCACGGATAGGTTTCACAAAAGCTGTATAGCCATAAGCTTTCTTATCCTCTTCCGGTCGATATTTCTGTATCATGTCATCCAGTCGAGCATTGATAATCTCTTTGTCAGCTCCCGGACGGAAACGGATATATTCGTAGTAACTGTCTCCCCCACGCCAGGAATAGTTACCCCAACTGCGACTCCAGGCTGTGGGCATAGATACAACTCCCTCGGGACGCATCGTAGTGTTTTCCGGTAAAGCAGCATAAGTCCCCTTCACTGTAAATGTTATTTCTTTATTGTAGCTCAGCACTTTTCCAATAGGATTTTCGCCGCCGAAGATTTTCTGTGCCAAGCGGTCGCTCAGAAAAATAACATCCGGTTGTACCAGTTCATCCTCCGGATTTCCGCTCAGTACCTCAATACCCATAGTTCGGAAAAAAAGTGAGTCAGCCAACAGGATCTCATCATCGAAACGAACACTGCCATTATACAACGGACCACCGAGAAAATAGGCGATACTGGTGGCTGCTTCCACTTCTTTCGGGAAGTTTTCCAATATGGCACCTGCCACGGGGCCACAGTTTTGCTTTTGAGGCTCAAACTGTTCACCATCAGCTGAAAAAATAGAGAATATCTGATATAAATTGTCATAGTCTTTGTAGAAGGTGTCGTAACTTTGTTCAAAAGCCACACGAGAAAACAGCAAAATACTCATCGTCAATCCCAATCCAAGGGAAATGACTTTGATAATATTCGAACCGCGTCCACGTAATAAAGTCCTTATGACATAATAGATTTGTTTCATACTTTAATATTGTAATAATCGTAACTTACATTTCCTGTGCTGCAACACTTGCCACTATACTGCCATCGAACAAATGAATCGTACGATGGGCGAAAGAAGCATCGTGCTGAGAGTGTGTCACCATGATAATGGTAGTCCCTTCCCGGTTCAACTCTGTCAGCAGATTCATTACTTCTGCACCATTCTTAGAATCCAGGTTACCGGTCGGTTCATCGGCAAGTATTAGCTTAGGATTAGTAACTACAGCACGAGCAATGGCTACACGTTGCTGCTGACCACCGGAAAGCTGTTGCGGGAAGTGTTTTGCACGATGACTGATATTCATTCGTTTCAGTATATCTTCCACCATCCGGCGACGTTCAGAAGCTTTGATTCCCAGATAAGTCAAAGGCAATTCCACATTTTCATACACATTCAGTTCGTCTATCAGATTGAAGCTTTGGAATACAAAACCCAGTTTACCTTTACGAACGCGTGTACGCTCTTTTTCTTTCAGATTCCCTACTTCCTGTCCCAGAAGTTTATATGAACCTTCCGTCGGATTATCTAGTAATCCCAGAATATTCAACAGGGTTGATTTTCCGCAACCTGACGGTCCCATAATAGCTGCAAACTCCCCCTCTTTCACTTTGAGATTCACGTGGTTCAACGCTACTGTTTCCACTTCCGATGTACGGAATACTTTGCTGATGTCATTAATTTCAATCATGATGTTTTTTAATTATATGTTATTAATTATCTCTTTATTATTCACTCTTAATACTCTTCACCGGATTTTCATCGGCTATTTGCCAGGAACGCCAAATAACACAACCGATAATAATACCCAATACTCCAAGTGCTATCAATATATAGTATATCAGAGGAAATGCTGCCGTGTCAATAAACTGCTCTCGCCACATATTACCTACATACCACGCTCCTATTATACCGATGATAACAGCAGGCATAGAAATCCTGAACACATCTTTAGAAAGAAGCATAAGGATAGATATCGCATCAGCCCCGTTCACTTTACGGATGGCAATTTCTTTGCTCCGGTGTTGCATTTCATCATTGATGTATCCTATCAGTCCCATTAGGGTAATGAATAAAATGGTAATAGCTGCCAATATCGTAGCATTGCGAAAGTCCGTAACACTTCGCTTCTGGAAATCCACCTTATCCTTATATGAAGTGAAAATCAAGTCATTTTGTGGGAATACCTCACGTGAGTCTTCATTCAAACGGTGAAGGTTATCATCAAACGGTTCTTTCAGACGAAGCATCACTGTATAGTTAAAATGGGGAGTATAGGTAATAAACAGAGGTTGAGTTGCTACATAGGCAGGATCGGCAGTAGGAAAATCTTTCAATACACCTACAATAGTACCATATATTTCTTCCTGATTGCGTACTTGCCTGCCTATAGGGTTCTCCTCCCAACGCATCACTTCCAGAAATTTTTCATTCACCAACACCTCGTTAGCTTTAGTCAAGTTTCGGCCTTCTTTAAACTTCAATCCCAGGAAGGGGACATAGTCTTTATCTACCCTCAGCCAGCGCATACTGTAATCTTTTCCTGCATCTGTAGTCACGAACTCACCAGACAGCCCTCCCAGAATCATATCGCTGCCACTGGCTGCACTTTCCACATAAGGCAAATTTACTAATGTACTACGAGCATTTTCGCTGTTTGCAAACGATGTATAGGCAACAGCAATACCTGCCGGATCAAAACCTCTGTCGCGTGTAGTGACGTGACGACTTTGCAACAAAACCACCCCCAACAATCCAAAGATGAAAGCCACACCGCAAAATTGTACGAAAAGCAACGGATGCTTCCACCCTTTCTTGCCTTCAGTATACCGGCGGAAAACCTGCGTAACAGGAATACGTGAGAACACATGCCCCGGCAGTACGCCACCTACAACAAACAGAAAACCGATCACACAAAGTGATGCCCATATATTCTCCCAGCCAAAGAGTCCGGCAAGCGTAACGTTGAGCAAATCTTCTATCGGTTCTTGGAAGTTAACCAATAATAACGCCATGCATCCCAGTGAAACCAGCAGAATAATAGCTGTCTCCAGAATAAACATACTGAAAATAGTACTTCCATCCGCCCCATTGCATTTGTGCACGCCAATGGATTTAGCACGCCGACTCATGGATGAAATAGATATCAGGATATAATTCAGTGTCACTATAAAAAGAATAGTAGTGGCCAGTGTAAGCAGTATCCATACAATACGCATAGAACTGACTCCATCATCCATACGAAAATTTTTTACCGGAGTAAGCCCTATAGCAAGTTTAAAATCCGGATAATCGCCAAAGAAGCGTTTCACAAGTTCAGGTGAACGTGCAATAATCCGTTCGGCATCTTCAGCATGCCGCAAGCGCACAAAGGAAGTATAGCCGTCACCACCATCCCATCCCCAATATCCCCAGTCATGCTTAAAGGAACTGGCAAGGGAAATCACTATCTGCGTACCATATAGTGAAGAATTCTCAGGGAAATCTTCAAATACTCCTTTCACAGTCATAGGCAACTCCCTGTTCATTTTCAGCGTTTGTCCTATTGGATTCTGATCAGCAAACACTTCACGCACCATATCTCGACTGATAAAGATAACATCCGGATTAGTCAGTTCATTCGGATTGCCTGCCAGCAGGCGAATACCCAGGGTAGAGAAGAAACAAGAATCACCCGTCATTGCGTTACAGGCAAAGCGGCTGTCATCCTTATACCAACCGGTATTGGCAAACCATTGCTGGGTGACAGTGACACTTTCCACCTCTTCAGGAAAAGCGTCGGCAATAGCAGCAGCAACAGGACCATAAGTATTGTGTGACTCCGTAATCTTTTCATTCAGCGAATAGATGTTCTTTATTATATATAGCCGCTCGTAATCTTCATAGCATGTATCATAATTGAGTTCGAATGCCTGACGGGCAAAAATGAGAATACTGACCGTAACTCCCAAAGTGAGAGAGATAATCTTTATCAGATTGGAACTGCGACTATGCAGTAAAGTTTGAGTGACATAATAAAGTGACTTCATAGATCATGCAAGATTTTAATTATATGATATTCTCTCTATATAAATGCAGAAAGCGTGCCAAAACTTAAAAACCGTTTATTATCAAGAAATTAGCTTTCCAAATCCAATCATCAAGTGTCTAATAATTAGACAGCTCCGTCTAAAAAATAGACAACCACCCGAAAGCCGTTCAGCATAAAGAGAACAGAAAAAAAGAAGATGAGACAAGCATTTATCAAAAAGAAAACTCTATATTTGCAGCCAGTTTTCTCTATAATAGGTATTAATAACATTAATTTCATAACACATGAAGCTATCTAAACTTTTACTCTTACCGCTTATAGGCTTATGCGTGAGTGGCTGCGATATGATAGACTATCACCCCTACGACGTACGTATTAGCGGTCAGACAAATATTAACAACTATAATATCCAAAAGATAGAAGCTAATTGTAAGGATAAAACCACCCTTCGTTTTGCTACCATAAGTGATTCACAACGCTGGTATGATGAGACCTTAGACTTTGTTAATCACCTCAATAAGCGGAATGATATTGACTTCGTTGTTCACACCGGAGACTTCAGCGACTTCGGAGTCACCGATGAATTCCTGTGGCAACGAGACATCATGAATAAACTGAAAGTTCCTTATGTCGGTCTGCTTGGCAATCATGACTGCATCGGCACAGGCGAAGATACTTATCGTGCCATTTTTGGTGAACCTAATTTCTCTTTTATTGCCGGACGTATCAAGTTTGTCTGTCTGAATACCAATGCTATTGAGTATGACTATTCACGCCCTATTCCGGACTTTGATTTTATCTCCAGTCAGCTTGAAGAGCGCCGCGAGGAGTACGATCGTACTATATTCGCGATGCACATCCGCCCCTTCTGCTACGAATTCAACAATAACGTAGCTCATGTTTTTCAGTATGCCATCACACAATTTCCCAACTTACTATTCTGTACAGCGGGTCATGAACATCATTTATTTGAAGAAGATCTTTTCGAAGATGGTGTGATGTATTACATGAATGACTGCATGAAAAACCGCACCTACTATATATTCACTGTAACACCCGACGGATATGAGCGTGAAGTGGTCTATTTTTAAAATACTGTCGTGTTTCTTTCTCGTATGTTCGCCATCTGTCTGTGCCCAGGAAGCAAAAACAATTGCCATAGAGCCGCAACAGATATGCAGAGATACCGTTATCATTACTAAATATGACACTGTATGGATAGAGAAAGGAAAAACTAAAATAGACAGTGCCGACATTAGCAATAAGCATTACAGCCGCTACGATAAACGAATCCATCGTTACCGGAAACATTGGGAAAGCCTGATTCCCACGCATACAAAACTGCAATTTGCCGGTAATATGGGATTATTGTCTTTAGGTACAGGATGGGATTACGGAAAACGTAACCAATGGGAAACAGATATATTTCTCGGTTTCCTACCCAAATATCATTCCAAACGTACCAAAATCACTATGACTCTAAAGCAGAATTACATGCCTTGGAGTATTGATTTAGGAAAGGAATTTTCTATAGAACCACTTGCCTGTGGAATGTATTTCAATACAGTATTTGGTGACGAGTTCTGGACCAATGAACCCGAGCGATACCCCAAAGGATATTATGGTTTTTCGTCCAGGATACGTATCCATATTTTCCTTGGGCAACGGCTGACGTACAATATTCCTCCACGTTGGCGCTTGGGAGCAAGAGCCGTCACTTTTTACTATGAGATCAGTACCTGCGACCTGTATGTAGTAAGTGCATTTGTCAATAAATACCTGAAACCTAAAGATTACCTCAGTTTGTCATTCGGCCTGAAAACACAGTTGTTCTAAACTCAAAAGGGCTGCATCCTCCTATACGGAAGTGCAGCCCTCTCCTATAATCTTACTGAAATTCTATTAATAAGAACGAGCAAACAAAGCGCGGCAAGCCGATGGTTTACCGGTCACCATACAGATACCCGGTTCTTTATCATCATCCAGGAAAGTTTCGAAAGGAATACAGCGGATAGTAGCCTTTGTATCTTCCTTGATCTTCTCCTCAGTTTCAGTAGTACCATCCCAGTGGGCAAGGATAAAGCCACCTTCTTCAATCTTTTCCTTGAATTCGTCGTAACTATCTACTTTCGTGATGTGAGAGTTACGATAGTTGAGAGCCTTCTGGTAAATATTTGCTTGAATTTCTTCCAACAGATCTTTTACGTATTCCTCGATACCATCACAAGAACGGGTTTCTTTTTCCAGCGTATCGCGACGCATTACTTCCATTGTATTGTTTTCCAGATCACGCCCCCCCATCACAAGTCGTACAGGTACACCTTTCAATTCATAGTCTGCAAACTTGAAACCTGGACGTTTGTTATCGGCATTATCATATTTCACCGAAACGCCCATAGATTTCAGTTTAGCGACGATACCAGCTACCTTCTCATCAATCTTCTGCAGCATCTCGGCATTCTTATAGATAGGCACGATAACCACCTGTATCGGAGCCAGATGAGGAGGCAGTACAAGTCCGTTGTCATCAGAGTGAGTCATGATCAGTGCTCCCATCAAACGGGTAGATACCCCCCATGAAGTAGCCCAAACATATTCCATTTTATTTTCTTTGTTCACGAACTGCACGTCGAATGCCTTGGCAAAATTCTGTCCGAGGAAGTGAGACGTACCACTTTGCAGAGCTTTTCCGTCCTGCATCATAGCTTCAATAGTATAAGTATCCAGCGCACCGGCAAAACGTTCATTGGCAGATTTCACACCTTTCACAACAGGAACAGCCATATACTTCTCAGCAAATTCAGCATATACGTTCAGCATACGCACTGCTTCTTCTTCAGCTTCTTCGCGAGTGGCGTGAGCTGTATGTCCCTCCTGCCACAGGAATTCTGCAGTACGCAGGAAGAGGCGGGTACGCATTTCCCAACGCATCACGTTCGCCCATTGATTACACAAAATAGGCAGATCGCGGTAAGAATTAATCCAGTTCTTATAAGTATTCCAGATGATGGTTTCAGAAGTAGGGCGAATAATCAGTTCTTCTTCCAGTTTAGCTTCCGGGTCTACGATTACCCCACTACCGTCAGGAGCATTTTTCAGACGATGGTGTGTTACTACTGCACACTCCTTTGCAAAACCTTCCACATGTTCCGCTTCACGGCTGAGGAAAGACTTCGGAATCAGCAAAGGAAAATAGGCATTCACGTGTCCCGTTTCCTTAAACATATCGTCCAGCTGACGCTGCATTTTCTCCCAGATAGCGTATCCGTAAGGTTTGATCACCATACAGCCACGCACAGCCGATTGTTCTGCCAGATCGGCCTTCACCACCAACTCATTATACCACTGCGAATAGTTCTCGCTGCGTTTGGTCAGGTCTTTTAATTCTACTGCCATTTTATTTCGTTTTTTAAAGTTTTTCGGATGTGTCTATTAAACAGTCGGCAAAAGTACAAAAAATTGCGTGAATAGTGCGTTTGATAAACGTACTATTTTAAAAAAGCCGCTATCCGAATGATTTCGGGATAGCGGCTCACTTATTTTATTAGTTCTGTTTGATATTACTTACGGAATTCTGTTGGCAACAACACCGGAATATCTGAATACTTATAATCTTTAATATTTCGCGTTATTATACCTTCAACTGAAGTATCTTGTAGTGCTGAATAATGCTGTATAGCATCTTCATAATCCGAAAATTCAGAATACAATGCTTTTCTTATAACCTCCGCATCAACTGGCAAAATAGAAACATAGTCAGTCAAATCACGTAAACTTGAAATCGCATTTTCTTTTCCTGCATATTTACGTAGAATATAATAAATAGTCGAATAAGAAAGAGCACAGATAGACAAATGTACCTCTCCTCTTCCTGCAGCATCAAAGAGATCACAAGCAGCATCCGCATATCCCTCACGATCTGCCAACATGTCAATAACGACATTAGTATCTACAAAATAGTGCTTCATCAAATTCTTTCTTCCATTTCCTTTTTATAGTCAAAATCCTTAGGCAACTTTACAACTCCACGTAGTTTAGAAGAAACCGGAGTTGTTTTTTTCTTTGATTGAATCTGCACCAATTTACGTAACTGTCCTTCTAATATTTCAGATACAGTTCTTCCTCTACTTTTAGCGTATTGGTTAAGACTTTCCAATAAGTTATTGTCTAACTCTATTGTTAAATTCGTTGTCATATCTCGTTCTCCTTTCTACTACAAAGATACCATTATTAATTCAATCCGCAAGACTTCACTACTACTTTTTGCAACAGCCATTTTATTAGCTCTACAATGTATACCACACCTTCATCCGTTACTTGACTAACTTTATATATTCGTTTTTTGTTTTCATCACGGTATCACCTTAGTTAATAAAAAGATATAAATTTCCACGTCTCAATTATCCACTCCTGTCATTAGAAATATGCAGTCCGAAATATTTCTTCATAAACCATATATAAATAACACTAAGCAATAAAATAGTACACGATAAATATATATAGCCATGATTCAAGAAGTACATATATCCCATTATCACAATCACTTGTACAGCCATATAAATCCCTGAAACCACTACGTGCGGCATCTTCAATTCATTTGCCATCAACTGATACATGTGCTTCCGATGGGGTAAACCGATATTCTCATGAAGCATCAGACGGTGAATGATGGTCAAGACACTGTCAACGCCATAGACGGACAACAGGATAATCCAACTAAAATCACCGGTCTGAATTATAAGCTTCCCTATCAGGAAAAGAAGAATGAAAGCAATACTCACAGAACCTACATCACCGGCAAAGCATTTCGCCTTCTTACGGAAGTTGAAGAAACAAAACACCAATACCCCACAAAGAACTGTATAAATGAAAACAGGCTCAACAAAAGGAACGATTGAAGCATTGATGTAAGCTAACCCTCCCAAAACCACCAATGAATAACCGCCTGTAATCCCATTGATGCCATCCATAAAGTTATAGGCATTGATAATACCGGTACAAACTATTAAAGCAATGATTATCCACCACCAAGGCAAGGAGAACAATCCCCATTGCCAGAACATCAAGCCCATAGCCGAGAAATGGAACAATAACCGAAGCTTCCGGGAAGTGGAATGGACATCATCTACAAAACTGATGAACGTCACCAAAGTCAATGCCAGCATGAACCAGGGATATTCAAATCCACTTGTCAGGAAATAGACCAAAGCTCCAAAATAGAAAATGACTCCCCCGCCCCGAAGGGTTACGCTTGTATGGGAACTCCGTTCATTGGGCTTGTCAATGATATTGCATTTGTCTGCTATTCTAAAATAAAAAAGTTCTGCCACAAACAGCAGAACCAGTATAATCAAGTAATACATAACCGTACTTCTATTTCAAACAAGTTACTAATCCGAAAACGACTTTATTGTTTTCACAATCCCGTCTTTTGCTTTCACCGGCATTTTTTCAATACCCAATGCAACTTTAATCTTCGCATTACTCACCACATAGTTTTCCGTCAATTTGCGCAAGCGTTCAGAGTTCAAAGGCAAATGCAGCAAAGCACCCAATCCGGCACAACTTTCCATTATGCGTTTGTTCACCTTCCAGATATGCGGCTTACGCCCTAAGACTTCACACATCAAGGCTATCAGTTCATTTGTAGACAAAGCTTCATCATCCCCCATGTGATAGATACCGCTTGCCACCCCTTTTGTCAGCAAACCTTCCACAACATAGCAAAGGTTGTCAATCGAAGTAAAAGACCTTCTGTTATCAAAAGCTCCCAAAGGCCAAGGGATACCTTTTTTCACCACATTATAAAGCAGATTCAGATTACCTTTATTGCCGGGACCATGAATCATGCAAGGGCGTAAGATATAAACTTCCTTGTCGTCACACGAGGAAACTTTCAACTTTTCATTTTCAACTTTCAACCTGCCAAGGATATATTCTTCGGCCTTTATTTTACTTTCTCCGTATGGACCTACCGGAGACGGTACTATATCCTCCGTCAGTATATCCCCTACTACACTGTCAGCGGCAGCTTTCACCGAACTGAAGAAAATGAATTTTCTCACAGACGATTCCACAAAGAAATCGAATATCTTCTGCGTCAGTCCTGTATTGATGTCAAAATACACCTGAGCAACAGACTGATTCTTCGTATCATGCGCCTTGCCTGCCAAATGAATAATGGCATCAAATTTCGGAAGATCCTGCATTGGGAAAGAAGCAGGCTCAACATCCTTCCAGGAAAAAGTCTTTATCACCCCCTCTTTTTCAGGAGCAACAATATCCAGTCCATAAAGGCTATGTTGTTCCTTTAGGGCAACCACAAGATTGGAACCCACAAAACCGTGAATTCCAGTAATAAGTATGTTCATGGAATATATTACATGACAATTATTTATTTTTCAGAACGGAATTTCCTACTAATCACTCACTAATTTGCGCTTTCAGATACAACTTCTTCACAAACTTCATGTCATGCTCTGCCATTATCTTCACTAGTTCAGGAAAACTTGTCTGGGTAGGATTCCAGCCCAACAGTGTCTTTGCTTTTGTCGGATCACCTAACAACTGTTCCACTTCGCAAGGACGGAAATACTTGGCATCAACCTCTACCAGCACCTTGCCGGTACCAACCTCAATGCCTTTTTCATTTACACCTTGACCTTCCCAACGAAGCTCAATGCCCACTTCTTTGAAAGCCAGAGTAGCGAACTCACGAACAGTATGCATCTCGCCCGTAGCTATTACAAAATCTTCCGGAACATCATGCTGAAGTATCAGCCACATACATTCCACATAATCCTTGGCATACCCCCAGTCACGACGTGCATCCAAATTGCCCAAATACAATTTATCTTGAAAACCCTGGGCAATACGTGCAGCAGCCAGCGTTATCTTACGGGTTACAAAAGTCTCCCCTCTCCGTTCACTTTCATGATTAAACAAAATACCATTCACAGCAAACATGTCATAACTTTCGCGATAATTCTTGGTTATCCAAAAGCCGTACTGCTTTGCCACTCCGTATGGACTACGCGGATAAAAAGGAGTCGTTTCTTTCTGAGGGACTTCCTGCACTTTGCCAAACAATTCGGAAGTAGAAGCCTGATAAATTTTGGTCTTTTTCTCCAAACCTAAGATGCGAACCGCTTCCAACATGCGAAGTGTGCCCACCGCATCCGATTCCGCAGTATATTCAGGCACATCAAAACTTACTTTCACATGACTTTGCGCGGCAAGATTATATATTTCATCGGGTTGCACCATCTGGATGATACGAATCAGCGAACTACTATCCGTCATATCCCCATAATGAAGATTTATCAAACGGTTTTTCTTCATGTCACGCACCCATTCATCCAGATACAGGTGCTCAATGCGTCCGGTATTGAAAGAAGAAGAACGGCGAAGAATGCCATGAACCTCATAGCCTTTTTCTATCAAAAACTCGGCAAGAAAAGAACCGTCTTGACCGGTAATGCCGGTGATTAAAGCTATTTTTTTCATATCAGTTGGATATTATTTCTTATATAGATTGGCATTGTTCGCGTGTAAAAACAAGCTCAAACACCTTAATAAAATATTTCATAAACAATAAAGACATACAAGTCCATATACCATTTTCTTTGCATGCACGTACTATCTCTTTATTCAAAAGTATGTTACTCTTTATAGAGGCCGTACTAGCTCCTCCAGTTCTCATCTTCATAAAATCCAAAGGCAAATATTGGGCTTTCAAATAGTGGGTATATAGAAAACGAATCAATAACTCATAATCGGCAGCAATCTTGTAATCCGTCTTGTAATATCCCCACTCCTCAAAATAGTTTCGATAAGTAAAAAAGGTGGGATGTGCTGGCATAAAGCCGTAACGGAAACGCCTTGGCGAGAAATTCTTAGAGGAATAATAGCGCACAGTTTTATCCAAATTATCAGGATTCACAAAGCGCACATCCCCATATACCGCCTGAACCGCCTTATCTTGAAACGCTTTTGCCACCTGTTCTATCACATCCGTGCGATGATAAAAATCATCCGAGTTTATGATTCCAACTATATCACCGGTAGCCATACGAATACCTTTGTTCATAGCATCATAAATTCCCTTATCTTTCTCGCTTATCCAATGCATACGTCCTTCAAAACGAGGCTCATATTCTTTGATTATATCTACTGTGTTATCCTTTGAGGCACCATCCACTACGATATATTCAATATCAGGATAAGTCTGTAACAGAACAGACTCTATCGTATCACGAAAAGTGGAGGTACTGTTGTAGGTAATGGTTATAAGGGAGATTTTCATAAATCCTCTCTATATATAAAAGGTGAATCTAAATTTTCTAACAGAGGGTGATTCATATCTTTGGGAGAAAGGATTACTCTATCAGAAGGCAAATTCCAGTCAATGCCCAATGAACCGTCAAGAATCGAAATTCCTCCATCAGCAGACGGAACATAAAAATTGTCACATTTATACTGGAACACGGCAGTTTCGCTCAACACACTAAACCCATGCGCAAACCCTCTCGGAATGAAAATTTGATGATGGTTTTCTTCTGTCAATTCTACAGCTACATGCCGTCCATAAGTAGGCGACCCTTTGCGTATATCCACAGCCACATCAAGTACCACGCCTTTTACGCATCGCACAAGTTTACTTTGGGCATAAGGCGGACGTTGAAAATGCAGCCCTCTCATCACCCCATAACTTGACATACTTTCATTATCTTGTACAAAGCATATCGGACACACTTTTTCATCAAACTCCTTTTGCGAGAAAGATTCAAAGAAATACCCCCGTCCATCTTTGAACAAATGCGGTTTTATGATTACTACCCCATCAATTTCGGTTTTTATCACTTCCATATTTTATAAAATTTAATAACAAAAAATCTTTTAACAAGCTGACATATAAAATATAGCCTATAGCTAATCCGGTAAGTCCAAGGCAGATTACTCGCCTCAGCTGTAGCTGAAGCATTGTTACCATGACGTCTATAGCAAATCAATTTATCAGAAATAAAAGTTGTAGAAAAAAAAACAGAAGCGCACAGTCCAAGCCAGATATCATGCATGGCTATTTGAGAAGGAAAAGGTAGTGCCTTATCAAGCACTTCTCTCCTAAATGCCATACAACATCCCAAATAATTGTTACGCCAGATATTGCTTACCACCCCCGTTTTCCTTACTTCACTAAAGCAAAACGAATCTTGTATAACTCCACCCTCCTTATCTACCACCATACAGTCGGATACCACCAAAGCGAAACGTTTCAACTCCTCCAACATCACTTGTACCTTATCCAGTTTCCAAACATCATCCTGATCAGAAAGAAAAACGTAATCACCCTTTGCTTGTTTTAATGCATTTTCAAAATTGAATACGGGTGAATGGAAATGCTGGCCAGGAAAAATTTTAATCCTATTGTCTGCATAAGAAGCGATGATTTCTAACGTATCATCGGTAGAAGAATCATCAGAAATTATAATTTCGTCTCCTTCACCTAATTGCATCAAAATAGAGTCAAGTTGTTCTCTTATATAGTGACCGCCATTGTAGGTAGCCATACATACGGAAATCATAAAAATAAATATTTTACAAAAAAGCTCTTAATAAAACACAACGATTTACAACGAAAAGTGAGTGATAAACACCGCTTCAATACAATGAATCTAAGACAATATTTATCAAAAAAACTGTTACATTCATACTGCGAAAGACTTCGATGAAAAAGAACAAACCGATGTAACAAGTGAATTTTATCTGTTTGATTATTAGAAAAATCCTGGATAATTACAGAATTTATCAAATAAAAATTTTTGAAAGCAACAGAAAACTTATCAATAAATTGATAATCAGAATAATCTAAAAAGACATTTTCATTATAACCACCAACCTGCAAATAAGCATCTACATCAACAAAAATACCACTATTAATAATTCCTATGTTTGTCAAAGGATAGATGCAATCGGGAGAAAACGATTTCTTTACAGGAATTTTGCATATTAACTTTCGAGGAGACATTGAAAGAGCTTGTTTCGTTACAACTATAGGTGCAAATAGTTTGACCGCAGGATAAGCTTTTGCCAATCTGACACAATCATGTACATAGGAATTAGATTTAAAAAAAGAATCTTGATCTAGCAGAAGCAACTTATTAAAGCCATTACCACAAGCATAAATTGCGGCTTTATTATATCCTGTAGATACCCCTGGATTAGTGGTATCTGAAACATAATGAACAAAAGCAGATTCAAACTCATCCTGCCGATGTGCAGGTTCGGGCGAATTATCATATATAAATAATTGCACATCTGTGCATAGGACATATTTCAGTAAACTGTTGTATGATGCACAATCATACAATTTTTGCTGATAAAGAACAAGTACACAAAGAATCTTCATTAATATTTGACAACTTATTACAAACTACAAATGATAAAAGAACAAAACTCATACCTATAGGATTAGTAAGATACGGATTGAAGAGAGATTGCACATATATACCTACGGTACCAATCATATAAACAGAAGCAATACTTTTATAAATAAAAGGGACATGCTTATAAAAAACGACAATCTTATACAACAGATAACTCCATAAGAATAAGCCTATCAATCCTTGTTTGTGAAAAATTTCAAGGAAAGCATTTTCCATATGAATAGTCCTTACAGGAACACCACAACCAAATCCATGACCTATGATCAAAGACAATGGCGTTATTCTTTCAAAAACTTGTTGCATAGTTAAAACACGCAAAGCATCTCCATCTTCCCTATTTTCACTAACATCAAAAAGTCCTAAGTAGTTTACCACAAGTAATACACAAAAACTAAATATTAATAAAAAAAATATAGTACCGGAGGTAACTTTGTGACAAGCTATATACAACAAACCCAGACATAAAATAGTAATAACATAAAAGCCACGCGTCATGGTATAATATATTGCAAGGAGAATCAAAAATGAATAAAAATATTTCCTTTCTTTAATCCAAAAAAGAAGGCCTATTGCTAAGTACAAAAAGCCTTTATAAAACATCTCTCCTTTATTCCCCCTAAATAAAAAATCCCCCTCATCTTCCATAAGAATATAGAATGTACGAAAGTCTATCACACCAACAAATTTAATCAAAATGATATAAACTAAATAGATAATCGCCATTAATAACACAGAATAGCGAATAGTCTTTGAAACCGCATTTACCATATCTATATTTTTCACCATATAAGACATAAATGGAAGCATCAAAAAGAATGACAATTGTTTTATATCATCAAACAAATTAACTGTATTATCAGAAATTAGGCATAATGAAATCCCAATACAAGTAGTAAACACAAAAAGCATCAATATTTTTCCTGTATCCTTATTCATGTGTTTACGACATATATAAAATGAAGTAATGCACAAAGCAAGCAAATAATTCAACATTCGCAAAGTTAATCCTCCTACTACATGTATTATTTGCCCACTTCCACAAAGCACCAATTCCATGACAAATAATAAAAAGAAAACAGAAAAAAAAGAAAATCTATTTTTACTCGATTTCATATTAACACAAAAAGTCCGTTAGTATTGCAAATATACAAATCAGGATATCCCCCTTTAAAGGGCTGAGTAGTAGTCAATGATATGAAGTTCAAAATCAAAACAGGTGAGGCTTACTGTTGCTTTTTTCATTACTATTTTTATTCAAAATATTCTATTTGTGCTCTTAATTATCTTTAGAAAAAGGATCTTTTATTGTAAATAAAAGTCTACACCACTCTCCTACACTATCTATGTAGAGAACTAGCGTTCCACTTTTTCACCAAAAATATATCTGTACGACGAAAAGCTTTGACCGCACCATCGATGCACCTGTTTTTGATAACTAAAATAAAGCAACCAGAAAGTTGTACAAAGATGAATACCACACAAAACTACAATATGTTTTAACCCCCACCATTTATGACCGCACATTATGGCTTGCAGACAAATATTTACCTGCAAGAGTAGCAACACACGACGTAACATCTTACTTTCACGCCCTGCTTCGCGCCACTCTTGCTTCACAGTCTCGTAAGCGTTATACATAGCTTGATAAAACTGCACTGAATTATTGGTACTAATACTCTTAGCATGTTTGCGCACCAAGAAAAGTTTGTCCGGCAAAAACTCACCTCGCTTGCCTTGCAAAAAAAGGCGGTGAAAATAGCTGATATCTTGAAAGCGTTGGATGCTTTCGTTCCAAAAACCAATCTCATCAATACATATACGACGACACATGAATACAGGTGCTGGAAAAGAACTAGTCAGCAAATGTCCTTCTACAGTATGGATTATATCGTCTACACGCTTTTCATCTACAATATGATCAGGTGCTCCTTCAAAATAATTAAAATTGCAAGTTACAAAATCTATCTTTTTTTTATTATCATTTAACACTTCTACTTTTTTCGCTATATGCGAGGAAAGCATCAAATCATCATCATCAAAGAACTGTATATATTCTCCCTTTGATAATATGATACCTTTATTACGAGCGTACTGTCCCCCTCTACCATCCGACTTAATATATTGAAAACCATAAAGTGGACTTTCTTTCTGTTTCTTTGCAACAACGGAAGCCGTTGTGTCAGAGGAATGATCATCCACCACAATCAACTCTATCAAAGGGTAACTCTGAGCAAACACAGAGTCTATGGTTTCGCCCACGATATCAGCTCTATTGTGTGTGGGTATGACGATTGACACCAACCCAGGTACATATTCCTTTGAAAGTTTATAACCTTCCATCAATCACCTCTCTATTCAAAACACCTTTCACATCATACACCACCCCGTTTTCATTCTTCAAAAATGAACGTATGTCAAGAGTAACAAACTCTTTGTGCGCCACAGCCAATACCACAGCATCAAACTGTCCTATCAAAGAATCTAACGAATCAGAAGTCAAGTCCACACCATACTCATTCTTCACCTTATCTACATTAGTCCAGGGATCATAAACGGTAATATTCTTTGTGTATTCTTCTAAAGTGTGATATATATCAATAATTTTCGTATTACGCACATCGGGACAATTTTCTTTAAACGTAAAACCGAGAATAAGAATATGACTATCTTTCACCAATACGCCTTTTTTGTTCATCAGTTTTACCACTTGATTACCTACATAATCCCCCATGCCATCATTCAAACGACGAGCAGAAAACATCACGCGGGGCAACACGCCATATACCTGCGCTTTCTGGATCAAATAATACGGATCTACACTAATGCAATGACCGCCTACCAAACCCGGTTTCAACTTGATAAAGTTCCATTTGCTGGAAGCTGCTTCTATCACATCGTTGGTGTCAATACCCATTGCATTAAAAATCTTAGCCAGTTCATTCATGAAAGCAATGTTCACATCACGCTGTGAGTTCTCGATAATCTTTGATGCTTCCGCTACCTTTATAGACGGAGCTTTATGAGTGCCGTTTACCAATACAGAATTATAGACCCCATCCACTACATCAGCTATTTTCGGAGTAGAACCCGAAGTCACTTTTTTGATTTTCTCTACCGTATGCTCTTTGTCACCCGGATTGATACGTTCCGGTGAATAGCCTGCAAAAAAGTCCACATTAAACTGCAATCCGGACACTTTTTCCACCACAGGCAAGCATTCTTCCTCCGTCACTCCCGGGTATACCGTGGACTCATACACCACAATGTCACCTTTAGAAATAACCTTACCGACAGTTTCGCTCGCTCTCAACAAAGGGCGAAGGTCCGGACGATTGTCCACATCTACAGGAGTAGGTACTGCAACCACATAGAAATTACAATCCTCTATCTTATCCAAGTCGGTAGTGCAAACAAATCCGTGATTATTTATTGCATCCTGCAAAAGTTCATCAGAAACTTCAAGAGTTGAATCATGCCCAGTCATCAACTCATCCACACGCCTTTGGTTCATATCAAAACCAACAGTCTGATACTTAGTAGAAAAAAGACGGGCTAAAGGAAGCCCCACGTAACCAAGACCGATTACGCAAATTCTAATAGATTCCATTATAATAAGTTTTTATTGAATCACACAAATTTTTAGTAAAAAGGGCACCATCATCTTTACACAAATGATTGCCGTCAATTGTACGGTATTTATCAACTTCATACACAAAAGAGATGTAAGGCACTCCATGAAAACTTGATATCTTCCTAATATCTTCTTCAAAATTTCCCCAGTTTGCATTTTCTATCTCAAGCATCTCCACATGTACAGGCATCCGGCACATATAAACATCACCATATTGCTTTAACAAAACAATGGTTTTCTCAAGCCAACATAATCTATACAGAGATTTTGTCATCCGATAGGTTCTGTAGAGCGCACACTTCTGTTTCACATTCTCATTTACCAAAGCTGTATTAGCCATGGAGAAGTTTATCTTTAGCCAGCCATCATCCTGAAGTTGCATCGTTTGGTCTACCCAAGTCATATCACGCAATTGAAAATAATAAGCCAGATATTGAAAATTGGGATTCATACCTGTTAGCTTTATTTTGTTCACGCAAGAGGCCTTTTCCCTGCATCCTTCAGCATCCCAGGTATCTTCCATTGACAAGCTCCATGGATCAACGGAAAGAATAAAAAGTCCCTTTTTATTTCTCTCCCGATCTGCATTAAGAATTTTCCTAATGGCATTATAATAGACTTCGCCATAAGGAGAATCTGTAACCGTAAAGCTAAAGTTATATATAGGTAGGCTGAATTCTGAATTTCCTGAAAAATAGTCATTGATTACTGCCGGATGTATTCCTTGTGCCGACCTTGATGTGCCTATTACCAACGAATGTTGCTTGCCTACCGTGAAACGCTTATAGGCAAAATCACTGATACCGCAGTAGCGCAAGAAAAGACAAAAGATCACAAACAAACCTGCAATAACACATCCTATCCACAGAGTCTTTATTATAAATCTTTTCATATCAATGTTTAAAACTGAAAATAAATAAAAGATGACGAATCCCCACGAAACAGCCATATTACAAAACAGAATCCTATATATAACATGTATCTCACATGTCGTGGCCAACGTGATATTTCAAATCCATGCTGTCTTGTTCTATTTATCCATTCAAACAAAATCATGACGGATATCATCACTACGCATTGCAGAACTTGAAATTTTCCGGAAGGCAATGTGAACAGCGAAACCGAAAACATATTGCCAAAGTATCTCACCCCGTCAGTCAATGTTTCTGCACGGAACAGTATCCAGCCAATCGTGGCCATACAGAATGTACCAAACATAGAACAAAATTCACGTAAAGAGGGCAAATGCGAGTTTTCGGCTACCGCGTTCAGGTATCTTCTGTTCTGTCCGCAAAGAATCAACGGAATAAAAAGCAAAGCATGAAACACCCCCCAAAAAACAAAAGTCATATTTGCTCCATGCCAAAAGCCTGATATTAAAAAGATGATGAATGTATTTCTCACCACCTTCAGTTTAGTGACACGGCTACCCCCCAACGGGATATACACATAATCCCTAAACCAGGTAGTCAAAGAAATATGCCAACGTCTCCAAAATTCGGCAATATCACGACTGAAATAAGGATAGTTGAAATTGCGCATCAGTTTCACCCCAAAGAGCCGTCCCGTTCCAATCGCTATATCTGAATAACCCGAAAAATCGCCATATATCTGTATTGAAAAGAAAACGGCCCCCATCCACAATGAACTGCTGCTCTCAGTGCCATAATCGCTAAATACCCTGTTTACATAGACTGCACAATTATCTGCTATCACTACTTTTTTGAAAAATCCCCAAATAATCTGGCGCATTCCGTCAACGGCTGCCATATAATCAAAGTTACGTTTTTCTAAGAATTGAGGAAGCAGATTGGTAGCCCTCTCAATAGGACCTGCCACAAGTTGTGGAAAAAAGCTTACAAATGCAAAAAAAGCTACAGCATCACGAGTAGCTCCTATTTTGTTTCTATATACATCTATGGAATATGAAAGTGCCTGAAATGTATAAAAACTTATCCCTACCGGCAGTATGACATTAAGCAAAAGATCCTGTTTTGTCCCTCCTAAAAATGTTTCACAGAAAGTCGACACAAAGAAATTGTAATATTTAAAGACTGCAAGTATCAGCAAATTAATAACTATATTGACACCGCACACCATACGCGCATACGTTCTGTTATTCCTAAAATGCTCTATCAGTAACCCACTTGCAAAACTGCAAAAAGTGGTGAAGGCTATAAGAAGCAGAAAGCGCCAATCCCACCATCCGTAAAACAGGTAAGATACCAACACAACAAAAAGATTTTGCAGTTTCAAACTTTTACCAAACGCCGTCCAGTAAAGAATGAATACAATGGGCAAGAAAATGAGAAATTCGATCGAATTAAAAAGCATAATAACTAATTGTCAATAACCTATCCGTTTTAAATATTCGTTTATAAAAAATTCTCTATCATTTTTTACTTCATTTACGAACATAAATATATATCCCTATATTTTTTACTAATTCCCGTACCATATTCACACAATAACTATCATGCATCAGTTTATTTACAATAAGGCAGTAAACAAGAACATATCCAATACTATAAATTATCATACTGATTATTGATGAAGTGCCGCCTAAAACAAAATAAAAGGGAATAGAATATACTGTGATAATCATCAATGGCATTATGGACTTCATCATATATTCCATGAAACGCCCTTTTATCAAAGGCTTGACAGTTATGCTCCAAGAAATGGGCTTGCTACAAAGTGTTACCAAAAACAGGCTTATGATAATCCCCTCAATATTAAAATGAGAACCTATATATATAGCAAACGCATTGAATAGTATTCTTAACATTGTCCAATAAAAGCCTGTATCTGTTCTTCCTAAAGCCGTCTGCAGACTGCCGACCGGACTTCCGGTCGATAAATACCCATAATAAATTGCAAGTAATGACAAAACAACCGCACTATCTGTATAGCTATCACCATACAAAAAACGAATTATTCCATACGAAAAGATAGAAATCAAAAAATAAATAGGGAAATTGATAATTGCAATCGACTCTATGACATCATAATAGATTTTTCGTACATGATTTACATCACTCTGTATATGCGCGAATGCCGGAGCCAATACTTTTGTAAGAATCGGAGTGACCGCAGAATAAATTGACATTACAAGTTTCTTACATAATGAATACACTCCCAAAGTATCTTTTCCCAATGTAGCACTAATCAGAATGATATCTATTTCTCGTGAGAAATAATCAAAAACCTGAGTTCCAACAGAGAATATACCTATCTTCAAAAAAGGGTAAGTATCTTTTATCCTAAAATGGAAAGAGATATTCCGATCCTTGTACATGCCAATACAGAAAAAAAGCAGATTGGATAATAAAATATTGAACAAGGTAGAATAGACTAAACTATAAATACCGTATCCATTCGTCACCAAAAGAATCGCAACCGTCAAAGTCATTAATGAGGTTACTATTTCTATAATCGATATGTACTTAAAACGCATCAGTTTCTGCTGTACAGTGCGATGCTGATTGCCAATAGACGAAAATAATATACTAAGACTCAGTAATGAAAGTATTGCAACTAAGGAAGGCTCGTTATACATTCTTGCCACAACCGGTGAAAGTAAACATAACACCCCTGTAATCAATATACCGGAAAGGATATTCAGCCAAAACAGAGAGCTGTATTGTTGTGAAGTTATATTTTGTTTATGAATAATGCCTACAGAAAATCCCAAATCCAAGAAAATCTGACTAAAACCAATAAAGAGTGTACAAATGGCAACTATACCAAACTCAGCTTTGTCCAGATAACGGGTGAGAATAGAAACTTGAAGTAAAGAAACAATACTCCTTATTACTGTCGATATAGAACTCCAAGCAACTCCCTTTATGGCTGTAGAAGTCAAACTCATATTTTCCTATCAATTACTTCCCCAAATATTGCGGATATTGTTGACTATCGTTTTTTCATTCAACAAATCGAACAGTATCTTTCTATTTGAATTCTTGACTTCATCCGGTAAGGGAGAATCGATATCCTCCTGCTTTATCTGTTCAAGAATATACACAACCACACCTATATTACTAAAATACTTTACCAATGAAGACCTCTCGGACAAAAAAACTTTTGCTCCCAAATATAAAGCTATTACAATATTGCCAAAAGCCTCCTGACGCCAGCTCGAAAAAACACAGACTTCAGCAGTTATCATTAACTGATTATACTCATCAAGCGGCAAAAATTCTTGAAGCGGGACAAAAGATTCTCCCCATCTTTTACGTCCTCGTTTTAAAATATGATTAACATATTTAGGAGATCCTCCATAACTTACAGGAGCAACAATCTTTTTATCTTTTAAATCCAAACCAGACAAATATCTGAAAGCATAAGAATGATTATTTGTAAATGAGGCAGAATTACCAAGTAAAAGGACATTTCCCTTAACTGTTTTGTCTACCAATTTCCCCAAAATAACATCAATTGGATAATATCTAAAACCAATTACCTGAGCACCGTTTATATAATTTCCGATATATTGTTTTGCTATGTCATAATCGGCATTAGTGACAAAATAAGTAACACGTTCCTTTATGAAATTCAACACTACTTTTTGCGTTGGAGGGAGCATCTTCAACTGACACCATATTTTACGCAGTAAAAACCTGATTCCTAAAAACCTTGGCTCATAATAAACCTGATATCCTCTATATTCAAGTATGGCATTATATAAATCAGCTCCCCATATATTCCAATAACAAAGAACGGACTGAGGCAGGTATGCATCAATAAATCTTATCTTCTTATAAGACAGAAAATGTATTATGACTTTATCAACACCTATCAACTTATCTTTCTGAAAGATATCCTCTTCTTTGTAGAAATACAAATTATCTGTAGCCTTGACAAGACGCGCAACATCATCAATAAAACATATATAAATATTCTGTCCGGGTAATGCCTTTTCAAAAAGAGCTATAGCCCTATTAACAACCTTCTCGTCATCAAACAAGTGTAACAACATACCGACATTTATGAACGGGATTCATCCCAATAATCTTTAATCTTATTAATAATGTATTCCACTTCTTCATCCTTCAATTCATAATACATAGGGAGTCGCACCAAACAGTCTGCATATCTATCACATTGAGGAAGATGGGGAATTTCTTTATAATGAGATGTATAATAATCACTTAAATGCAAACTTAAATAATGAAATACTGCCATAATACCATTGTCTTTTAAATGTCTTATCAAACCGGTTCTTTCGTCCAGTGAACGACAAACTATATAGAACATATGTGCATTATTAGTGGCATAAGCAGGAATTTGAGGTAGTCTGATAACCCCGCTTTTTTCAAGATCACTTAGTCCGTTATGGTATTTATTCCATATGGATTTACGGCGGTTCTGAATCATATCAATATTCTCCAACTGTGCCCAAAGGAAAGCAGCCATGACTTCAGAAGGCAAAAAAGAGGAACCTGTATCTACCCAGCCATACTTATTTACTTCTCCACGGAAAAATTCAGAACGATTTGTTCCTTTCTCCCAGATAATTTCTGAACGTCGAATAAAGCGGTCGTCGTTTATTGCCAATAACCCCCCTTCACCAGCTATAATATTTTTCGTTTCATGGAAAGAGAATGCAGACAGATGCCCTATACTTCCCAAAGGACGACCCTTATAATAAGAATCTATTGATTGGGCTGCATCTTCTACAACAAGTATATTGTACCGATTGGCAATTTCCATGATACGCTCCATATCACAAGCGACGCCTGCATAATGCACCGGTACTATTACTTTTGTTTTGGGAGTAATTAACGTTTCCAGTTTGTCAGCATCAATATTAGGATTTGATGTCATGCTATCCGCAAATACTATTTTGGCACCTTGACGCACAAAAGCAAGAGCGGAAGAAACAAATGTGTAAGAAGGAACTATTACCTCATCTCCCGGCTGTATATCACACAAAAGAGCACACATTTCCAATGCATCCGTACAAGAGGTTGTCAACAAACATTTTTTAAAGCCGTATTTCTTTTCAAAGAATTCATGGCATCTTTTTGTGAACATACCATTACCAGACAATTTATACGAATATACAGCCTGATACATGTAATGAGCTTCCTTACCTGTAAGGAAAGGGTGGTTAAAATCTATTTTCATTTATTATTTTATTAATAATTTTACATGTAGAAAGTGCTTTCTCTACTGAGTAATATTTGTCATTAAACAAATTTATTATATGGGAATGCAAGCTTTCTGAAATGGGATAAGTATCGTAGTCAAATAGTCGATTAGCACTATAATAATGAGAACTGGCAAATAAATTATTTGAAAAAAGACTTTTTAATATCACATTTTTCAATGAGACATCAACATAGATATTAAAACGCCAATCCTGATATTTATTTGGCAATTGAATACTTTCAGGAAGTTGAGATTTATATATTTCATTTAATCGGTATCTATGTGATATATGCTCTTGAGAGCTACTTTCTATCAAAGATAAATAGTCTCTAAGTTCAATGTCAAGATAATCAAGAGATAACCATCCGGAAGGTATTTTTTCCAATAATTTATTATTTAAAAAAGCATCCTTATATATAGCAACTTCATTTGTACCATCATACAATAGATTTCCCTCTATTTTAATAGATTCAATTTTACTAAATATAGCAAGTCCCCCTCTACCCAAATCAACCTGTTTGCAATGTCCAGTACTAAAAAGCACCATATCAGCCCCCTGCATATCTGTATTAATATTTGGAATACACAGACAGCGGTCATCTATAATTTTTAGACGCAATGACAAGGAATGAAGATTATTAAAAAAAACAGAAGCATCATCCAGAAAACCATATGTTCTAACAAATACTATTCCCTGATATTTTCCACGATTCTCAGCTATTTTATCAAGACATGCACATTTATCTATACACAATGACTCTTTATTAATATCTACAAATTCAAAAGGAACATTTGCTAAACAAAATGTCAATGGCACAACCGGGCAAACATTTACAGGTAATAAATATGTCCCTTTGTTATATTGACTTATGTAGTTATACAATAAAGTACAGGCTCTATTAGCCGTAGCTATAAGAGAACTATCTATCATAAAGTTTTAGGCTTATCTTCTTCCTTTATAAAATGATAGTTACGGAATCGTTTCGTTTCCCATTCCTTCTTATAATCAGAATATAAAGTCACCATATCTGTATATTGAGGCTTCCATAACAATTCATTTTGAGCTTTATCTATCGCATAGATATACCCCTTAGTAAGTCCGGGCTTTTCCGGATGAAGCTCAATCTCTGATTTGTTATTTCCAAAAACCTCATTCAAAGCTTTAGCTTCTTCATATTGTGAATAACCTACACCTGATGCAATAGTATAAATGCCAGATACATTTTCGATATCAATGGAAGCTTTTATAGCAGATAAAACATCTTTTATATAAATATGATCTCGTTTGATATTTTGATCCCCCCAAACTTCTACTTTTTTTCCCGCTAAAATACGTTCAAAGAAAAGTTCAAAAGTACTTTTCTTGTACGAACCGTCCGAATTTAAATGTCCCAAGATTTCTCCATAACCATGTACTCCTGTCAGGCGAAGAATAATTCCTTGGATCCCAAAATCTTTCTGATAATATTGCACGAAATTTTCCGCAGCTATTTTTGATATGATATACGGAGAGTGATCTCCCTTAAACGAAACACCATCAGCTTCTGAAATGATAGGTTTGTCTATATCGTTATACACCTTATGGGAGGAAGTGAGAATAAACTTTTTGATACCGTTATTTTTGGCATATTCCAACAATTTATATACGCCTAAGGTATTGACATCAAAAAATTTATTTACAGGAGTTTCATGTTCTGCCAAACAAGCAGATAGACATACTATTGCTTCAACATTATCTTTAGGTAAAGATAAATATGATGATTCATCTGTTATATCAAAGTACTGAAATGGAATTTGTTCTTTTTCAAAAAATTCCTGAACAGTCTTCGAACGTCCCAACGCTAAGATATCGTATCCTAATTCTTTCAAATAAACAGATAAATATCTTCCTAAATAACCTGTTGCACCTACTAATAAAATCATACCAATCAAACTTTAAATTTATTTTCACTAGATTTATAAATAAAATATCCACTCCTATCTCCACTACACTCAACATGGCGCAAATCAACACTTTCAATTTCAACTTTAACAATTTCTGGGTAGTATCTCCAATTTTTGAAGATGGGCATCAAACGCTCCGTTTCTTTACATAGAAAAAAAACTCCTGAGTAACATCTGTCAGTAATTCTCGGTTCTTTAAATTCGCCCATTGCAACTTTTATTGTAGCTCCCAAAAAGTCATATCCAGTAGAAAGCTCAACTAAATTAGAACCGATAAAATCCCCTCCCATGCGTGCGCCTATTTCAATTACACGGATATCACCATCTTTCGTAATCTTCAATTCTGAATGAGATGCACCGTATTGTATATGCAAAGCATCTAAAGCTCTTAAAACTATTTCCTTTACTCTCTGCTTTATATCGTTCGGCAAAGAAGAAGGCTGATGGTGCTCCAACTCAACAAAATAAGGGCTTCCGGTAGTTACCTTATCCGTAATCTGCAAAATATAATGTACACCATCAAACGAAATGGATTCAACACTGATTTCACATCCGGCAACGTATTCTTCAATGATCGCATCTTTACTGAATGATTCTTTTTTTGCGCGAAAAACCGCTTTATCAAGTTGAACAGGATCAAAAACCTTCTCTACACCACGACTCCCGGAACGATCGGTAGGTTTCACGATTAACGGGAATTTAAATCCTTGAATGCTATATGCATCATCTTTAGCAGCTATGGTATAGCGAGGCGAAGGAATATCATTCTGCGTAAAACATTCACGCATCAGATATTTATTGGTAGTAATATCTGAATACGCATCAGGATTACTGATCAATCCCAAATGGGACGCTACATAATTTACTGTAAGCACCGCCACATCACTGGCAATGGTAGTTATGCCATCAATCCCAATACGCTTACATTCTCTCAATATATTTTCCTTTTCGATAATCGAAATCGGATAAAAATAATCAGCTTCTCCCTCACATTCTGCACCATCACGCCATGCGAAACAGTGGACTTCATACCCTAATTCCTTCGCTTTCAAAACTGCAGGCAACTGTAAATAACTGCCACCTATTATTGCTAATTTCTTTTTCATTTGCATTATTAGATAATTCACAGAAAAATATCCCCATGACAGGTTAGCATCTCTCACACATGACACCTCTGCCACCTACCTTTACAACTTTTACACGTATACGAGAAATTAACATTCATATACAAATACCCTGTATACCTATTACCTACATCCCCTATCCGGAAAGTCAGAAAGTCAGGTGCCAAAGGTGTCACACATACCCATTACGGAGTCTACTCCATCAAACGCTGACGGTCGGCCTCCAAACACCTGCGCAGTTCCGCAAAAACAGCGGCACACTCTTCAGGCCTGTCCTTCAGGACCTCCAGATAGATGCGGAAGACATCGTAATATTGATGCAGGTTTATACTTTCGCCCTTTTTACTTTCATGTAAGTTTTGGAGCTCATCGAAGCCGAATGACAAATATCCGAAATGGATAAATGCTTGTTGCCGACAAAAACCGTTTTCTGGAGTGTCGCCAGAAAATCACCCAATTCCAGATTGGGAACAGAACTTCTTCTCTGAGTCATTTTTAGTTGTTTGAATAATTAATTAATGGCCGTATCCTAACATACAGCTGTGTATAAAAATGTTATAATTGTTAAAATCATTAGCATTCGTTCCCATATATGGAAAATGCATTTTGATCTATATCCGCTTTTTAACACGAACTTCGCGGCCGTTATTAAAAAAAACAAATTATGACAGAAATCAAAATCAGCCTGTTCAAAGGCTATTCGGACATGCAACCGACAGAAAATACTCTGCAGGAAGTTGTCAATCTCATCAAAAATGACGCACTGGTACGCGACCGCACCAAAAAGCACCGCTATTACACTGCACAAAAACAAAAGGCGGCCGCCGCACAAGAAAAATCGTCCTGTCCATGTTTTGCCGTAGCCGTCCGCTTCGAGGGCGGCAAACGAAAGGAAAACATCTGCGGATGGACCCGGCTTGGGTTAGCAGACATTGACCATGTTCCCGACGACCGGCTGCAAGAACTGTTGAAACGCATCCGGAAAGATACGCACACGCTCCTCGCCTACACCACCATCAGTGGCACCGGTATCCGCATTCTTTTCCTGACAGACTGCATAACGGAGGATCATGAAAAGAATCTGAAGCTTTATCCCAGGGCCTTTGAGCAAACCAACAATCACTACGCCCGGCTGCTGGACTGCGAATGTGACATGAAATGCAAAAATGTCACCCGGCTGAGCGGCCTGGCCCACGATCCCGATGTATTCTTCAATCCCGAAGCCCGGCCTTTCCACATCGAACTGAAGAACAGCAAGAAGGAGAACGCCATTTCCACCGGAAAGTCCGACCGGAACAAACATCTGGAAAAAGCCGTAAAAGCATCCGTTCAGGAACTGGAGGCCGAGGGGATATGCTACGAAGAGCATCACCACAACGAGTATATCATGCGCATGGGCTATCTGCTCAACTCCTACGGCATAGCCCAAAAGATTGCCACTGAATGGGCACTCACCCGATTTGCCGGTTATGACGGAGACATCGCAGGCATCTTCAGTTCGTGCTACCAGAACACCGGTGAGCACGGTACGCGACCACTATGCAACAGCCCCAAAACAATCTCAGGCAATGAAAACTTTGCCAGCGTAGAAGAAATCGAGACTTTCCTCGGAACACAAGCATTGTTCAGGCACAACGTCATCACCGGAAAATGTGAAGCGGCAAAGCCCGGCAGTCACCATACAAGCGAATATGCCGAAATGGACGACCGCTTCGTCAACTCCCTGTGGAGCCGCATGTGCAAAGAGGTGAAGCCGGTTCGCATCAACGATATCCGCAACATACTGGCTTCGGAATATGTGGCTCTGTATAACCCGTTCACCGAATATTTCAAAAACCTGCCCCCTTGGGACGGTGTGACCGACTACATCGGCGAACTGGCGACCACCGTACATGTACAGGGAGATCAGGCGACCTTCACGGAATATTTCCGGAAGTGGCTTACCGGAACCGTGGTTTCCCTGCTCGACGAGCAAGTGGTGAACCACGAGATACTGATACTCATTGGCCCGCAAGGCTGCTTCAAGACCACTTGGTTCAACAAACTGCTGCCACCGGCATTGCAACGTTATTTTTATACTAAAATAGATAATAACCGAATCACCAAGGACGACAAATTCACTCTCACGGAATTCGCCCTCCTTTGTATGGAGGAAATCGACGAACTGAACGTTTCCGCCCTAAACCAGATCAAGGCCATGACCACCACACCGATAGTGAACGAACGCATGGCATACGCTCACTACAAAGAAAGACGTCCGCACATCGCCAGTCTCTGCGGCACCACCAATAATGAGCAATTCCTGACCGATCCGAGCGGGAGCCGCCGCTGGCTTCCATTCAATGTGGTATCCATTGACGACCCCTACACGCACACCCCAAACTACGAGGGTGTATATGCACAGGCATACGCGCTTTGGAAAAGCGGATTCCGGTATTGGTTCAACGAAAAAGAGGTCAAGGCCGTCAACCAACGTAACACCCACTTCGAAGTCCCCAATCTGGAAAAGGAACTGATCCTTACCCATTACCGCCGTCCCATACCGGGCGAAGAATGTATTTTTGTCACCACGGCCCATATCCTGAACCGGATCAGCGGTTCCATCAAACAACCACTCAGCCCCACCAAAATAGGCATCATAATGAAGCAGGCAGGCTTTGAGCTGATAAGAAGCGCCGGGCAACGGGGCTACCGGGTGGTGGAACTGAAAACCGATGAAATCTACCGCAACCAGTGCGCCATAGCACACTATACGGAAGGGATTCCTTAAGGATACCGACGGTTATATCTGCATCATCCGTCGCAGATAAGTGCTGCGACAGATGCAGATAGGTCCGACAGACAACGCAGATAAGTCCGACAGGCAACGCAGATAAGAGCGTCCCCCTGACTCCTGCTATGAATAAGTCGGTTTAAGGTCTTCCCAAATATTTGAATATCAGTTCCACCTGCATGGAAGTAAATATTTGCTGACGGGTTTTGTATCCCGTTTGCTGCAAAGCGTCACTCAACCGGCTGTTATACTTGAACCATTGTGCCAGACGGTTAAGGGCGGAAACCGGCGAAATGTCCGGTGCGTATGCTTCGGCCAGTTCGCGTTTATAATAAGGACGGACGGGCCATCTTTCTTCCTGATCGTCTTCCTGATCACTTTCTTTCTCGGAGTTTGTTTTCATAAGGGTTCATTTATTGATTATTAAAGCATAAAGGTAACGATTTTAGTTTACATATTCTTTATTATCAATAAATAGTTTTCACCCTTTTTCATATACTTTCATTAAGGAGCGACATCTTTCACAATACGTCTCCTACCCTATTGTACCTTTGTATTGTTCACCACAGAGAACGCATGATTTCGAATCGCCTTCTCCATGGTTTCATTTTTCAATTTTTAATTATTAATTCTTATTTTATGCCACTGAATTACAGTATTGCAATGATGGGTAATCCCATGAATCAGGACGATCCCCAAAAAGCGTATGCGAAAGCGCAGGTTTCGCAAGAGTTACCACTAAAAGCTCTCTCTAAAAGAGTAGCGGCGCAGACCACTGCCAGCCGGGCAGACGTGACGGCCGTTATTATCGCCACCGTAGAGAATATGATCGAAAGCCTGCGTGCAGGCGAACAGGTGGATTTCGGAGATCTGGGAAAATTCCGTCTTCAAATCACCAGCCGTGGAGCGGAAACGGCCGAAAAGTTCACCGCCGCCAATATCACAGGCGTCAATATTCAATTCATTCCCGGAGAAGACTTAAAAGACATCTTTGCCGGTATGGAATTTTCACCGGTACCTACACGTGCCGCCACCCGTGCTGTGCTGAAAGCACAAAAAGCCGGACAGACAACCGTGGATATTTCAGGAACATCCACTCCCGGAGGAAACGGAGGCGGAAATGCCGGCGGAGGTGGAAATGCCGGAGGCGACGGGGGTATAGAGGACGACCCGCTGGGATAAATTGACAATTGACAGTCGACAATTAATAAATAATCAGTTATATGGAAAAAAAATCAAACTCGACCTGGAGTGTCATTATCAAAGTTGTAATTGCCATAGCATCTGCTCTGGCAGGTGTATTCGGACTAAATTCCTGCATGAAATAGACCATGAGAGCAGGCAGTTTTTATCAGAACTATCGGGAGGTACGCCTCCTGGTAGTTCATTGCAGCGCCACGCGCTATGACCGGAATTTCTCCGTAGAGGCTCTCCGCCGCTGCCATCTGGCAAGAGGTTTCGCAAGCATCGGTTATCATTTCTACATCACCCGTGATGGAGAAGTACACATTTGTCGTCCGGTTCACCAGATTGGGGCGCATGCCACAGGCTGGAACGACCGGAGCATCGGCATCTGCTATGAAGGAGGATTGAACGAACGCGGACAGCCGGCCGACACAAGGACGTATGCCCAGAAATGCTCTTTACTCGACCTGCTGCGACAACTGAAAACAGATTATCCGCAAGCGGAAATACTGGGACATTACCAGCTCAGCAGCTCCATACACAAGGCATGCCCGTGTTTTGACGCAAGAGAACAGTACCGGGAGCTTTAATCTTCAATGCCATCAGTCGACATACTCCCACGGATAGGGGTTGTCTTCTATGTTTTGAAGCTCATCGATAGCTTCCTGTTGTTCACTTGTTAAATTGGCACGATTCCAAGTATCAATGATCGCATGTGCCTGTGCTGACAGTTCGTCTTCATAGACCTCACCGTAACAGTAGGTCAGGAGACGTACTTTCAGTAGGGAAGCCGGCAGGTCGGGAATCACCTCAAAACAACGGTCGAGAATGTTCTGAACATATTGCTGTTTATGACCGTTATCATACACCGTAGCATTAAAAGCAACCAAAAGTCCCAGACAAAGTTCTGCTTCCGATTCCACTGTATCACCATGAGTATCATACAGACGAAGAGCCTGTTCGTATACCTCGCGATTCAAACGCGTGAAATGATCCACATAAATGGAATTGCCGTCCAAGCCAAGCGTCAGAAGGCTATGGGCAAGCGAAAACAAGGATGAAACGTGATCAGACATGTATGTTTATGAATTATGAATTATAAATTACAAGTTATGAATGGCACCACTGACGGTTAATCGGCAATAGGCTCAACAAGGGAAGGATGAATAAAAGTGGTGGCGATTGCCATAACACCTTCTACATTGACCACTACACGACGGTCGTGGCGGATACGGACAAATTCACCGATGACACCTTCGAACACACCTCCGGTAATACGTACTTTCTGTCCTTTTGCCAGATGAAGCTCGGCGGGTTCCACATAAAGAACGGATTCGTCATAGCTTCCGGCAACAAGAATGAAGCTGCGCATCTGTATGTCCGGAATGATAATAGGACGTCTAAGTTCACGATCCATGATATAACGCATGGGAATGTTCATGCCGGGTCTATCTTTCAAGGCGTCTATGCACTTACGGGTGGAATGTATAAAGACGAGGTTATGAACAGCGGGAACAAGTTTACGTATACGCCTGCCGTTTTTCTCCGCATATTCATAGTGCATCGGAATAAAGCTTTCTATCCCCTCTTTGTCCAAAAGAGCTTTTAGTGCCAATTCACGACTATATGTGACACGCAAAGCAAACCAATGTTTTTTTATCGATATACCATTCATTATCAGCAGATAATTGTCACTCGGCAATGATTAGTCATTTACTCTGGAAAAGATATTCTTTGGGGACACCGGAGTAGCGGAATACCTCCCGGTTAAGTTATGTAATGCCATTACTTTCAGCAATTTATACTGCATCCACGTTATTTCACGACTCTCCACCATCACGGAAAGAAAAGCTAAGAAATAGTTATATAATTAGAAAACTTTCAATAAGCTGTAAACAAGCAAGTTAATAAACAAAAAGCGTTTTCTAACCGTTTACTTAACGGGCACAAAGATAACAGTGTTTTTGAAACCGACAAAATGTTTGATAAAATATATTTGATGGCGGTTAGGAATTTTTTCTTCCTAAAACTGCATTTTTACTGCAAAATCTGCATTTTTTGGCCTTATTTGCAGTGAAAAAGGGCAAATAAGCACAAAAAATGCCCAATAATTAGGTTTTAACACTTTGATTATCGTAATTTGCACCGTATAATAATCAGTCTATTAACTGTTAGCAGTCCTGTCAGAACAAATCTGATGTGGCTTTTGTTTTATCAGTAAATTTAATATAGGCATTTAACAAAATGAATATTATGAGTAATGATGACGTACTTACACTGAAAGCTGCTGTTTTGCATATTTTGAATAAAGCAGGCGGTACATTGGATAAGTACCGTATATATAAATCTCTTTACTTTGCTAATAAAGAGCATTTGAATCGTTACGGACGGGTAATCACGTCAGATACTTTTTTTGCATTACCACTTGGGCCTGTACCTACAAAATTGGCTGATATTTTGGATTTTGTTCAACAAAGGAAAACATTGCAGAAAGCAGATCAGGATTTATTTCTTCCTATTATAACAAGTATTTCCCATTGCGGTTTTGATGCTGAGAATTATTTCACAGCAAATGAGTTGCCTGATATGGATGAGCTTTCAGAAAGTGACATTGAGTGTCTGAATATTGGTTTGAGCAAGTGTATTGAACAAAATTTCGGAACAATTAAAGAAGAGTCTCATGATAAAGCTTGGCAGAATGCTTTTTCTAAACCTAATCACAAATCAATAAACATACTTGACATGATTGATGACTCCAATAAAGACATGAAAGAGTATGTTTTAGATAATATGTATTGCTGCTAATGGTTTCTACCGGAGATGTTGTATTAGGGGAACTTTTCTTGTCTGATGGGATAACTCCCCAAAAACGGAGATTTGTCAAGGATGAAAATGCTCGTGATATTAGGAATGGACGTTGAAGGTAATTATATCGGTAGCGTTGTTATCAACTCTGAAATAAAGAGTAGGAATATTGAGAGCCAATACCCTATCAGCCATAAATCATATAGCTTTCTTAAACATCCTAGTTTCGTCAATTGCGATAACTTGTTAACCCTTAAAGTGGATAGAGTGAATAGTTTTAAGCTAATTGGTAAAATCAGTATTCCAGATTTAGAGTTTATAAGAAAAACGGTTATTGATTCGAAAGTAGTAAAAGGAAAGCTGAAGAAGAAATTCAACTTATTTAGCGGCTCAGAAATAGAGAATATCAAGGCAGCCAAATAAGCTGCCTTTTTCTTTACCTTTGCCTGAAAAATATATAGTTTATTGCAAGCCAAGCAAGAATTATACATAAAAAAAGGAAGCTACAACACTGTAACTTCCTGATTTTCAACGAGAGCGGCAAACGAGGCTCGAACTCGCGACCCTCAGCTTGGGAAGCTGATGCTCTACCAACTGAGCTACTGCCGCATTGCTTTCTTTGAAAGACGCTGCAAAGGTAAAAGAAGTTTTTTTATATTCAAAAATAAAAATGTACTTTTACAGCCACAAAAGTGAAAAATCCATGAAACGAATCATACTTATCACCGGAGGTGCACGTTCCGGTAAAAGCAGCCATGCGGAAAAACTGGCACTAAGCCTCTCTCCTAACCCTGTTTATCTTGCTACTGCACGCATCTGGGACGAAGAATTCCGCCAACGCGTCATCCACCATCAGCAAAGACGAGGGACGGAATGGACAAACATCGAAGAAGAAAAGCAACTAAGCCGTCACCAATTATCCGGACGCACTGTACTGATAGATTGCGTAACCCTATGGTGTACAAACTTCTTTTTTGACGTAAATGCAGATACGGACAGTGCCCTGACAACTGCCAAGGAAGAATTCGACCGCTTTACAAAGCAAGATGCCACTTTTATTTTTGTCACCAATGAAATTGGTATGGGAGCCACTTCGGAAAATGAAATCCAACGCAAATTTACAGACATGCAGGGGTGGATGAACCAATATATTGCCCAACATGCAGACGAAGTATGGCTGATGGTATCGGGAATTCCGGTGAGGGTGAAATAAAAGGGTGATAGAGGGTGATAGGGTGATAAAGTTAAATAATAGAGCGATAAACTTATGAAAACATTTAAGATTGTACGACCGGATGAGAGTATCCGTCCGGCATTGATTGATAAAATCAATAATTTAACTAAACCGAAAGGTTCATTGGGTACTCTTGAGGAGTTGGCTTTACAAATAGGCTGGATACAGCAAACTCTGGCTCCCACCCTGCGACATCCGCAGAATATTATTTTTGCTGCCGATCATGGCATAGTAGAAGAAAAGGTCAGCCTTTCACCCAAAGAAATTACCTGGCAACAGATCAGTAACTTCCTACATGGAGGTGCAGGAGTGAACTTCCTTTGTCGCCAACATGGATTTACCCTGAAAATAGTAGATGCCGGTGTAGATTATGATTTACCATACGACAAGGGTATTATCAATATGAAAGTACGAAAAAGTACACGAAACTATCTGTATGAGGCAGCCATGACGGAAGAAGAAATGGAGCTTTGCCTGGAACGCGGTGCAGAAGTGGTACGCCGCTGCCATGAAGAAGGCAGTAATGTGCTCAGTTTTGGAGAAATGGGTATAGGAAATACTTCTTCTTCGTCCATGTGGATGACCTGTTTCACCGGAATACCTTTAGAACAATGTGTAGGAGCAGGTAGCGGACTGGATAATGCGGGTATCCGCCATAAATACGAAGTGCTGAAACAATCGCTCGATCACTATAAAGGAGACGGATCACCGCGTGATATCATCCGTTACTTCGGCGGACTGGAAATGGTTATGGCAGTAGGTGCCATGCTACAGGCGGCCGAATTAGGCATAATTATACTGGTAGATGGTTTCATCATGACAAACTGTATTCTGGCTGCTGCCAAACTATATCCCGAAGTAATGAATTATGCCATCTTCGGGCATTGTGGAGATGAAACCGGACATAAATTGTTGCTCGACAACATGGAAGTAAAACCATTGCTGAATCTTGGATTGCGTCTGGGCGAAGGAACAGGTGCTATTTGCGCCTATCCTATTGTAGAATCCGCCATCCTGATGATTAACGAAATGGATAACTTTGCACATGCATCCATAACAAAGTATTTTTAACTATATGAAAATCCTCGCAGCACTCATATTTTTCACGCGCCTTCCTTTCTGGAGGATCAAAGAAGTCCCGGCAAAGTACTTCAAGCGTATCGTTCCCTACTGGCCATTAGCCGGATGGTTAACGGGCGGTATCATGGTCGGTGTTCTATGGGTGACTGCCCAGGTGCTGCCCGTATCTATCGCATGGTTGCTCGCTATTCTATCGCGGCTGCTCATCACTGGTTGCCTGCACGAAGATGGACTGGCCGACTTTTTCGACGGCTTCGGTGGAGGAACCACCAAAGAGCGCACACTTGCCATCATGAAAGACTCTCAGATAGGAAGCTATGGAGTCATAGGATTGATAGGTTATTTCCTATTATTGTTTTTACTCTTGGAAAATCTACCGTTAAAGTTAATCTGCGCCCTTGTCATTTGCGGCGATTGCTGGTCTAAATTCTGTGCATCTCAAATTATCAACTATTTGCCTTATGCACGAAAAGAGGAAGACAGCAAGGCTAAAGTTGTGTACGACCGTATGACCTGGCAAGAATTGCTGACAGGATTCATCTGTGGACTTTCCCCCATCGTATTATTCCTGCCGATAGATTTCTGGCTCGTTACAATTTGCCCGATTCTCACATTTATCTTCCTGTACCGATTGATGAAACATCGTCTTCAAGGTTATACGGGAGACTGCTGCGGAGCTACATTCCTGCTTTGTGAACTATCATTCTATCTGGGTGCCGCTATCTTGCTATATGCACATATCAGGTACGGTAATCCAGACTTTATCAATGCTTATTTAAAATAGTCATCCTATGGAAGTTACATTTATCAGACACACTTCGGTCGACGTCCCTCCCGGAGTATGCTACGGACAATCAGATGTCCCCTTGCGTGACAGTTTTGAGCAGGAAGCTGCCATTACTTCTGAGAATTTGAAGACTTACCGTCCGCAAGGCAGGGATTTCGATCACGTATATACCAGTCCTTTATCTCGTTGCGTACGCCTCGCGACCTATTGTGGATACCCGGATGCAGAACATGACAAACGAATTATGGAAATAAACTTCGGAGATTGGGAAATGCAGAAGTTTGATGAAATAAGTGATCCGAGATTGAAAGAGTGGTATACCGATTATATGAATGTACCCGCAACAAACGGAGAGTCATTCGCCATGCAATATCAACGTGTTGCCAGTTTCCTGGATGAGCTGAAAGAAAAAGAGTACGCACAAGTTGCCATCTTCGCACACGGTGGCGTACTGATTTGTGCACAACTCTATGCAGGAACCGTCAAACCTGAAGAGGCATTCAGTGCCCTGACACCTTATGGAGGAATCATTCAACTGAAAATCTAATCACCCGTTTTCGGCCATGTGAAGATGACCAGCGGTCCTTCATGTGTGTCTGACTGTACCTTGTAAATACCTCCGAAAGCATGAATAAAGTGTGCATTGATTTCATGACGAATCAAAGTCGTTTTATTTTCAAAGCGTGACTTAGCAAGAGGCGTACCGATTATTTTAAAGGTTACGATACCTTTTTCTTTATCATAACGGATGCGGACAACAATGTTGTAAGAGTTCTTATCGTTCTCTGCAGGCACCAGCAGACTGGAAAGCAATGTAGAGAACCAGTTTTCATCCGTACATATCATCTGACTCTGGATATTCGTATCTAATCGGATGGCAAGGCGTCCGTTTCCTACTTGTCTGGCAAATTCAACTCCCTTGCGGCACAACGACATGACTTCACATCCTTCATGCTTATATTTTGTTTTACCGGATTCCAAACGGGAAAGTTCCAGGATACTATTGACATACTTCAGCAAATTCTCTGCATTCTCCTGTATCATCTTGCCATATTCCACCTTAGCCTCAGGAGCCAGTTCTTTCGACTCTGTCAATAGCTCGGCAAAACCTACCACTACATTCAACGGGGTACGTATATCATGACTAATCTCCGATTGCAGGCGATCTTTAGTGACATTATCCGCTTCTGCCTGCATCGCCGCATCCGCTGTTACTTTCTCCGCCACAGCTATTTTCCGGGACAGATAGCGGGTATATAGATAAAACAGAAGCATCAAAACCAATAGAGTCATCAAGAATAAGAAACCTTGCTTATAATTGGTATCTTTTATTTTCTGCTTCTCCAGCAAAAGCTCATCAATATGATAAATCTCCTTCACCTGTTGCAACTGATTGGCCGAGAAAGCATTGTCCAGTGAATCTTGTGCTGCAATCAGATAACGGCGTGTTTCAATAGCTCCGTCGACATCACCTTTATCAATCTGAGTGGATGCTTTATAATTGATGAGTGTGGCAAACGTGGATACATAATGATTCAACACTATAGGTGTTACTTCATCAATCAAAGCAATACTCTTATCATACTCTTTCGTGCGGGAATAATATTGTAATTGCACAAGCTGGACATTCAGCCAGAATACCGGATCCACATGATCTTCCAGCAGTGCTTTGGCTTTATCTATATGTTCTTGCGCTTCGGCCATCTTCCCACGGTTCATAAAGTGAAGTACATGTTTTACCTCGCAGTCAATTCTCAAATTGCTCCAATTCTTACGTGTTTCAGGTTCGCGGGAAACAACGTCCCGCAAAGTTTCATCCATCTGTGCCAGATAAGGACGCTTTAAACTATCCTGACCTGCATTACCATATACCTGGGCAATGCGTGAAAGAATGTCGATACGCAAAAAAGGCTTAGTCTGAGGTGTAAAATTCTGATAAGCCTTCAGGAGAATCTTCAGAGCTTCATCGCCTCTACTGGACACATTATAAGCACATGCCAGACTGTTATAGGCAGCAATTTCCCCATTATTTGAATGATGTTCCAAAGATTCCTGCAAAGTTTCTTTAGCCACATATATGGCCTTTTCTATCTGCCTTTTCGAAGCTAATGCGCGACTGATAGCGGCTTTCTGTTCCAGGTAATAGTCATAAGTGCCCACTTCAGTAACATAACTTTTCAGTTTATCCACCCAGTACGCCAGAGTATCCGGTTCATGCAATTTATCGTAACAGGCGGCAAGGTAATAGGCTCCCAGATTCTCATAAGGCACATTCTTTTGCGCACAAGCTTCTCGATACAAAGCCGTAGAAAAAGGCTTGTTATAAGGTGCATACTGGTGCTTATAAACGATATCACGCAGATACTCAAGCTTGTCGGACGTACTCGGCATAGCCTGCGCCACTTTCAGAATACTATCCTGATACTGCTGCGCATTGGCATCTTCCGCCTGCAACGTGTAAGCATGTCCACACAAAAAACAAAGCAATATGATTATAGTATGTTTCATAAAGCGGTATCCTCCATTTTAGATTGAAACTTCAACGGATGTGTAAAGCAGAAACGTGCACCTTGTGTATAGTTAGAGTCTACCCACAACCGTCCCTTCATGTAAGTAACAATCAGTTTACAGATAGAAAGTCCCAAGCCGCTTCCCTGTGCAAAGTCATTCAGCTTTTCAAAACGTTCAAAAATCAGATCCTGCTTTTCAAGCGGAATGCCACATCCTGTATCGGTGACAGAAAAGAAAGCTGTATTACGATCGGACATTTCCAGCTTCAGTACAATGGAACCTTCCTTGGTAAATTTAGTGGCATTCACCAATAAGTTAATCAAAACCTGACGAAGCCGGGCATCATCCGTATCCATTACTAAGTCGGAAAGTTCAGTATCGAAGCGTAACTCCACTTCAAGCTTGCGGGAAGCAGATACTGTTTCCACCACTTCTTTACATAACTTCACCGCATCATACGGACGTATGTTGAATGTGATATTATCATTTTCAAAATCAGAAAAATCAAGGATGTCATTAATCAATTTCAATAACTGGAAAGAATTGACTTTGATGATTTCACAGAATTCTTTGCGGGAATCTTCATCAAATGAATCATCGTCTGATGACAATACAGCGGAGAATCCTACTATGGCATTAAGCGGCGTACGCACTTCATGGCTCATATTGGAGAGGAACATATTTTTCTTTTTTATAGCCCGTTCTGCCTTCTGTATCATACATTCCTGTGAACGTTTCGACTCCTTCAAACGGAATATTTTTTTCCAACTGAAATAAAGGAAAAGAAACAAAGCAAGCGTACAGATAATAATGCCACCCAGATAAAAGCGATATGAAAACAACCGGTCTTGCTCATTCTGATAAGTCAACTGGTCTGCCTGGAAATGGATAGTCAACTGGTCGATTTCCTTAGGGTAGTTTTTCTCGAAAGATGATTTTATGTACGAAAAGACTGCACCATACTGTACGTAGGCTTCTTCTTTCCGTCCCATCTTTACAAGCAGATTCGCCTTATTCATCATCGTTTCTTTATACAGACTGCTGTTTATTTTAGCATAATCCGTATGGAAGAATGTATCATAAGCTTCCAGAGCTTTCTCATATTCACCTTTTTTCTCCCAATACAAGGCATCTGCTATCAAAAGATGTTGCAGGATGCCGGGAACCAGTTCTTCACGCAACGGCTCCACTTCATCCAAATGTTGACGGGCTATCTTTATTGAACCATTCAGTAGTTGGCAATAGGCATTGAAGATATGACGGACAGCCTGTTCCTGTACAGATAGCCTCTCTGCCGGATAACGATTCAGGCGGGTCATGAAGCGAGCAGCCTGGGCATAATTCCGGATACGTAAATTGTATTCTACTAATTCGACCAACAACATACGGATGTGTATATCTTCACCATGTAACCGGTCGAACAGTTCCAAAGCTTGTGCATAAGTGTCACCGGCTTCTTTTATACGTCCTGTATAAGAATAAACTTCCCCCATAGCATTCAGGGCAAGAGCCATCCCCAGATGATCGGACCATACACTTGCCTTAGAATACATCTGTTCACTTTGTGCAATAGCAAAACGAATTTCTCCCCGAAAGAGAAATGATTTAATAATAACACGCTCTAACTCAAAATAAGTTTTGTATTGTTTGCTTGCTTCCAGATAGTCGAGTATACTGTCTGTAGGAATCATATCACTCTCTTCTTTGGTGAGATAATCGAATCCCATACTGGTATGAAAGGAGTATATTATTTCATCCTGTATATTGTATTTATCCTCGTGAGGTGCATTCTCTCCTGCAGATAGAGAAAAGAAGCCCCCAAAGCATACGATATGAAGAAGCAGATATTTCAGTAAGTTTCTCATGAAGTTTGTTTGTTTCGTGCTGTGTGGTGTTTGTGTTGTCATTCACCGCATACGTTGGCAAATATATTCAATATTTTCCGAAAAGCAAAAAATTGTGAATACCTAAATGAAAAAAGAGACCAAAGTAATCGTTATTATCAGGATTATTATCATTATTCCTTCTGCACGACGGTTGACACTAACTGCAATTTTCATATCTTCTGTAGTCAGGAGGCGACCATTACTTCCAATGTAAGGCTTCCATACTTCCTCACCAAAATAATTATGCGGGCCTCCGAAACGGCAATTCAGAATGCCGGCAAGAGCAGCTTCAGGATACCCGGAATTAGGGCTGGCGTGCTGATTACCATACATACCGACAAATTTTAATAGATTCCAGAACCCACCGCGTGGAAAAGCAAGTATCATAAGGAAAGCTGTCAGACGAGCAGGTATGTAATTAGCAACATCATCCAAACGGGCAGCAAAACAACCAAAGTCCCGGTAACGTTCGTTACGATACCCAATCATAGAATCGAGGGTATTCACCATCTTATAGGCAAGCATACCGGGGACACCCAACAATATATACCAGAATAAAGGCGCGATCACTCCGTCACTCAGATTCTCAGCAAGAGTTTCAAGAGCAGCAGTACGTACTTCTTGGGCAGAAAGTTCCGAAGTATCACGACCGACAATGCGGGCCACCTGCTTTCTTCCTTCTTCTAACGAACGGTCTACAGCTTCGAATACCATACGGACTTCACGAACAAGTGTAGTGCCCGCCAAACAGAAAAAGATGGCAAGTATCTGCAACGTCAGAAATCCCCCCGGAGAAGATGATGCTACCCAACGAAACAAGTAGGAAGCAACAAAATAGATAGCAAGAACGAGAACGATAGCAGCAAGTGCACCTTTCAACTTTCGGTTCTGTCCTTTATTCAACAGATGTTCGGAAAATGAGATCATCTTTCCGAATGCGACGACGGGATGGGGCAACCAAACGGGGTCACCCAACCAGCGATCAAGCAGCCAGGCGGTAAGCAAAGGCAGGCTAAGGGTAAAAACGGTACCCAGTATGAGAAGGATATCTTCCATCATATCTGTTATTAATAAGTTTCAAACCACTGCCCTATCGCCTGTACAAGGCGGTCATTCTCCTCCGGTGTCTGAGTAGCAATACGGAAAAAGCGTTCATCCAGACCTTCAAAGTTAGAAGCGTCCCGAATAAGAATACCATGTTCGTTGGCAAGATAATCCTTCAATGCGGAAGCCTTACCAAAACGAAGGTGAACCAACATAAAATGAGTTTCCGTAGCCCATACCTCAAGACCACCTGTCTGTTCCAATGCATTGCGTAAACGAGCTGTCTCCTGTAAATAAGCAGATATATTCAATGGATTAGGAACGTCATATTCAAGCAAATAAAGACCAGCTTCAATAGCCAGTTGATTTACCGACCAAGGCATACGGTGGGTACGCAAACGGCTAAGCAAACCTTCATGAGCAGTTATATAGCCCAGACGCAAACCGGGAACTGCGTAACGCTTCGTCATAGAATGAAGCAACAGGACATTTGAAAAATGGGCAGCTTCAACCGATGAAAACAGAGGTTGCAGAGTAAAAAACTCATAAGACTGGTCAATTACAAAGCAAACTTGTGGATTATGTTCTATTAATTCTTTCAGATATGCTTTTTCTATTACTGCACCTGTAGGATTGTTAGGATTACAAAGCCAAAACATGCGGATGTCAGGTGGCAAGAGATAATTATCTTCAGCCGTAGGAAGTTTATACATTGATGCTACCCGATGCCCATGCATACGGCAAGCATCTGCATACTCACTGAATGTAGGCTGAAAAATAGCGGTATTAGTACCCCTAAATGTTTGCGCTATCAGGTAAATGGCTTCCGTGGCACCATTCGTTACACAAACGGAAGCGGAAGGAAGATGGTGTTTCTCTGCCAAACGACCTTCCAATGTATAAGGCTCCGGTTCGGGATAAGAAGAAATTCCACTGATATGATGGCAAAGATGTGCCTGAAGGCCAGACAAATCCACACGGCCATATACATTGGAACTGAAATTAACCTCTATCGGGCGTTTATATTTATATGCATCGTCTCCGTGTCCTTCAATCATGAGTGGTCAGTATTTGGTAGATAAGCGGCAGATTGATGTGACGACGCACATGATCGGCGAGTTTATCATATTGTTCTTCTTTGAATTGTTGATAATCAAAAGCCGTTCCGGTATCAGCGAGCTTATCTGCAAAAGGTTCGAGAAGGAAGTCTATAAACGCAGGGTTGTCAAGGATACCATGGATATAGGTTCCCATACAAGTACGGTTGACATAATAACCATCCGTACGACCGTCTTCCAAAAGATTCAGCGGGGAAACCGGAGCATCATGGGTAGGAATGGTAGTGCCCATGTGAATTTCATAACCCTTTAGCAATTGTCCATTGTCAATTGTTAATTGAAATTTGACTTGTCGGGTAACTTTTTCTCCCGTCATATGGGTGCTGACGGGCAGAAGGCCGAGGCCGGGTAAACGTTCTATTTCTCCTTCTACATGATTGGGGTCACAAACTTCCTGGCCCATCAGTTGATAACCACCACAGATACCCATGACGGTGGCGCCTTCACGGTGTGCCCGGATGACGGCTTGTGCTACACCGTTACGGCGCAGTTCATGCAAGTCGGCAAGCGTACTTTTACTACCTGGCAACAGAATGATGTCAGCTTTAGCTATTTCATCGGTATTATTAGTATAAAAAAGATGAACACGCGGATCGCGTTCGAGAACATTAAAATCAGTGAAGTTACTGAGATGTCGCAGGAGAATGACAGCGATATTGACTTTACCTTGTTCCGCCTGTACAGATTTCGTGGCAAGAGCCAGGGAGTCTTCTTCTTCGATATAAATATCGCGATAGTAAGGTACTACTCCTACCACGGGTATGCCACAAAGATCTTCGAGCATCTTGATTCCCGGTTCGAAAAGACGGATATCTCCACGGAATTTATTGATAAGGATACCTTTAATACGTTCCCTTTCATGAGGACGAAGCAGCATCAACGAGCCATAGACACTGGCAAAGACTCCGCCTCGATCAATATCTCCTACAAGGATTACATCTGCCCCGGCATGTAGAGCCATAGGCAGATTCACCAAATCCGTATCCCGGAGATTTATTTCTGAAATGCTTCCAGCACCTTCCAATACAATAGGATTATAACGAGTGGCAAGACGGTCATAGGCAGAGCAGACTTCACGACGGAGTTCTTCGCGCCCTTCCACGCGGAAATAGTCGTAAGCATTGCGGTTGCCGATAGGGCGTCCATTGAGCACCACTTGTGAGGTATGGTCAGAGGAGGGTTTCAACAACAGCGGATTCATATCTGTATGACAGGGTACACCTGCTGCTTCGGCTTGGACAGCCTGTGCACGGCCTATTTCCAGCCCCTCGGGAGTAGCATAGGAATTAAGTGCCATATTTTGTGCCTTAAACGGTGCCGGATGATAACCATCCTGACGGAAGATGCGGCAAAAGGCAGCGGCTATAATGCTTTTTCCTACATCACTACCGGTTCCGGCAAACATAACTGGATGAAGTTTCTTCATATATATTTTTTTAGCGGAAACAAAATAACTTTTCTTGAATCTATAGCGGCAGATAGCAGTCCTCCAACAGTATAGCATATCATATCCGACCAGAGAAAACCATGTCCAAAAATTAATGCTCCAAGCGTAGTACTTCGTACGATGTTTGCCCAATCTGCCTGATATAATTGACTGATCTCTATACAATAAGAAAACAACAAAGAGATTACAACAGATTTAACTATAGATATCGATGGGAAAAGAAAACGGATTCCCCAATATACCATAGCTGCCCAAAGCGTATCACCCGAATACTCTGCTATAAACTCAGGCAATACATCATCATATTTTCGGGAAGCAAGCCCTAACACCATAATAGCGAAAGTGACAGCCAGATAAATACAACGCTCGTTTTTCACACCGCAATATTTTTTAGGATGCAAATTTATAAAATTTAATGGATAGCCGGTACAAATTCCCTATACAGAAATGATTTTTCAGTAAAATGACAGCTAAATTGAACAATAGAAAAAAAAGAGTGTTTGAGATAAACGAACCTAAACCAACAACTTGACGTATGAAACTAATTTTATGTATCGTTCTGTTGGGAGCAAACTTAGCCGTGTCGGCACAAACGAACCTCTCCCTCAGCTACGACGACGCCTTACAAATGTTGCAGAAAGGCAATCAAAGCCTCAAGATCGCCGACAAAGGCATTGAAGCCGCCCGCACAGAACGGGACAAGCTCAATGCTCTGTGGTATCCCAGCCTGCAGGGAGCCGGTACCTACGTCCATATGTCCGAAAAGATAGAAGTAAAACAACCTCTATCCCAGTTCACCGATCCCGCAAAGGATTTTGTACATGACATCATCCCCGACGACCAGTTCATCAGCGGGATACTGGACCAGATAGGCGCCCATACCCTCGTCTTCCCCCTCGCTCCCCGCAACCTCACCACCGTAGGCCTTACAGCCGAATGGATCGTCTTCTCCGGCGGTAAGCGTGTGCGAGCCGGTAAAATCGGAAACCGGATGATTGACCTCGCCCGTGAAAACCGTGCTCAAACTGACGCAACCCAACGAACCCTGCTTGCCGAAAGTTATTATGGTCTCAGCCTTGCCCGCGAAGTCGCAGCAGTACGCCGGGATACCTATAATGGTTTGAAGCAACATTACGAAAATGCTCTCAAACTGGAGGCTGCCGGAATGATTGATAAAGCCGGACGCCTTTTTGCCCAAGTCAATATGGACGAAGCACAAAGAGCACTGGAAGCAGCACAGAAAGAAGTCACCGTGGTAGAAAGCGCCCTGTGCACCCTGCTCAATCTGGAAGACAGTTGCAAGATTGAACCTACCTCCCCTCTGTTCATCAACTCCACGCTTCCGCTCAAAGAAGAATTCGTGCAAACCATGCGTGCCGGCAACCCCATGCTGAACCAGCTATCCATTCAGCAGAGTATCGCCAAGCAGCAGCTACGGATAGACCAAAGCGGTTATCTGCCGGACATCGCCTTGTTCAGTAAACAAACGCTATATGCCCACGGCATACAAAGCAACCTTGTTCCGCGTACAATGATCGGCATAGGCTTTACCTGGAATCTTTTCGACGGGCTGGCACGCGAGAAACGCATCCGCCAGTCACGAATTGCCGAGCAAACTCTTGCATTGGGTAAAGAGAAAGCACAGGATGATCTTTCTGTAGGCATAGACAAACTATACACCGGATTACAAAAAGCCCAGGACAACGTACGTGCACTGAACTCGACCATTGCCCTGAGTGAAGAACTTGTACGTATCCGCAAGAAATCCTTTGCAGAAGGTATGGCAACCAGTACCGAGGTAGTGGATGCCGAGACCATGCTTGCTACCGTCAAAGTAGCCCGTCTGGCCGCTTATTACGAATACGATGTAACACTCATGAATCTACTGTCTCTCTGTGGTACGCCGGAGCAGTTTAAAAACTTCAACAATTGACAGTTGACAATTATAAATTTATAGCAATATGGAACTAACAAAAAAAAGCATCAGCACCACATTTGTCATCATATTGGCAATCACCATACTTGTCTCTATCCTGGGAATGGTCCTTATGAGTCATCAGCCCCTCGTTCTTCAGGGACAAATAGAAACAACGGAAATCCGTATCAGTGGTAAATTACCGGGACGAGTGGATTCATTTCTTGTCCGTGAAGGAGACTGGGTAAAGGCAGGCGATACACTTGTCGTCATCAACAGTCCGACGATAGAAGCCAAATACCGGCAAGTAAATGCCCTCGAGCAAGTAGCCCAAGAACAGAACAAAAAAATCGATGCCGGTACACGCCGGCAGATCATCGCCACCGCCCAGCAACTCTGGAACAAAACCAAGAGTGACCTGACCCTGGCACAAACAACTTACGGGCGCATCCTGACACTTTATAAAGACAGTGTCGTCACCTCCCAACGGAAAGATGAAGTAGAGGCCATGTACCGTGCCGCACAAGCTGCTGAGCGCGCCGCTTACGAACAATACCAAATGGCCGTAGACGGAGCACAAAGCGAAGACCGCGCATCGGCACGCAGCATGGTAGATGCTGCACGCAGTACAGTAGATGAGGTGTCCGCCCTCCTTGTCGATGCACGTCTGACAGCACCGGAGGCAGGACAGATTTCAACTATATTTCCCAAGCGTGGAGAGCTTGTTGCACCAGGCACACCTATCATGAACCTTGTCGTTATGAATGACGCTCATGTTGTACTCAATGTACGCGAAGACCTGATGCCACAATTCAAGATGGACAGTGTATTCCACGCAGATGTCCCTGCCATCGGTAAAAAGAACGTAGAGTTCCGTATTTATTACATCAGTCCGTTGGGTAGCTTCGCCACTTGGAAATCAACCAAACAGACGGGAAGCTATGATATGCAGACCTTTGAAATACATGCCCGTCCCACACAAACGGTAGAAGGGTTGCGTCCGGGAATGTCGGTGCTGCTTACTATTAATGATTAACCGATAATCTGTGTGAATGATGAAAAGTCCGTTATACAATGTACTCCACCGCGAACTTTGCCGTATGACCTCCCGCAGGTTATACCTCGGCGTATGCCTCGTACTGCCCCTATTCTGCTTATTCTTCATGGCAACCATTTTCGGTAGCGGACAAATGGAGAACATTCCTATTGGCATTGTCGATCAGGACAATACTGCCACATCCCGGCAAATCGCACGAAATATATCTGCCGTACCTACTTTCAGTGTCACACGGCATTTTACCGACGAAGCCGCCGCCCGGCAAGCCGTGCAACGCAAAGAAATATATGGTTACCTGTCTATTCCTACCGGCTTTGAACAGCATGCTACGACAGGAATGGATGCCACGCTTTCTTACTACTACCATTATGCTCTCCTCTCCGTAGGTAGTGAGTTGATGGCAGCTTTCGAAACCGCGCTGGCACCTGTCGCTCTCTCTCCCATTGCCATGGAAGCTATATCTTTAGGGCTCAACCAGGAACAGATAACCACATTCCTCCTACCTGTACAAGCCAGTATGCACCCACTCTATAATCCCGACCTGGATTATTCTGTTTATCTGAGCCAACCATTTTTCTATGTCCTGTTCCAGATACTTATTCTGTTGATGACAGTATATGCCATTGGCAGCGAGATCAAGTTCAATACAGCACAGGAATGGCTGACCACAGCACGAGGGAATATTCTGACTGCCGTCACTGGTAAACTATTGCCTTATACATTCATCTTCTCAGTAATCGGTATATTGGCAAACTATATCCTTTATGGAGTAGTACACATTCCTTTCCACGGTAGCCTGCTGATGATGAACCTCATGACACTGATCTTTATCATCGCCACGCAAGCACTCGCAGTGTTTATATTTTCCATCTTCCCACGGATAGCATACATTATCAGTATCGTATCCATGATCGGTTCATTAGGTGCTACTCTTTCAGGTGTCACCTTCCCCGTAACAAGTATGTATCCTCCGGTACATGCAGCATCCTATCTGTTTCCCGTCCGGCACTTCACTGAAATCTCACAGTCGATGATCTATTTTGACTCAGGTTTCGGGTATTACTGGCAATCAGCAGCTATACTTTTGCTTTTTCCATTGCTGGCATTATTGATACTGCCGAGATTGAGGCACTGGATTTTGAAAGATACAGTAGAAGAAGATTCAGCTCCTATCCACAGTACGGCATATTCCACCTCAATAGCCACTATCATTTTCAGGGAGTGGCGTGCCATCAGCACCAATGCGGCAATCCTCCTGGTATTAATAGGCGGAATCTTTGCTTATGGTCTTCTCTATAACCTGATGTATGCTCCCAACCTTGTACGGAAAACCCCGGTTGCAGTTGTCGACAATTCTCATTCGGCTCTCAGCCGCGAATATATCCGGCTACTCAATGCAACTCCACAAGCCTCAGTCTACGCACTGACACCCAATTACCTTGAAGCAAAAGAGTGGCTGAAACAGAGCAAAGTAGACGGTATCCTATATCTTCCCGCCGATTTCGACGCCCGTGTAGGCCGTGGGGAACATTCGGTCTTTAGTGTTTACGCCGCAACGGATGCTTTCCTGAATTTCAAGAATCTGCAAGAGGCTTCTTCCCGCGTGATGCTTGCCGTAAACGATGCACACCGTGCAGAGGGTGCCGTATTCTTGCCACCACAGGGATTACTGGCAGTAGCCTCATCCGCACCTGTCAATGTAGCAGGCACGGCCCTGTATAATTATACGGAAGGATATGGTTCATATCTTATTCCGGCAGTTATGATTATCATTATCTTTCAGACTTTATTGATGGTGATAGGAATGGTGACGGGAGAAGAGGCGGAACGAAAGCGTTTGCCTACCACCTCCCCCTACGGGTACTTACCCCCTCTTAACTCCCCCGTTAGTCGGGGGAGAACAACCTCCCGGGAGAACTCAGATAGTTCCGCCTGGCGCCAAGCATTATATAATGTTTCCGGAAGAACCTTCGTTTACGTTATGCTTTATTTCATCTTTGCCTTATTCTTATTAGGCTTACTCCCCCATTTTTTCAGTATCCCTAATATTGGAAACGGCAGAGACATTATCACAATGATGATTCCCTTCCTGATAGGAACGAGTTTCTTCGGACTGGCTGCATCACGTTACTTCACGGACTCAGAAGCACCTCTACTGATGATCGCTTTCTTCTCCGTAGGCTATATCTTCTTGTCCGGCGTCTCTTATCCGCTTGAACTGATGCCATGGTATTGGCAAGCAGCACACTACGTAGTCCCGGCAGCACCTGCCGTGCTTGCTTTCGTCAAACTGAATTCAATGGGAGGAGATATGGCGGATATCCGTCCGGAAATGATAACCCTGTGGGTACAAGTGGTAGTGTACTTCCTGTTGAGTGTATGGGTATTCAAAAATAAATAAAATCTCTGGAAAAGGCTAATAAAAAGGGCGGAAAGTCTTCGTAACGTCTGTTTATAAGGCGTTTGCGAAGACAAAAGAGGACAGGCGAAAAAACGGGGTAATGCAAAGGAAAGCGGATTTATGAAGCCGTTAGGTTTTCAAATCATTACCCTGCGAAATGCTATTTTTAACACGTGGCACTGACATTTTCTCCGTATGGCTGTGTTTGGCTTACAAGGTCTAACTCGTTGATACTTAATTTTGCAATCAAAAAAAACGAGTATGGCAAGAAGCACATTCAAAGTGCTGTTCTACGTGAACGGCAGCAAGGAGAAGAACGGTATTGTCCCCATCATGGGACGAGTGACAATCAACGGGACTGTGGCGCAGTTCAGTTGCAAGCAGAACATCCCGAAGACACTTTGGGACGTGAAAGGGAACAGGGCGAAAGGCAAGAGCCAAGGGGCACGGGACATCAACCTCGCCCTTGACAACATCAAGGCGCAAATCATCAAGCACTACCAGAAACTTTCCGACCGTGAGGCGTTCGTGACGGCAGAAATGGTACGCAACGCCTATCAGGGAATCGGCAGCGAGTATGAAACGCTTATCCGGGCGTTTGACAAGGATTGCGCCAACTTCCTTAAACGTGTGGGCAAAGACCGCACCATCGGCACATACAAGGTAATGATGCGGGCGAGGAACTATGTGGCGGCTTTCATCAAGTCGTTTTACAAGCGCACGGATATGTCGATGCTTGAACTGACACCTGACTTCATCAAGGAGTTCGCGGCTTATCTTACTGCCGAACGGGGACTGAAGAACGCCACGATATGGCTCAACTGTATGTGGTTGAAAGGCGTGGTGATGCGTGCGCATTATAACGGGCTGATACCGAGAAACCCTTTTGCACAGTTCCATATCAGCCCAAACGTGAAGGAACGGGAGTATCTGACGGAGGACGAGATAAAGACCATCATGACACACGAGTTTGAAAATTCCACACTCACACTGGTGCGTGACCTTTTCATCTTCGCCTGCTTCACCGCCCTTAGTTTCGTGGATATGAAGGAACTGACTACGGATGAAATCGTGGAAGTGAACGGCGAGAAATGGATAATCGGCAAGCGGCACAAGACCGATGTCCCGTTCCAAGTGAAACTGCTTGATATTCCCATGCAGATAATCGAACGCTACAAGAACCGTTCGGGAGACAAGTCCGTGTTCGGGAAAATCAACTACTGGACGATGTGCAAGCAGTTGAAAAAGGTTATCAGTGAATGCGGTATAGAGAAGCAAATCTCGTACCATTGCGCGCGCCATACATTCGGAACGCTGGCTCTGACCAAAGGAATGCCAATCGAAAGCGTGAGCCGTGTATTGGGACATACGAACATAGTCACGACCCAAATATATGCAAAGATTACCACGCAGAAACTGAATACCGACCTGACGATGTTCGGCGATAAACTGAGTAAGACGTTTAACGGTATAACGATGTCATGAGTATGGAAAGAAACATCATAACAATGAGTGAATCCGGCAATATCATTATGCCGAATAATATCGCCTGTATTTGGATGAGTGAGCCGGAACTGGTGGAGCTGTTCGGGGTAATTGCACCTACACTTCGCGCCGCCATCCGTGCCGTGTATAAAAGCGTGGCACTGAAAGAATACGAGGTACAGAAGTATCTCCGGTTGGAGAACGGGTATCATGCTGATGTGTTCAACTTCCCGATGATAGTCGCACTCGCTTTCCATATCGACAGTTTCGGTGCGGAACAGGTGCGCAATGCCGTTTTTGAAAGGCTGTACTTGCGAAAAGAGAAAACAAACATCTTCTTTTCGCTGGGCATAAATGGCAGGAATATGTCTGATTATCAAGCATAAACCTTAATGACATGACGACATGAAGTAATGAAACCTATGCGTATTCACATTGCCGACAATATATTTATACGAATATGTGAATAGGCATATTGCCATTCATACGTACGATTACGACAAGCCCGAAGAAGAACATATTAGAATGGCTCTTCTTCGGGCTTTTTACTTCGTATGTCCTCCGCTATAAAAGAAAATCTTACGTGAGTCACGTGTGGGTTGTCAATCCGTCCTGTTTGTATTGCCGAATTTTGCGCCAGACAAACATCTGACAATCATAAAATCAAGATGCCGATGAAGAAAGAAAATACAGAAAAGGAGGAGTTCATACGGGTAGGTACGACCCTCTACAAATTAGTGAACCAGCCCCGTCTGAACGGTGGCTATGTGAGGAAACGCATCGTGTGGAACAACGAGACGCTGCGGCAGGACTACGGCAAGGACTATCTCGCCACCGTGCCGAAGTATGACGGCTTCTGCACCGTCCCCGACCATGTGGACTACCGTCCTGTAGTGGACAAGTTCCTGAACCTCTACGAGCCGATTGAGCACCGCCCGCAACAAGGCGAGTTTCCCTGTATCCTTTCATTAGTACACCACATCTTCGGTGAACAGTACGAGTTAGGCATGGATTACCTGCAACTGCTCTACCTGCAACCTGTTCAAAAACTGCCTATCCTGCTGTTGGTATCGGAAGAGCGCAACACAGGCAAAAGCACGTTCCTGAACTTCCTGAAAGCCGTGTTTCAGAACAACGTCACGTTCAACACCAACGAGGATTTCCGCAGCCAGTTCAATTCCGACTGGACGGGCAAGCTGCTCATCGTGGTGGACGAGGTGCTGCTCAACCGAAGGGAAGACAGCGAACGGTTGAAGAACCTCAGCACCACACTCTCCTACAAGGTCGAAGCCAAGGGCAAAGACCGTGACGAGATAGCCTTCTTCGCCAAGTTCGTGCTGTGTTCCAACAACGAGTATTTGCCTGTCATCATTGACGCGGGCGAAACACGTTATTGGGTGCGCAAGATAAACCGCCTGCAATCAGATGATACCGACTTTCTGCAAAAGCTGAAGGCGGAAATCCCGGCTTTCCTGCATCATTTGCAGCACAGGGCAATGGCAACGAAAAAAGAAAGCCGGATGTGGTTCGCTCCCTCATTGCTGCATACCGAAGCCTTGCGCAAGATTATCCGCAGCAACCGCAACCGTCTGGAAATCGAGATGTGCGAGCTTATACTCGACATCATGGACAGTACAGGCACGGACACGTTCTCGTTCTGCTATAACGATGTTCTTCTTTTGCTGGTACACTCGCAGGTAAAGGTGGAGAAGCACCAAGTACGGAAAGTATTGCAAGAGTGTTGGAAACTCACGCCTGCACCTAATACGCTTACCTATACCACCTACCAAGTGGACTGTACCCGTGAATGTCACTATTCGCCCATACGGAAAACCGGAAGGTTCTATACCGTGACAAAAGAATATCTGACAACTCTCTGATTATTTTGATGAAATGATGAACAAGCATATAACCATACTGAAACATACAGGTTTACATCCTCATCAGATGTTCATCAAAAGTATTCCGAAGATGAAAAGTAGAAATGAGACTGACAAGCTATGCCCGTCACCGTTAATGATGAATTTCTCTTTTGGCGAGTACTTTGATGAAAGGACGATGAATATGTACCATGCTGTCATTCAGTGAAATAATGTGTACATTCATCAAATTATCGTTTTTCCATTCATCACTAAATCCATTGTAAGATTATGACTATACAAGAAGCCAAACAAATCAGAATCGCGGACTATCTGCAAAGTCTGGGCTACACGCCCGTAAAGCAACAGGGAAACAGCCTGTGGTACAAATCCCCGTTCAGAGAGGAAACGGAAGCCTCGTTCAAGGTGAATACCGACCGTAACCTGTGGTTCGATTACGGGCTGGGCAGGGGCGGCAACATCATCACGCTGGCACAGGAACTATACGCATCCGACTATGTGCCTTACCTGCTTGGCAGGATAGCGGAACAGGCTCCACACATCCGTCCCGTGTCTTTCTCTTTTCGCCAGCAGGCATCCGAACCGAGCTTCCAACACCTGGAAGTGGGAGAACTCACCCATCCGGCACTGCTCCGCTACTTACAGGAACGGGGTATAAACATAGCTTTGGCAAAACCGGAATGTAGGGAACTGCACTTCATCCATAACGGCAAACCCTATTTCGCCATCGGGTTCCCGAACGTGGCTGGAGGATATGAGGTGCGCAACCGTTTCTTCAAAGGCTGTATCGCACCGAAGGACATCAGCCATATCCGGCAACAGGGAGAGCTGAGAGAGAAATGCCTCGTGTTCGAGGGCATGACGGACTATCTTTCCTTCCTCACGTTGCGGATGAAGAACTGCCCGACCATGCCCAACCTTGACAGGCAGGATTACGTCATCCTCAATTCCGTCTCCAATGTTTCCAAAGCCGTAGATGTGCTGCACGGGTACGGGCGCATCCATTGCCTGCTTGATAATGACGAGGCGGGAAGAAATGCGTACCGAGAACTGGAAAGAGAGTTCGCCGGACGCATCCGCGATTTCTCCGACAACTACAAAGGACACAAAGACCTGAACGATTACCTGTGCGGCAAACGGCAGGATTTAGCCGTTAGTCCACCACCAAGAACTATCGTAAAACAGAAGAAGAAAGGATTGGGACTATGACATTCCAAACAGCAAAAACGGGAGCTGCCCGAAACTCATTCTTCAAGGATTGGGAAGTAGCAAGTTTGTGTTTCGGGTGTACCGAAACCGCTTGCTACCCACCATCCAAGCTACAGGAGGTGGAATCCCGTTGGTCTATACAGTATAATCAGTAACAGCATTGAAAGTAGAAAATGGAGCATAAGGAATATAAGAAACGTAACAAGGGCGGTCGCCCGAAAAAGGAAACGGCGGAAAAGCTGAGCTATCGTATTGGCGTGAAAATGGCGGCAGCCGACTACTTCTGCTTGCTGACACGGGCGCATGAGGCAGGCATATCGCCGAGCGAATACATGAGGGAATGTTTCCGGAACGGTCATGTGAGGGAACGGCTGTCGGAGGAACACGCCGGATATGTGCGCCAGCTCTGCGGCATGGCGAACAACCTCAACCAACTTGCGCACAAGGCGAATGCCGGAGGTTTCCACGATGAGAAGTGGGATTGCAAAGTGGCAGTGGCAAGGATTCACGAACTTCTGAACAAGATAGGGATATGATGGCGAAAATCGTAAAGGGAAGCGACTTCAAGGGAGTGGTGGACTACATCCTTGACAAGAATAAAAATGCACAAGTTGTAGCATACGAAGGCTTGTTCATGGAGAACCGGGAAACCATCGCCATGAGTTTCAACGTCCAATGGCAGATGAACAACAAGGTTGCGAAGCCTGTCGGACATATTGCATTGAGTTTCTCCAAAGAGGACGAGCCACGACTGACCAATCGTATAATGGCTGGTATCGCACTTGAATATATGGAAAGAATGGGCATTCGGGACACGCAGTTCTTCATTGCCCGACATTTCGACAAGGAGCATCCGCACGTGCATATCGCCTTCAACCGCATCGACAACAACGGCAATACTATTTCGGACAGGCACGAGCGTCTGTGCAGCACCCGTATCTGCAAGGAACTTACTTTGAAATACGGTTTGCACATGGCGAATGGAAAAGATGATGTCAAGCGCAACCGACTGAAAGAACCGGATAAAACGAAGTACGAATTATACGACATTCTCAAAAAAGAGGTAGGCAGGTGTGGTAACTGGAACGTGCTTGTTGCCAATCTGAAACGGCAGGGTGTGGAAGTCAGTTTCAAACACAAGGGACAGACAAACGAGGTGCAGGGAGTTGTATTCACCAAAAACGGCTACCGTTTCAACGGCTCCAAAGTGGACAGACGTTTCAGCTATATCAAGATTAACGTAGTCTTGCAGCGCAACAGATATAATGAGCATACGGGAATGACAGCCAAAGTACATGATGTTGCCACGCCAAACGCACCGTCCGGTTCAGCACGCAATGAGTTATTCAACGGTTCGTTGGGATTACTGAATGGCAACGGCTCGTCTTACAACACCGCTGATGCGGAAGCCAATCAGGAAATGGCAGAGATGCTTCGCAGGAAGAAGAAACGCAAACGGGGAATGAGGTTGTAACAGCCGCAGATACGCAGTTCGATAAATGAAAGCTGTTTGTGTATTACCTAACTTGCACTTTATGCTCCTAATTCCGCTGCTTTGGCATACCATGCAGCGGCCTGTTTTGCATTTTTTCTTACGCCTATGCCGTTGGCATAGCAATCGCCCAGACAACGCATAGCCCCCGGATGTCCGTAATATCTCTTGTTCTCGTTGATATTGGTCGCAGCCTTTTTATAAAGGCGCACGGCCTCTGCCGTATCCTGTTCAACTCCGTGTCCCTCGGCATAGCATCGGGCAAGGAGGTATTGCGATTCAGGGTCATCCGCTTTTGCCGCCTGACGGTATAACTCAACAGCCTTGTTCCAATCCTGTTCCACGCCATATCCTGCCGCATAGCAGCTACCGAAGCTTCGCAGCGCATCGGGGAAAGTATTGCCGCTTAAATCCACCGTCTTGCTATACCACTCGACAGCTTTTACATAATCCTGTGCCGTGCCACTCCCTGCGGCATAACAGTGACCAAGCTCCACCCAAGCCATAGGGTTGTCATGCTTGGCAGCTTTATTGAACCAGCCAAAGGCTTTTTCAGCATCACGTTCCACTCCGTCACCCTCTTTGTAACACAATCCCACTGAGAAAAAATCCTCAGAATATCCGACTTCCGCCGCTTTCAGATAGTGAGCGAAAGCCTGCTCCGCATCTTTCGGCAGACCACCTTTGCCGAGGCTGTAACAATAGCCTAAACGGTCATTGGCATAAGCATCGCCCAAGTCGGCGGCTTTCTGCCACCATTTCGCAGCAGAAGCCATGTCGCAGTCCACGCCCCAACCATGCTGATAACAGCATCCAAGCATACACATTGCTTCCGCCAAGTCCGCTCCCGACAGTTGCTTGCCGTTCACCGTTTTTTTCAACCATTTGGCAAGCTGTCCCTGATAACTGTCCTTGATCAAACGCTCTTTTGCCGGTCGGCATTTGTCCGATGCAAGCCAGTACAATTTGAAGGCTTTTGCTAAATTTCGTTCTATTCCTTTGCCTTCCTCGTAGCATTGACCGAGCTGATATTGTGCCGGGGCATAGCCCGATTGCGCCGATTCCCGACACTTATCAATGTCAAACGACTTGTCGGTATATTTCTTTTCGTACTTAATCATCATTCTATGATTGGTTTTCAGGAAGTTCCACTGTTTCAACCCAACTTGGATTTCGTTTGTACAATGTTACCTTGAATTCATTGCCATCCCAAGCGGTTTTGGTGACAGCTCCAGCCATATCAATGGTATGGGGCAGTTCCTCCAACCACCTTGACACAACGACCTCTTCTGTAACGCAGTTGACTAAATCGATTCTTATTGCATCGCCTATGCCGTGACCGATGCAGCGGTACACCATAGCTCTATACTTTTTGTCGCGGCGCAGTTTCGAGTATTTTTCAAGCAGGATTTCCTTCTCGCACCCGCACTCCTGCATCCGTTCCAAAATGTCATAACGCCGCTCTGCAAGGCGAATTTTGCCGCCATGCACACGGTCAATCTTCACAAGAATGTCCATGATAGTATTGGCAACATAGCTCTCAAACTCATTACTGAGTTCCTCGCTGAACGCTTTGCTGAACCGTTTAAGGCTGTAAAGTTTCCGGGAGGTTTCAATGTCAAGATTATACCATGACACACCCAATTCGGGAGAGGTATGATAGCCGGCTTCGTATGCCTCATTTTGTGGTTCGACATTAGCGCAGACAGTCAGTTTTCCGCATCCGTCGAGGTCAATGGGCTGCAATTCTGTCAGAATATACTGTGCGATGCCAAATGTGACGGCATACAGATTCACATAGCAATAGTTGGATTTCTCCTTTTCTCTTTTTTCAAGAGCATAATCGCCCTCGAAACACAATGTTTGCAGTTTCATCTCCTTATCAATAATGCAATTTTATCCCTTTCCTCTCTTTTCCCAATCGCAACGTCTTAGGAACAACCGCTGTATAATACTGGTCATTGCCAAGTATGAACCACACCAAACGGAATCCTATGCGTTTCAGCATCTTTTGAAGGTATTTTACATATTTGTTGTCATACATTTATAGCCTTCTATAATCTCCCTGAAATGCTTTATGGATTGTAGGATAGAGTCAACATCGTGTAATGTTGAAACTTTATCTGTATCGGCATTTTTCATCGTCATATAGAATATTCTATTTTACGTTCCAATATAATGCAGAAGCGCGGACTGCAACGCCACTTCTTATTTGGAGGTCGTAGGAAACCTTGTGTACAGATGTAGAGATAGCAGCCCACGCCGTATGCGTGAGAACCGCTATGCAATCTCAGTACACTGGTGAATTTCTTACCGTTCCCAAATACAAGATAGCATACCGCTTCTTATTTTTTATGTATTGGAAAGAGTTGCCCCTATCCGATTGCAAAATTATCCATTTTCTATGATTTCCTCTTATAGTTGAATGATTTTTTTTACTTTAGGATACGTGGGAAATGGAGGAAAATTCTCAAAGTTAAATGTTCCCCCGTGCTTTACGAGAAAAATCATCCGCCGTTTTAGTGAGAGTTTGATTTTTATTGCTACTTTTGCATCAAGATGAGTGACATTGATAGCAACTCACAGCAAAGCGCAGAAACAGACACGGTTGCCAATTCGTTACCTCTTTTTTATCTTTCCCCTCAAACCTCTTATAAATAAAGAGGTTATAAAAGTCTTCCAGAATTAAGTATAAATCATTGTCAACCCAATTTCTTTCCCGCAAAGAGTAGCATATATTCCCTAAAACTCTTACCTTAGCTGCCCAAACAAAAGTAAATTACTATGATTACCGAAGAACTAAAGAAATTATATTGTACGTATACCGGACACGAACCGGAAGCTATCGAAGAACTTCCTTCATCCGGCTCCAACCGCCGTTACTTCCGCCTTACGGGCACTCCTACCCTTATCGGTGTCAGCGGGACTTCCCTTGAAGAAAATCAGGCTTTCCTCTATATGGCAGACCATTTCCGCAAGAAAGGACTGCCCGTGCCACAAGTCGTAGCAAAGAGCGATAACGATGCATTTTATTTGCAGGAAGACCTGGGAGACACTCTCCTGTTCAATGCCATCGAGAAAGGACGCAAGACCAGTGTTTTTGATGAAGAAGAAAAGCAGCTTCTGCGCAAGACAATGCGCCTGTTGCCAGCCGTACAGTTCTCCGGCGCAGACGGAATGGATTTCTCATATTGCTACCCACAGTCGGAATTCAACAGCCGCAGTATCTTATGGGACTTGAATTACTTCAAATACTGTTTTCTGAAAGCTACCGGAATGGAGTTTCAGGAAGACCGCTTGGAAGATGATTTCCAGAAAATGGCAGACGTGTTGATGCGCAGTAGTTCGGCTACATTCATGTATCGTGATTTCCAGAGCCGCAACGTTATGATTAAAGAAGGTGAACCATGGCTCATTGACTTTCAGGGCGGACGCAAGGGCCCTGTCTATTATGATGTGGCTTCCTTCCTGTGGCAAGCCAAGGCGAATTATCCTGATAGCCTTCGCAAAGAGCTTTTAAAGGAATACTTGGACTCCCTGTGTAAATACCAGCCTGTGGACGAGAAATATTTCTATGCCCAATTACGTCATTTCGTATTGTTCCGTACCATGCAGGTGCTGGGTGCATACGGTTTCCGCGGCTATTTTGAGAAGAAACCCCACTTCATCCAAAGCGTTCCCTTCGCTATTGAAAACCTGCGGCAACTATTGCAAGAACCCTATCCCGAATATCCATATCTCTGCCATGTATTGAAAGAACTTACTGAACTGAAACAGTTTACTGACGACCTCCAAAAACGCCGTCTTGTAGTAAAGGTCACCAGTTTTGCATATAAAAAGGGTATCCCTGAAGATTCCAGTGGCAACGGTGGCGGCTTTGTATTCGACTGCCGTGCCGTAAACAACCCCGGTAAGTACGACCGTTACAAACCCTTCACCGGACTGGATGAACCTGTTATCCGCTTCCTGGAAGACGATGGAGAAATAACTACGTTCCTTGAACATGTATACGGTTTGGTAGATGCCTCCGTGAAACGATATATGGAACGCGGATTCACGAACCTCTCCATTTGTTTCGGATGCACAGGCGGACAACACCGTTCGGTTTATTCGGCACAACACCTGGCAGAACATCTGAACCAAAAATTCGGAGTACAGGTAAATCTGATGCACAGGGAACAGAATATTGAACAGACCTTTAAAGCAAAAAACTAAAGAATAGTAGTCTATTTTTCCTCATTCCTACTATTCCGTTCCCTGTCAAGTCCGTACCTGCTCCGTATCTATACACTTGGACTTGGTACGGACTTGATACGGTGTTGGTACGGAGTTGGTAGGTAGAGGATAAGAATACTGTTCTAAAATTCCGATCATTCAAGAAATAAAAAAATGAAAGCAATGATATTTGCCGCAGGCCTCGGCACCCGCCTGCGCCCACTGACAGACAATATGCCCAAGGCACTCGTCCCCGTAGCAGGCAAAACGATGCTGGAACGTGTCATCTTAAAACTGAAAGATGCCGGCTTCCATGATATCACCATAAACATCCACCATTTTGGAAATCAGATTATAGACTTCCTTCGTGCAAACCAGAACTTCGGTGTGGATATTCATATTAGTGACGAACGGGATGAGTTGCTGGATACCGGTGGTGGTATCAAAAAAGCCCGTCCTCTGCTGGAGAGCAACGAGCCTTTTCTTATACACAACGCCGATATCCTGACGGACGTGGATCTCAACGCTTTCTACCACCACCATCTGGAAAGTAATGCAGATGCCACTCTGCTCACTAATCACCGGAAAACATCCCGCTATCTATTGATGGATCAAGATAATCGCCTTTGTGGTTGGACGAATCTTTCTACAGGCGAAGTACTCCCCAAAGAACTCAATTATCCCGGCGATCATTATCAGTTGCAAGCCTTTGGCTGCATCCATGTTCTTTCTCCCTCTATTTTCCGCTATATGGAAGGCGAACGCTGGACAGGAAAATTTTCCATTATTCCATTTTATGTGGATATCTGCCCGAAAGCATGCATTCAGGGATTTCCTATAGACAGCGAAAACTGGTTTGATGTGGGCAAACCAGAGACACTTGCAAAGGCAGAAGCCTATTATGCGTCTTTATAAAACAGGTTCCATCTTCACCAACTGTCCTTGGGCATCAAATAAGTATTCGTAGTTGAAGGAACCGTAAATACGATACTTCCAACGGGCACTTTTCTCAAAACGGCGACTGTCATCCAGGATGGTCGCCTGATATTCGGTTTCCAATTCATGAATGAACTCTTTGAATTCCGGATCTTGATATCTATAAGTGGGAACAATAATACGTATATCAGGATATTGTTCTCGCAGATTTTTGATTTCTGCACGAACAGTACCTTTTTCATCGGGCTTCAGAAAAAAGAGTAAACACACGGGATATCCCTGCCCTGCAATGTCTGAAAAGAGCAAACTGTCTTTCTCTGCATATTCCACCTGTTTGAAATCAACAAAACGATCTCCCGGCTTCAGGCTGCGGGTAGCATCCAGCATCCGTTTCAGTCCTATCAATACAGATGTACTGTCTCGCATTTGTAAAGGAGTTTTCTGGTACAATGTCTCCAGTTCATCCGGATAGATTGCTGCCCAACGATCAAACACCATCCATCCTATTGCGTTCCGGGCATTGTCGAATACAAATTGCCGCGTAGCTTCCAGCGGAAAAAGATCTTCATGCCAGAGTTTCCAAAGACGTACGTTTTGTGAATGGGGATTGGTACTTTTGTACGGTACAGGCATTGCCGGTGGGACTACATTTGTCAACGTCAGTTTCCCTCCCTCGGGATAAAAGAAATTCATACTGCCGGAATGCTCCATTCCATAGATATGCAACGTATCTTCTTTTCCAGAAAATGAAACTTCCCCGTTTCTGATAATAGCGAAATCCAAGGGATCTTTACCGTAATCACGGTCACCCGTCATACGGTCGGCGCCATATCGCCACAGATAAACCGTATCTCCTTCGTAAGCGTCCAATCCGGTGCATTGCACGGTAAAAGTCTGTTCTTGCGATTGACAACTGATGAGTCCCAGAAACAAAGAGTAAAATATCCATTGATTGATTTTCATAAAGCCCAAATAGATTAAATAAACAAACACATTGCACAAAAGAACAATCTTTTCAGTAAAGATGCAAGCAAAAAAGACAATATATAAAAGCAATTGTTAATGAAATATCCATATATTTGTGACATAACATTAAAAAAAACGGACTATGAAACAACTGAGATTAGGACTATGGGCATATTTCTGCCTTTGTGCAGCCACCACCCTTATGGGACAAAGCAAGGTGAAAACAACTGCTGAAAAAGTAATGCTGTTCATTGACGGTGCCCAAGTGACGCGTACCAAACAAGTAGATATTCCGGCAGGAAATTCAACGCTCATCTTTACCGGATTATCCCCCTATATGGATGCACAGAGTATGCAGGTCAGCGCAAAGGGAAAACTCACCGTTACAGCAGTCAACCGACAATACAACTATATAGACAGCCTCGCCGTCAGCGAAAAACAACAAAGCCTGCAAAAGGAGCTTAAAAAAATAGAGAAGCAGCAGAAAGAACAGAATGCCGAGCTTGGACTTATCAATGCCGAATATGAAATGCTGAAAACAAATTGCTCCGTCAGCAATAAGAATACCGCTACTTCTCTGGCCACTATCAAAGAAGTGAATCAATATTACTCCGGGCAGTTGAAAACTCTGAAAACCAAAGAACTGGCTATCAATGAACAGATAGCCGAACTTGCCATCAAACAGGAACAACTGAACTCTGAACTGGCACAACTAAGCGGTAAATCTCTAACTCCTATGAGTGAAATTATGGTCAATGTAAATGCGCCAACAGCTTGCAAAGCTACATTCACTCTGAGCTATTATGTGAAAAATGCCGGTTGGTTCCCCTCTTATGATGTTCGTTCCGGTAGCCTGGCCGAGCCTATCTCCATCGTTTACAAAGCCAACATCTTTCAGAATGCCAAGGAAGAGTGGAAGAACGTAGAATTATCCCTCTCATCCTCTAATCCTTCCACTGGAAGCGTAGCTCCCACTCTGTCTACTTACTGGTTGGATTATGGACTTGCAGCACCACGCTACAATTTGAATCTCAATGGAAATACCGTTTCAGGAGTCGTTCTTGATAATGAACGTACGCCCGTAATAGGTGCTACCGTTACCATCCCGGGAACTACAATAGGAACCATAACCGACGTAAACGGTAAGTATTCCATAACTATTCCCAATGGACAAAACAAACTTCAATTTTCATATATTGGCTATCAGACTCAGACCAAAGATATACAAGGAAGTATTATGAATGTTACCCTTCAGGAGGACACGCAAGCATTGGATGAAGTAGTGGTAGTAGGTTACGGCACTGAAAGGAAACCTCTCATGGCAAGTGCAGTCTCCGGTCTTAAGGTAAACCATAAAAAAGATATTCAATACGAAGAAGCGGCCAGCATGGCCCTTGACGTTGAACAGAACCAAGCACAGATGGGCTACGAATTTGAAATCAAAGTCCCCTACACCATTCCTTCTGACAACAAACCTGTAGTTGCAGAAATCGGTCATTACGAATTACCCGCCTCCTATGCTTATCAGAGCACTCCGAAGATAGATAAAGATGCTTTCCTGATTGCCCAGGTAACCGACTGGGAAAAGCTAAACTTACTTGAAGGCGAAGCAAATGTTTACTTTGAAAATACTTTCATTGGCAAGTCCATTATGAATGTCACCCAACAGAACGACACACTATCCTTCTCTTTAGGTCGTGATAAACGTATCATGATACAGCGTACGAAAGAGAACGAATATACCTCACGCAAGTTTATGGGTTCCAATCAGACGCAATCCATTGCATGGAAACTTTCTGTCCGCAATACGCGTCCAGAGCCTGTCACCCTTACGCTTTACGACCAACTGCCCGTATCACGCAACAATAACATTACCGTAACAGCAGAAGAAATCAGCGGCGGCAGTCTGGATGAAGCGAAAGGTATCATCACCTGGCAAATTACCTTAAAGCCCGGAGAACAACGTGATTTAGCTCTACGTTATAAAGTGAAGTATCCCAAAGGACGAAACTTAATAATAGAATAGATGATAGTGCACAATATATAATAAATATTAATACACATAATAATAATATAGCCTCATGCATCCTTTTCATTTTCTGATTGTTTATTCTAAAAAAAAGAAGAAGAAGTTATGAAAAAGATTATCTTATTACTGATGTTGGTTTTCATAGGTGCATCTACAACAATTTATGCACAGGAAAGTAAAAGTGAAAGTCGCCGTGCTGAACGTAAAGCACAACGTGATGCAATAAAAGCTCAGGAGAAAATAGAAGAAGAACGAGCATACGCTGATGCAGTACAAGCCATTAAGGAAAGAAAGTTTGTATTGGAAGCGGATCGTGTGACATTCAAAAGAGGCCGTAGTGCTTTTGTTACATCCAATACCAATTTTATCCTTTTAAATGGTGACCGGGCATCCGTACAGATTGCTTTCAACGGCGCTTTTGCAGGCCCTAATGGAATTGGAGGTGTTACAGTAGATGGTACTGTAGGTAAAGTGAAAGTCACCACTGATAAAAAAGGAAATGTAAGTTGCAGTTTCAGTGTGTCAGGGGTTGGTATTTCAGCACAAGTCTCCATCAGATTGACCAATGGGGGCAATAAAGCATCTGCTACAGTAAATCCCAACTATAATTCGAACAGGCTATCATTGGATGGCAAACTCATTCCACTGTCCGAATCGAATATATTCAAGGGACGGTCGTTCTAATTATTGTAACTGAACACTTGCGGCTGCGAAGGCCTGCGCTTATATAAGTGAACGCTTATACTAATATAAGCGCAGGCTTGTGCAGATATAAGCGCAGGCCTTCGCAGATATAAGTGTTTTTATAGAAGTTTATGCACCAAAGAACTTCATAGGTTGTTTTTCTTCAAGTACTGTAGTTTAAAGTTCGAGGCTTTTCATTATCTTTGTTCTCAATAATAATAATTGACAGCCTCCTTTTTACAGATGAAACATCCGCAAACAATCCTCATCACCGGTGCATCTTCCGGTTTCGGAAAAGTAATCGCCACGCAATTGGCCGCACAAGGTCACACCGTCTATGGCAGCAGCAGGAAAGCCGTTTCCGATAATCCGGATTTCAAGATGCTGCAACTGGATATTACTGATCCTGTATCGGTATCCAACGCCATATCTACCATCATTGAAGAACAAGGCAGCATTGATGTACTTGTCAATAACGCCGGGATGGGTATCAGCGGAGCTATCGAACTCACTACCGAGGAAGAGATACAACGCCAGATGAATACGAATTTCACGGGTGCCGTCCGTATGTGTGCAGCAGTACTGCCTTTCATGCGCGAAGCCGGACAAGGACGAATCATAAATATCAGCTCCATCGCAGGCGTCCTTGCCGTTCCCTTTCAGGCTTTCTACAGTGCATCCAAGTTTGCGATTGAAGGGTATAGTGAAGCACTTTATCAGGAAGTAAAGCCGCTGGGCATCCAAGTTTGCGTAGTCGAACCGGGAGATTTCCAGACAGGCTTCACAGCGCAGCGGCAAGTGTGTCAGACTTCCCTATCCCATGCACAATATGGGGAGAGTTTTGCAAAAGCCATGCGAAACGTAGAACAGTCTGAAAACAATGGCTGCCGACCGGAAAAGTTAGGCAAAGCAATCTGTAAACTGGTAAATAGCCGCCATCCTGCTTTCCGCACAAAGGTCGGTCCATGGGAACAAGTATTCTTTGCACGCATCAAACCTATGCTGCCGTTTTGTCTGGTAGATTGGCTGATCAGGAAATTCTATTAGTTAGCTCGTAGCTCAATAATATTCCCCCAGCAAGAATTGTATGTAATCATATAATTTATATCTTTGCGAGCAAATAAACATCACCCCCTTACAAGGTTCAAGTAATGAAACAGACTATTCTCACTATTTTCTTTGCAATCATAGCATGGGGAGCGAATGCCCAATCCCCTATCTCCTTCCAGGTAAAAGCCGGAGTCGGTACCTCCAACTTCTATGGAGAAAATGTAGAAAGTGACACACGCATCGCCTACAAAGTAAGTGTCGGCATGAACTATGAACTTAACCGCACATGGGTATTTCAACCCTCACTGAACTTTGTATCGATAGGTGCCCGTGAAGAGGTGGAATATATAGGCAAGGTCAACATGAACGAGTTGTATATCCAACTCCCCATCATGATGTCCGCCCGCCTCAACCTTGGAAAGAATTACAGTGCTTCCCTGAGTGCCGGTCCGTATATTGCCTACGGCGTAGGCGGAAAGACATCCGGTGAGATGGAGGAATATGATTACAGTAGTGAATACAGGCCTGACAGAAGCTACAGATTCCGCATAGATACTTTCGGTAACCGGATAGATGACAAAATGGGGAACAAACGCTTCGACACCGGTCTTATGTTCGGCCTCAATCTTGAATATCACAAATTCATATTCGGAGCAGAGCTTCAATTGGGAATGATCAAGGTAAACGACCAGCTGGATAATCTGTTGCAGTCATCCGGCATTGAGAAATTCTCTCCCAAGAATCTCGCTTCGTTCTTCACTGTAGGATACCGGTTCTGATTTATAAAACCGTCTAAAAACTCATCAGATCATTCAATGCTTCGCTCATGCTGGGATGTGTAAATATATAATCACGCAAGAAAGTATATTCCTGTCCCGTTTTCATTACAATAGATACGATATTAATGATCTCACTTGTTTCCGGTCCGAACAGGGAACAACCCAAAATCTTATTTGTATCGGCATCCACTACTACCTTAAATAACCCGTCAGTCTCACCTAAAGTACGTGCCCGCGGAATGGCTGCTACGGGAAGTGTATTCACTTTTATGTTCAGTCCTTTCTTACGGGCTTCCGTCTCACTCAACCCTACACGTGCCAAAGGAGGATCCATAAATACCGAATAACTCACAGGCTCACGGTCGTCTGTACGCCGTTCTCCTGCACCAAACAAATCTTCACGGATAATACGGTAATCGTCCAATGAAATATAAGTGAATTGCAATCCGCCTTTTACGTCACCAATGGCACGGATGGCCGAATTAGTAGTACGCAGCCATTCATCTACAATAATAGCTCCCCGTTCATTCACTTTCACGCCGGCAACTTCCAAGTTCAGTCCCGAGGTATTCGGACGGCGCCCTGTCGCCAATAAAATAGCATCTCCTTCCAGGTGATGGATTTCATGAGTTACAGCATCCTCATAAATCACTGTTGCAGCGTCCACGGATTGTACCTTTGCATTGAGATAGAATACAATGCCTTTTTTCTCCAATACGGTCTGTACGTTGGCAGCAATATCCCTGTCTTCACGGCCAATCAGTTCGGGATACCCTTCAAGTACCGTCACCTTCGAACCGAAAGAGGCATACATGGAAGCAAATTCCAGGCCGATATAACCTCCACCCACAATCACCAACCGTTCAGGAAGTTCTTCCAGTTCCATGATGGAAGTGCTGGTGTATACGCGGGGATTCTCTTTTATTCCATCAATAGGCGGTACGATGGTTTCCGCACCGGTATTTATAAAGATCTGAGAAGACTGCAATTCTATTACTTCCGTCTCCGTCCGCACTTCTACTACATCAGGACCGGCAAACGATCCGACACCTGTATACACCGTCACATTAGGATTATCAGCCAGATTATGATAGTTCTTGTTCCGCAGAAAAGAAGTAACCTCTTCCTTGCGACCAATGGCTTGACGGTAATATTCCTTCTTCTCTTCCCACGTAGCCTTTACCGGAGTTTCCTTAGCCAGATGTACCAACGTCTTTGTAGGAATACAGCCGATATTGATACATGTGCCTCCATACATACGATTGGAACGTTCTACTATGGCAACCGTCTTCTGACGTTTTGCAAATTCGGCGGCTAAGGTCTTCCCACCCTTGCCGAAACCAATAATAATGGCATCATACTTTTTCATATCTCTATTTTTTTAATTGTTCCAGTACGCTCTTCGCACTGTCTGCTAATATAACAATTGCACCGGCCAAAATGGCTGTATCTTTTATAACTAATCTTCCTGCACCGGTCAATAATGGGAAACCGGACTCGCCACTGCCCAGGTTAGGAACCCATACTTCGGGTGTGGTGACAAGGAAAGAAAGCGTTCCGAGAGTCATGATAATGGCAAGTCCCGCCCCTACCAAACCTACTTTCGGCCAAAAGATACCGAGGAATGTTAGGATACCGATACTCATGATAAGGATACCCAATCCGTGAGAAAAGCCATACGTATTATTCTCCTTGTGCCACTCATGCTTCACGGCATCAAATTCTCCTTCTTTCAGCTTATACTCTTTATAATCGGGAGCATCGTGTGTATAGAAGAAGCTCATAAAAGGGCTATTTGCCACAAAAGGTACGATGCCTTCCGCTTCATAATTCCAGAACTTCAACCCGCCGATCCAAACGAAAATAACCAGAATTGATACGCGAATAAGATTGATACCTAACTTCTGAGTAGATGCAGCCAGTGTCAGGGCTGCTACGAACATAGATTTTAATTTTGTTTTCATACGATTATTGCATTAATGAATTGTTTTGTTTTTCTGATGCAAAAATCGGGGTTTATGTCAGGGTATGAAATGGCAATTCCACCGTATCAGTTGGCAATATTTCCCGTTGTGTTCGATTTACGGAAATCGGATACACTTTCACCGGTCATTTTCTTGAAAAAACGGCTGAAAGTGGACAAATCTTCGAAACCCAGCAGTTCGCTGATTTCCTTGGCACTTTTAGGGGTATATAGCAATAATCTCTTGGCTTCCGACTCTATCCGTTCATGGATAATGCGTAGCGGGGAAGGTACTCCGCAAGAGGCAAACAAATTGGAAAGTGTCTTTGGGGAACGGAATAACAGGTCGGCATAATCCTGTACCTGCTTCTTTTCGCGGAAATGCTGGTCAACCAGAATATAAAAACGACGGACGATATCAAAAGCTTTTTCCTGCTCCGGCGTGACGCCACACTTTTCACGGGCAATGCGGGTGCAGGTGATAATAAAACGTTTGAGAATGATACGTAACATTTCCTCTTGCAGATTATCGCGAACGGCGGACTCCTGCCAGAAGATACGAATAATGTCATTCAGGTTGGCGGATTGTTCCGGCGAAAGTTTCAGTTTCATCACTTGGGAAGAACCATGAAAAAGGAAACCATTACAGGATACTTCGTCATCATGACCGAATATGCAGTAAAAATTGCTGTTGAACAGGAAAGTGAGGTACTCTCCCTCCACCGATTTAATTTCAATATGCTGCAAAGGAGTAAGACTTATGATTTCGTCCTGTTCCAGCTGTATGGGAATATGGTCTATCTCTATAGTTAAGTTTCCACTACGCACCCAAATGAACTTATATAAAGTAGTATCCTGTTGCAGTGCTTTATTTTCGTGAAAACAAAAGGTCATTGCCAAGTTCCCGTTCAGACGGGTATTTAATTGATAATCTATCATGATGTTAAAAAGTTAGAGTTCTTTGTCGTATACCGAAGTACAAATATACACTATTCCGTAAATGAAAAGAAAAGACTACTATTATTTTTCATTATTAATCATACTCTACAGTACCTTCTAAGTCATATTTAATACAATTTCGCACATCATTGGATTAATTTTCACAAAAATGCCTTACCTTTGCCCACTGTGTAATACAAAAGATTGATAGACATGAAAAGACTTACATTGTATATGTTTATGCTCGTACTGAGCATCGGTTACGTTTCGGCACAGGGGAAAGCTGATATTAAGTTTGATAAGACCTCACACAACTTCGGTACGTTTTCTGAAAATGATCCGGTAGTAAGTTGTGTATTCACATTCACTAATGTGGGCGATGCTCCGCTGGTTATACATCAAGCCGTAGCTTCCTGCGGATGTACAGTTCCTGAATATACCCAGGAACCCGTATTGCCGGGCAAAACCGGAACCGTTAAGATTACTTACAACGGAACAGGTAAGTATCCGGGACACTTCAAAAAATCCATCACTTTGCGCACGAATGCCAAAACAGAAATGATGCGACTCTTTGTAGAAGGAGATATGACACCGAAAGATGCAAAATAAGCATCTTTATATATAAGAATAAAGGAGAATTTTTCAATTCTCCTTTTTTTTTGCTTTCTTTGAAGCTGATTTGGATAAAATAAACAATTAATTGACGGCATAATAACTATAAAACATAAAAGCAATTAAGAAACTATGAAACAAGAAGAAGAGAAATTGACCGGTCTGCCGGAAAATGCATTCCGTGAACTGAAACCGGGCGAGGTCTACAACCCGTTGATGAGCCCTAACAAGAAGTACCCGGAAGTTAACCTCTGGTCTGTATTATGGGGTATCGCCATGGCTATCCTCTTTTCGGCTGCGGCAGCCTATCTGGGATTAAAAGTAGGACAAGTGTTCGAAGCAGCCATTCCTATTGCAATTATTGCCGTAGGCGTATCAGGCGCTGCCAAACGTAAGAATGCGTTAGGAGAAAATGTCATTATCCAATCTATCGGAGCCAGTTCCGGCGTTATTGTGGCAGGTGCCATTTTTACCCTGCCCGCCTTATACATTCTACAAGAAACTTATCCGGCGGAAATCACGGTTACTTTTACTCAGGTATTCATCAGTTCATTGCTGGGAGGCGTATTGGGTATTCTCTTCCTCATCCCATTCCGTAAATATTTTGTAAGTGATATGCATGGCAAGTATCCTTTCCCCGAAGCAACAGCTACCACACAGGTACTGGTATCGGGCGAAAAAGGCGGAAGTCAGGCAAAACCGTTATTGCTGGCCGGCATTATCGGAGGTCTGTACGACTTCATCGTTGCTACATTCGGCTGGTGGAACGAAAACTTCACCACACGTGTATGCGGCTTTGGTGAGATGCTGGCCGATAAAGCAAAACTGGTATTCAAAGTGAATACAGGTGCGGCCGTACTCGGTTTGGGCTATATTGTGGGACTAAAATATGCTTCTATCATTTGTGCCGGTTCACTGGCTGTATGGTGGATTATCATTCCGGGAATGTCCATGATCTGGGGCGACAGCGTGCTGAACCAGTGGAATCCGTCAATTGTGGCTACCGTAGGCAGCATGGCTCCCGAAGAAATTTTTAATTATTATGCCAAGAGCATCGGTATCGGCGGTATTGCTATGGCAGGTATCATCGGTATCATCAAGTCATGGGGTATCATCAAAAGTGCCGTAGGACTGGCAGCTAAGGAGATGGGTGGAAAATCCAATGTAGAAGCCAGCATGAAGCGCACTCAACGTGATATTTCGATGAAGATTATCGCTATCGGTTCTATTATAACACTGTTGCTGGTATTCTTATTCTTCTACTTCGATGTGATGCAAGGCAGTTTGCTGCATACTGTGGTAGCTATTCTGCTGGTGGCAGGTATCGCTTTCCTGTTTACGACTGTGGCTGCCAATGCCATTGCAATCGTAGGTACGAATCCGGTTTCCGGCATGACGCTGATGACATTGATTCTGGCATCGGTAGTGATGGTATCTGTTGGCTTGAAAGGTCCGGAGGGAATGGTAGCCGCATTGGTAATGGGTGGCGTTGTGTGTACGGCACTGTCTATGGCAGGTGGTTTCATTACTGACTTGAAAATCGGTTATTGGTTGGGTAGTACACCCGCTAAACAGGAAGCCTGGAAGTTTCTTGGAACGATTGTTTCAGCTGCAACCGTAGGTGGTGTAATGATTATCCTGAATAAGACATACGGATTTACCAGCGGACAACTGGCTGCTCCGCAAGCTAATGCGATGGCGGCAGTTATTGAACCGTTAATGAATGGCGTGGGTGCCCCCTGGTTGCTTTACGGCATTGGTGCAGTACTGGCTATCGTGCTGAATGCATTCAAGATTCCCGCATTGGCATTTGCACTGGGTATGTTCATTCCGTTACAGCTGAACGTTCCTCTTGTAGTGGGTGGTGCCATCAACTGGTATGTGACAAGCCGCAGCAAAGATGCCACCCTTAATACTGAACGCGGTGAAAAAGGTACGTTGCTGGCATCCGGTTTCATTGCCGGTGGTGCGCTTATGGGTGTAGTCAGTGCAGCAATGCGTTTCGGAGGTATCAATCTGGTAAATGACGCCTGGGTAAACAATACATGGTCCGAGGTACTAGCATTGGGTGCATACGCATTACTGATAATTTACTTCATTAAAGCTTCAATGAAAACCAAATAATAGAAATATAATGAGAACAATTTTATTCATTACAGCACTGTTTATATCAACTCTGCTATCTGCTCAGAAGCCCGTTGAGATACCCTTGTGGCCCAATGGTGCTCCTAATACGAATGGCCTGACAGGAGATCAGGAAGACTTGAACGGCGGCCGTGTGGCTAACGTCATTAATCCCACCATCACGGTTTATCGTCCGGCAAAGCCAAACGGCATGACTATCTTGATGTGTCCGGGCGGCGGATATGCCCGCCTGGCAATGAATCACGAAGGCCATGACATGGCATCCTGGTTCAACACACAGGGAATCACGTATGCCGTCCTGAAATATCGTATGCCGAACGGAAATCGCGAAGTGCCCCTCTCAGATGCAGAACAGGCCATCCGCATTATTCGCCAGCATGCCAAAGAATGGGGTATCAATCCGAATCAGGTAGGCGTTATGGGTGCATCGGCAGGCGGACATCTGGCTGCTTCTCTCTCTACACTTTACAGTAGCGATGAAACGCGTCCAGACTTTCAGATATTGCTTTATCCGGTAATCTCTATGGTACCGGGTATCACCCATGGAGGTTCCCGCAAGAACCTTCTTGGCGACAACCCGACCAAGGAACTGGAAGATGCGTATTCTCTGGAACGTCGTGTATCTCCCCGCTCTCCACAAGCTTTCATCGTACTTTCTGCTGATGATGGCGCTGTGCCACCCATGAATAGTATCGGCTACTTTCTTGCTCTCAACCAACAGAAAGTTCCCGTATCCATGCACATCTACCCCATTGGCGGACATGGCTGGGGCTTTCGCGATAACTTCACTTACAAACGCCAGTGGACAGAAGAACTGGAGAAGTGGTTGCGTGACGGGGTGAAATTCGAGAAAAATAACTAATATATCAACTCATGAAAAAATTGACTTTTATCACCTGTCTCGTATTACTACCCCTCGCCCTTCAGGCACAGGAAGACCGTTACGACCAGTTGACCAATCCGAAGTTGACCAGTATCAACAAAGAGGCTCCCCGAAGTACATTTACTTCTTATGCCACCGAAGAAGATGCTATCGTCAATGACCGGACGAACGGAGCCAGCCGCCTATCCCTCAACGGGAAATGGAAGTTCAACTATGTGGAAAACTTTGCCGACCGTCCCACAGACTTCATGAATGTGCGTACTGATGTGAACCGTTGGCCGGACATCAATGTGCCGGGTAACTGGGAGCTGCAGGGCTTCGGTACTCCGATCTACGTCAACCAGCCTTACGAGTTCTGTTCTAAGGGTTACGAACCTTATTGGGACAAGCCTAATCCGCCTTATGTACCCAAAGACTGGAATCCGACAGGAACATATCGCCGTGATTTCGTTGTAGGTAATGACTGGGATGGAAAAGAAATCTTCCTCAGTGCGGACGGTGTACGCGGTGCTGCTTTCTATTACATGAATGGCAAGTTTGTAGGTATGAGCAAGGATGCTAAAACTCCTGCCCGCTTCAACGTTACCGCCATGATCAAAAAAGGTAAGAATATGATTGCCATTCAGGTACACCGTTTCTCGGATGCCAATTATCTGGAATGTCAGGACTTCTGGCGCATCAGCGGCATAGAGCGCGATATCTATCTCTATGCCACGCCCAAAATTCATATTGCAGATTTCAAGGTAGAGACTCCGTTGGATACTTATTACAAGGACGGTATCCTGCAACTGAAAGTGAAGCTTACGAACGAAAGTGATATAAAGTCTCCTTATGTAGTTTCCTATCGTTTACTCGATGACCAGGATCAGCAAGTAACCCAGTCCTCTACCCGTGTGGAAGGTGATCAGACCGAAGTAGAATTCACGAAGAAAACCCTCCGTGGTGTAAAGCATTGGACAGCTGAAACACCTAATCTTTATACACTCGTCATCAGCCTGAAGCGCACCAATGGCGAAATAATAGAAGCCACCAGTTGCAAGGTAGGTTTCCGCACGATAGAGATTAAGGATAAGCAACTGCTTGTGAATGGCGTGCCTATCCTTGTGAAAGGTGTGAATATACATGAGCATAATGAATACACAGGACATTACGTTCCGGAAGATCTTATGATCAAGGATTTCGAACTCTGGAAAAAATATAATGTGAACACCGTACGTACTTGCCACTACCCGCAACAGGAACGTTTCTACGAACTTTGCGACCAATATGGTATATACGTAATTGATGAAGCAAATATTGAAAGCCACGGTATGGGTTATAACCTCAATGTAGGTGGTACTTTGGGTAACAATCCGTTATTCATGAATGCTCACCTCGACCGTACCATGAATATGTACGAACGCGATAAGAACCATCCGTCTGTAATCATCTGGTCACTGGGTAATGAAGCTGGAAACGGACTGAACTTCTACGTTACCTATAATAGTCTGAAGATGCTCGATAGCCGTCCTATCCAGTACGAACGTGCCGGATTAGAATGGAATACGGATATATATTGTCCGATGTACTCTTCTCCCCAATCTATTGAAAAGTATGCCCAGAATAAGGAAATGACTCGTCCGCTTATCCTGTGTGAATATGCTCATGCTATGGGTAATAGTCTTGGAAACTTCCAGGATTATTGGGATGTGATTGAGAAATATCCGATATTACAGGGTGGTTGCATCTGGGACTGGGTAGATCAAGGCTTTGCCGCCAAAACCAGTGACGGACGCAAATATTGGAATTATGGTGGTGACTATGGCGATACCGGAACTCCTTCCGATGGCAACTTCTGCATCAATGGTGTAGTTTATCCCGACCGCAGTATAAAGCCCCAGACTATTGAAATGGGTAAGGTTTATCAGAACATAAAATTCATTAAGTTCGATCCGCAAACCTGCACGGTGCAGATACGCAATGACTTCTCATTTACTGATCTGAATAAATATGATTTCCATTATGTCGTTCGCGATCATGGAAAAGAGATTTATAAAGGTCAGATGGATAATATCAATGCTGCTCCGGGTAAGACAGCTACCAGTGCATTCCTGCAAGGTATTCCTAAAGAAAAGAATACTACGGGAGATGTACGCATCGAGTTCTATGCAACCATACGTAATGCAGAACCTTTCTTACCGGTTGGTACAGTAATTGCTCGTGAACAAACTTATGTTCACCCGTTCTTTAAGAAAGAAGTGGTACGTATGGATCCCGCGAAAGTAGATGAAGTCTTTTCACAGGTTGTTTTCAGCGGTGATGATTTCAAGGCTACATTTGATAAACAAAGCGGCTTGCTGACCTCTTATATCTATAAGAAGCAAGAGTATATCCACAACGGTCAAGGTCCGCAACCTTTCTTCTGGCGTGCACCTACCGATAATGATTACGGAGCAAAACTTCCCACTCGCTTGAAAGCATGGCGCGAGGCCAGTTACCAGGCACCTAAGGCAGAATCGTTCAATGTTTCTAAAGATGGCGGCAAGTCTATTGTAAAGGTTACATATCGTTTTCCGCAGGTAGATGCACAGTGGGAAATTACCTATAAAGTCTTTGCCAATGGCATTATCAAAGTGGATAATCGCTTTGTAGCCGAAGGTACGGAAACTCCGATGATACCCCGTGTAGGTTTGCGTATGCAATTATCGGAAATATTAAACGACCTTACTTACTATGGTCGTGGTCCGGAAGAAAACTACCGTGATCGTCGCACTTCGCAGTTTATCGGAGAATATACCACTCCGATAAAGGACTTGTACGAACCGTACATCCGTCCGCAAGAAAACGAGCATCGTACGGATATTTACTGGTGTGCGCTCACCACTAAGCAAAAAGCCGGTTTGCTCTTCATTGCCGACCGTACGTTTGAACTGAATGCTTCCAACTATCTGCTTGGAAGTCTGGATAGCGGCGAAACCATCGACAATGGTGCCCCACGTACCAACGAAACAAATCATCGTCATCTCACCGACCCACAACCCGTGAAACAGGTAGATATGTTTATCGACTATCGTATGATGGGTGTAGGTGGTGATAACAGTTGGGGAGCTATAGCACACGAACCGTATCTGATTCGTCCAGGTGTAGAAAATGCCATTGAATATGGCTTCTCCATCGTACCATTTGACAAAAAGGCGGATTACAAAAATTTAATCTATCAATATTAAATTTAATCTGTCCAAATTAAGGATTAATGAAAAGGATGTCGTACTTTTGCGACATCCTTTTTTATTTATATTAATAAACGAAAGAACAATGAAAACAATGATTACTACCCTCCTGTTCAGTGCGCTTTGTGTAGCTACTGTCAGTGCTCAGACAGATGAAAAAGACAACGCCATGCTGAATAATGGAATAAATTTTCTGGATATTCCTTACGTGGCACATACACTGGAAGCGACTGACGGTGAAGAAGAGCTTATCATCAATTGTGATGAAGTAGATTGTACTACTTTCGTAGAATATACTCTTGCTATGGCCCTCTCTCCTACCGAAGACGGTCAGATAGCCGAAGGTGATTTCGCTGATAAGCTTCAGATGATCCGCTATCGTGACGGAAAGATAAACGGTTATACTTCCCGCCTGCACTACATTGCAGATTGGGTAAACAATGGTATTCGTAACGGTTTCTTGGAAGACGTAACAACGGCTAACAGTCCTTATATACAGCAAGTTTCTCTTTCCTACATGTCTTCTCATCCAGAACTGTACAAGCAGTTAAGTAACTCTCCGGGGAACGTAACAAAGATGAAAGAAATAGAAAAGTCATTGAATGGTCAGGAATTTCATTATGTCCCCAAAGATAAACTACCATTCGACGGTCTGCCTTGGATAAAGAATGGTGACATCATTGCTATCACTACAAATACCCCGGGATTGGATGTAGCTCATATGGGTATTGCTTTCTATGTAAACGGCAAACTAAGTCTGCTGCATGCTTCTTCCAAAGAGAAGAAAGTGGTTATTTCTAAAGTGACCTTGGGGCAGATGTTACAGAAAAACAAAAATTGGACGGGAATTAGAGTACTAAGAATGAAGAAATAAACTTTAAATATTAGCAAAATAAATGCGGAAGCTTCAATTAATGAAACTTCCGCATTTTATATTTATGGCTAATGCGAATCTGGAGTTGAATTTAATCGGTGCAGAAGGAATAAAGGAGTGGTAAGGCGGTAAGGTAACAGGGTGGATAAAGTGGCTGCGCTATATATTACAGAGTGTTATCCCGTTATCACTTTATCACCCTACCACCTTATCACATTTTGTTCATATCCGATAAATAATGAACAGGATTCAACTCCTGATCCACATGGTTAATTAAAAATAGCTTGGAGATATTCTTTAAAATATCTCCAAGCCCCCAGAAAAACTAAAATAACAATCTGTTACCCTCGCATCAGCAATTCCGGGAATGTAAATCCTTGCATGGTATAGCAGATAAAGAAGATGGTAGCACTAACAATCCAAAGAATAAGCAATGTCCACTTCAACCCGGAAACCATAGGTTGCCAATTGAATACCGGACGAAAGATTGCGAAAACAAGGCTAACCAGAGGAATACCCACTACGAGGATACCTGCAATATATAGTACGATGGCTGACAAAGGAGATGTAGGTAATACAAAATCAATAGCCGGGAACCAAGACATCAACGCCGCACCACCACCAATAGCAACTGCAATAGCGGCAAAGAGCAAAGCTACAAATACAATACCGAAAACAAACAGTACCGGGCTGCAAATGATAGCCACAATAACCAGACAAATCTTCAGGAACCAACCGACAATCATTAATAATGTATCACCAGTCCTTTGCATAGAAGTACGAGGTTTATCAGACTTCATATAATCGTTTACATTATTGGTAACTCTCTCAAAACCATCAGTTACAGTCTTTCCAATATTCTCTACCGTAACAGCTTCGCCGCGCATATTCAACTTTTCAGCCGCCGTACGAGCTTCGGGAATCACTATCCAGCAAATGATATAAATAGGGATCAAGAACTTGAAACCAAAGATTGCGCAAAAAACAAGAGCCAAACGGAACCAGGTGGAATCCCAACCCAAATAAACACTAAGTCCCCCTATCACGCCACCCAGCATTTTATCGTCCGGATTGCGATACAAACGATGACGGGCAGAAGTATATGAAGAATCTGTATCACCATTCCAGGAACCGGAACCATAACCTTCACCGGAGGCACCCTTCGTATTTCCGGAACCGGAAGCAGTATTCTCTTCCGTACCAGTTTCCATCTCTTCAGGTTTCCCCATACGATTGATTACTTCTTCTACATCGGTTATAGTGATCACCTGAGAGCCAGCAGTCAGCTTCTCTGAAAAAAGTTCAGAGATGCGAAGTTCGATGTCATTTACAATCTCGTCAGCACCAGCTTGTCTTCTAAAGTGCAGTTTCAGATTGCATAGATAGTTATCCAAAAGGCGATAGGCGTCTTCATCAATGTGGAAAACAGTTCCGCCCAAATTTACCGTTAATGTCTTTTTCATTGCTATTTGTTTTTTTAATTTATACTGATACGAGGTTTTTCAATATTATGAATCTAATAGTTGGCTATATGATTCACTGTTTCATTCAACTCACGCCAGGAGATTTCCAACTCTCCAAGAAAAACTTCCCCTTTTGGGGTGAGCTTGTAATATTTACGTGGCGGTCCTTGTGTGGACTCTATCCATTCGTAACTTAATAGATCGTCATTCTTCAGACGAGTGAGCAGGGGGTAAAGCGTTCCTTCCACTACGATCAGCTTAGCTTCTTTAAGTTTCTGGATAATATCCGAAGCGTAGGCCGGTTCTTTATGAAGCAGTAGCATGATGCAATACTCTAACATGCCCTTACGCATTTGCGACTTTACATTATTTACGTCCATCTCTTATTGGTTTACGATTCGACAATTTTCTATTTTACAGCGAAGATAGCAACTGATTGAAATAGAGCTTTTCTTTGTATGACACAAATATATGTATTATCTTAGTACTATGCAATACAAAGTACCTTGTATTTCATTTAATTAACACTATTATCTATTCACACCTTATTAATAAAGCACCAAGGGAAAGAATAACATATAAGAGAAAAATGTATCTTTGCGGAAAAGATATAAATACAACGAACTATGTTAACTATCAGAAAAGCAACTACAGCCGATTGTGAGTTGATTCACAAACTTGCATGGCAGATATTTCCGGAGACTTACAAGGACATACTTTCACCGGAACAAAACGATTACATGATGGAATGGATGTACTCCATAAAGAACATCCGCAAGCAAATGGAAGAAGAAGGACATGTATATTTCATTGGATACAAGGACAACGAAGTGTGTGGTTATGTATCTGTGCAACAACAAGGTGAAGATCTCTTCCATTTACAGAAAATATATGTACTCCCCTCCTTCCAAGGATCACATTGCGGTAGCTTCTTATTCCATGAAGCCGTCAAATATATCAAGGAAGTACATCCCGGTCCATGCCTGATGGAATTAAATGTAAACCGCAACAACAAAGCGCTGAATTTCTATGAACGCATGGGGATGAAAAAATTGAGGGAAGGGGATTTTCCGATAGGGAACAGATATTATATGAATGACTTTATAATGGGGCTGGAGATCAATTAAAAATTAAAGGCTGCGCAGTTCAAAAAGAGAACCTTGCGCAGCCTTTAATTTTTAATTGATAATTCTTTATTTCCAATTATTCCGTTACTCGTTCCAACCATTTTACCATGGCAAACATAACACCCATTGACACAAGGCAAATAACAAAGAATACAGTCCAACACTGCCAGATAGGAATCTTGTTATACATCATAGGACCAAGGAATAAGAAAAGATTTCCTATCGCTGTTGCACCAAGCCACAAGCCTTGGCACAAACCCTGAATATGTTTGGGAGCTACCTTAGAAACAAATGAAAGACCAAGCGGCGAAATGAAAAGCTCAGCTACAGTCAAGAAGAAATAAACCACAATCAGCACCCACGGACCAGCCTTCAACCCTGCTTTGGCAGAGTCAGCCATCGCCTTAAACTCAGTGCCTGAAGGATAACCTTGCATTGCCGAATAAATAGTAAGGAATAAGAAGGCAAGTCCTGCAATACCCATACCAATGGCAATCTTCTTAGGAGTAGATATTTGCTGACCACGACGGGAAAGCGCACCAAAGAAGAGCATGATGAGCGGAGTAAGTACTATCACAAAGAATGGATTCACAGCCTGCCAAATTTCGGGTGCAATACTATCGGTTACTACGAAGTCGCGGGCAAAAAGTGAAAGTGACTGTCCGTTCTGATGGAATGAGAACCAGAAGAAAATCACGATACCTAATACAGCAAACAGTGCATATAAACGTTGCTTTATCTCTTTTGCCATGGCTGCTTTCTCTGCGGGGGTATAAGTCACTGATTCCATTTTTTCCTTCTTGCCCGGTGTAGGGAATACCTTCCGACACGCAATGAAAATGAAAAGAGAAATAAGCATAGCTACTACCGAAGCTATGAATGAATAGTGGATACCTGTATTAAATACGTCAAGATACTGAGTACAGAAAACGCTCAAATCAGTTGTTACCGTGCCTCCTACTTTGACAACCAGTTCATTTAGGTTAGAGAGATTATCAGAAGCCATATTGCCACCTTCCTTAATATATTGATGGCACAATGCAGGCAGATCAGCGTTGTACATCATGCTATGAACCTTCAGCCACCATTCTCTGAGCAGGGGAGCAACAAAAGGTGCAATCAACCCACCAATATTGATAAATACATAGAATATCTGAAAGCCGGAATCACGACGGCTCTTAGCCAGCTTCAAGGCTTCAGGTCCTTTTTTCTCAGCTTCTTTCTCAAGGTTGTCGTACATCTGGCCTACGATAGCCTGTAAGTTTCCTTTAAAAAGTCCGTTACCGAAAGCAATGAAAAACAAAGAGACACAAGTCAAAGGAAGCAACCAACCAATATTTTCAGCAGTGGACAGTACAGGAATAGATAGAATGACATAACCCAATGACATCACTATCAATCCTGACATGATTGTTCCTTTATAGTTTTGCGTCCTATCGGCAATAATACCGCCTACCAAACTCAGTACATAGATACCACAATAAAAGACTGAGTAGATAATGGAACTGGTTTCGTCACTCAGGCCGAATTTGGAGCAGAGGAACAGTACCAGTACGGCATTCATGATGTAGTAGCCGAACCTTTCGCCCATATTGGAGATAGCAGCTGCCAACAGACCTTTAGGATGATTCTTGAACATAGATATAAGTTTTTTAAATTAGTAATTAGATTGATTTTCGTTTATTAAATGCAAATATATACATTTTGCTGAAATAACCTGTAAAAAAGTGAAATTAGTCATGAAAAAGGATGCAAACTTCAGCATGAACCTCCTTAATTAAATCATTTGGATCAAGTTTAAGTTGCAGGCCACGCTGACCCGCACTTATGTAGATATAAGGATAATTGAGACAAGATTCATGAATGTATGTAGGGAAAGGTTTCTTCATACCGATAGGAGTACATCCACCACGAATATATCCCGTCAAAGGAAGTAATTCTTTCATCGGAATAAGATCACACTTCTTATTACCGGAAGCTTTAGCCGCCAATTTTAAATCTACCTCATGCTCACCGGGGATGACACATACGAAATAGCCATTCTTATCGCCATGCAGGACAAGGGTTTTGAATACCTGTTCGATATTCTCCCCCAAACTATCAGCCACATGAATAGCGCTTAAATCGTTTTCATCCACCTCATAGGGAATGAGTTCGTATGGTATTTTGGCTTTATCCAAAAGCCTCGCCGCATTCGTCTTATTGATTTTCATAATTTATCCTTTTAATTCTTCTCGCAAAAACTTAGGGGTATATCCCTTCTTACTCTTGGCCACTTCTTCCGGTGTGCCGCAACTGAGGAGTTGCCCCCCACCCTTACCACCATCAGGTCCCATATCGATGATATAATCAGCCATCTTGATAACATCCAGATTATGCTCGATGACAATCACTGTGTTACCTTTGTCCACCAATTTATTAAGCACATTCATCAGTACGCGAATGTCTTCGAAATGAAGTCCGGTAGTAGGCTCATCCAGAATATAAAGGGTTTTCCCCGTATCTCGCTTGGAAAGTTCCGTAGCCAATTTCACACGTTGGCTTTCACCACCGGAAAGGGTGGTGGAAGATTGTCCCAACTTTATATATCCCAGACCGACTTCCTGTATTACCTTAATCTTATTCAAAATCTGTGGCACATTTTCAAAGAACTCCACCGCACGGTTAATGGTCATATCCAGTACATCAGCAATAGATTTTCCCTTGAAGCGCACTTCCAATGTCTCACGATTATAGCGTTTGCCATGACAGACTTCACAGGGTACATATACATCGGGCAGGAAGTTCATTTCAATTGTTTTGTAACCATTTCCCTGGCACGCTTCACAACGTCCGCCACTCACATTAAAAGAGAAGCGCCCCGGTTTATAACCGCGTATCTTGGCTTCCGGTAATCCTACAAACAAATTACGAATATCAGAAAAGACTCCCGTATAAGTGGCTGGATTAGAACGCGGTGTACGCCCCAACGGAGACTGATCCACATTTACCACCTTATCGATGTTTTCCAATCCTTCAATACTATCGTATTCCAGAGGATCCTGAAGCGAGCGATAGAACTTCTGCGAAAGAATAGGTTGCAATGTTTCGTTGATCAGCGTAGATTTTCCGCTGCCGGATACACCAGTGACACAGATCAACTTACCAAGAGGAAATTCCACATCTACCCCTTTCAGGTTATTCCCCCGTGCACCACGCAGCCAAAGGCTATGCCCATTACCTTCACGACGTTTTTGGGGTATTTCTATCTCACGTTCCCCATTAAGATATTGTGATGTCAACGTATGCGTCTCCAACATTTCCTTGGGAGTTCCTGCAAAAACAACCTCACCACCCAAGCGTCCGGCTTTCGGCCCCATATCAATCACATAATCAGCAGCCATCATCATATCCTTATCATGCTCCACAACAATGACGGAGTTACCGATATCCCTCAGCTCTTTCAGAGAATGAATTAGCCGCTGGTTATCCCGCTGATGCAAGCCAATACTCGGCTCATCAAGAATATAAAGTACATTCACCAATTGCGAACCGATTTGAGTAGCCAAACGAATACGCTGACTCTCACCACCAGAAAGAGTTACAGAACCACGGTCAAGGGCAAGGTAATCCAGTCCCACATCCAACAGGAATTTCAGACGGGTACGGATTTCTTTCAATATCTCAACAGCAATTTGTTTCTGCTTATTATCCAGATACTGATCGACATTCATCAGCCAGTCATAAAGCTCATTGATATCCATACAAGACAGTTCATAGATATTCTTATCATGGATACGGAAATGAAGAGCTTCTTTATTCAATCTTGCCCCTTTACATTCAGGACATACAGTAGTTTTAGCAAATTGCTCCGCCCACTTTTGTGCAGTAGCAGAAGCATCTTTTTCCTGTAACATCTGAATATACTTCACCACCCCCTCAAACGTTACAAAGTAATCGGAAGAAGTACCGATAAGAGAGCTTTTAATCTTAATACGTTCATCCGAACCGTAGAGGATTTCATCAATGGCTTCATCCGGCAATTCCTTAACAGGAGTTTTTAAGGTAGCTTCATATTTCTCCAATAAAGCGGCAATCTGCCAGAAAATCATGCTATTCTTGTACTTACCTAATGGAATGACAGCTCCTTCGTATATAGAAAGTTCCCGATCGGGAATCACTTTTTCCACATCAATCTGATTCACAACTCCCAATCCCTTACATTTAGGGCAAGCACCTTGCGGAGAGTTGAATGAAAAATTGTGGGGTGCCGGCTCACGGTAGGACAACCCGGTAACAGGACACATTAACCGCTTACTATAGTGACGAACATTTTCGGATTGCAAATCAAGTATCATCAACAAGCCGTCACCTTGCTGCATCGCGGTAGCCACACTGTTTTTCAGACGAACGTCATCTTTATCCGTCACAACCAGCTTATCAATAACTACTTCTATATCATGATTCTTATAGCGGTCCAACTTCATGCCGGGTAATGCCTCCCTGATTTCACCGTCTACACGAACATAGAGATAACCTTTCTTACGCACCTGTTCGAACAGTTCCTTATAATGTCCCTTACGAGTACGAACTAATGGAGCCAGAATATAAATTTTCTTGCCTTTATAATCATTCAGGATCAAATCAAGGATTTGCTCTTCAGTGTATTTTACCATTCTTTCACCCGAAAGATAAGAATAAGCTATACCGGCACGTGCATAAAGCAAACGTAAATAATCATAAATTTCCGTTGTAGTGCCGACTGTAGAGCGGGGATTCTTATTCGTCGTTTTTTGTTCAATAGAAATAACCGGACTCAATCCCGTAATCTTATCGACATCGGGACGCTCCAGATTTCCCAGGAAATTGCGGGCATACGCAGAAAATGTTTCGATATACCGACGCTGTCCTTCGGCAAAAATCGTGTCGAATGCCAACGACGACTTGCCGCTTCCGCTTAGTCCCGTAATAACGGTAAGACTGTTACGGGGAATTTCCGCATCGATATTTTTTAGATTGTGCACGCGCGCACCATATACATTGATGTATTCTGTTTCTTCTGTCATTTATCTTAATATATTAATATCACTTTTAATCTTATAATTAACTCCATCTGCTCCCTCCGCTTCTACCACTATAAAATAAACACCTTCGGGAACATTCTTTCCATGCGCAGTACCATCCCATCCTGCATCAATATTCTGTAATCCCCAGCGGTAAAGTTCCTGTCCCCAACGATTGAAAACATACGCATTGAAGCGAACCAGCGACTTATGCTTTACACGAAACACATCATTCACTCCGTCGCCATTAGGTGAAAAAGCATTCGGTACTTTAAGTTCCGATTCAGTAATACGAATCATAAAAGTGCCAGAAGTATTCGTTTCTTCCGTCTCAATATCCGTCATAGTCAGACGGACATAAAACATACCGGATTCCTGAAAACTATAAATAGTTTCAGCATCAAAGCGCGTCAGGAAAATATCATTGAAAGCTGCGTCGCGAGAGAAGTTCCATTCATAACGAAAGTTTGCAGTCTCATCCGACGACTCCCCGGAGTCTTCATCTCTCCACATAAAACGAAATTCAAGAGGAGCGGCACCCGTATAGGTATCATCCGGAAAGATAGAAACATTCCCTTCCGGAGCTGCTCCGTTTTCGGAAAGCAAAATAGCCACGGGAGACACTTCTAAGAGTCCTATCCTTCCCCCGTCAGCCCACACCGGTAAATACCCGAGCAACAGTATCGCCACACAACCGATATATGAAAACAATCCGCATCGCATAATACCTGCAAAAATAACGGTTTCCCAGCGAATATCAGCGGATACATAAGATTTTTCAGTTTTAAAATGCACAATATTATTTCTTAACGCATTCCTTTCGTTAAATTTAGGCAAAATCCTTACCTTTGCGGCTACTTTGGGAAATTGTAAACGTAAACCAACGATATCGAATGAGAACGATTAACCGGATTTTCTGCTCCTTGCTGCTCGCCGGTGCATGCAGTCTCGGAGCAATTGCACAAGAGAACCAGTCATATTTTCTGCATACCATTGAAAAAGGGCAAAGCCTTTATTCCATATCCAGTATGTATGGTGTCACACAGTCGGACATCGTGAAGTTGAATCCAGGAAGCGATGAAAAAATATTTGTAGGACGCACTTTACGCATTCCACGCACCGCTGCCAATACTCAGACAGAAACTTTCCATACTATAGCCCAGGGCGAAACCCTGTATCGGTTGACCGTTAAATATGGTATATCCGCCAAAGCTATTTGTGATGCCAACCCCGGACTGAGTGCCGAGAATTTTCGCATCGGACAGGTAATACGCATACCTTCCGCCAGCGAAGCAGGTATAATTACTACGGAAACCGTTAATGAGCCTGCAATTCCCTTAATTCAGGGACCTGTACAATCTCGTTGCCGGGATATGCACAAAGTTAAGCGGAAAGAAACTGTTTACAGTATCAGTCGTGAGTATGGTATTTCCGAAGCAGAACTGATAGCAGCCAACCCGGAATTGAAAGGTGAAAACAAAATAAAGAAAGGTACTTTCCTCTGTATTCCTTATCCTACTGCGCAAGTAGAGAAGCCTACCCAGCCACAGGTAGTGCCCAGTGACACCCAATTATTCAGTGAAAACAAGAAAACAACAGAACGTTTCAGTACGATTAAAGCTGCCTTGATTCTTCCTTTCCTGGATGTTTCCAAGAGTGAGGCTGCCCGTATGATAGAATATTATGAAGGCTTCCTCATGGCAGTAGATAGTTTGAAACGCAGTGGAGTTTCTATTGATTTGTACGCTTACAATTCCGGTCCTGAGAGTGCTTCTCTGAATCCAATCCTCTCCAAAAAGGAGATGAAGGATATGGATATTATTTTCGGTCCGTTATATCCACAACAAATCAAGCCAGTGGCTGATTTCGCCCAGAAAAATGATATTCGTCTCGTGGTACCGTTCTCATCAAAAGACAACAGTGTATTCCGCAACCCCGCCATCTATCAGATTAATACTCCTCAGTCATATCTTTACTCAGAAGTATACGACCACTTTGTTCGCCAATTCCCCAATGCTAATGTTATCTTCATAGAGGCCAGTACAGGCACAAAAGATAAAGCTGAATTTATCAAAGGATTAAAAGACGAACTGAAAAACCGTTCCATTCCAATGAAATCCCTGAAAGAGGATGCAACAGTAGAATCCCTGAAAACAGTATTACGCTCCGACCGGGAAAATATATTCATCCCTACATCGGGAAGCAATGTGACTCTGATAAAAATACTTCCTCAACTAACCTTATTGGTGCGTGAAAATCCGGAAAGTAACATCCATTTGTTCGGTTATCCAGAATGGCAAACTTACACCAAGGATCATTTGGAAACCTTCTTTGAACTGGATACTTACTTCTATTCATCATTCTATACCAACAATTTGTTACCTGCGGCTATCAGCTTCACTAAGAATTACCGCAGATGGTATGGCAAAGAGATGGATGAACGCTACCCAAAATATGGTATGTTAGGCTTTGATACCGGTTATTTCTTTCTGAAAGGCTTGTCACGCTATGGCTCTGAGTTAGAGAAAAATATGCAACTCATGGATCTGGTACCTATTCAAACCGGATTCAAGTTCCAACGTGTAAACAATTGGGGTGGCTTTATCAACAAGAAAGTATTCTTTGTACGCTTCACCAAAAATTATGAGTTGGTGAAACTGGATTATGATTGATAACAGAAGGTTTTAAACTCAAAGACAATGAAGATAAAAAATATTATAGGATCCGTCCTGCTACTTACCGTATGGGCTTTGCCCGGCCATGCACAGATAGGCGAACAACGCCATAACTTAGCAGTAGGTTTTAACGGCGGTATCAATATCAATAGCGTCAGCTTCTCTCCTACTGTCCGGCAAAAAAGCTTGATGGGTATCAATGGTGGTCTGACAATGCGCTATATCTCCGAAAAGTATTTCAGTATGATTTGCGGCGCACAAGTGGAATTAAATTTCTCACAGCATGGTTGGAGCGAATTTGATGAAGATCACCCCGAACTGGAATATACACGTACAATGAATTATGTGGAAATTCCGCTTCTGGCACATTTGGCTTTTGGTAAAGACCGTGGAGTACAATTTTTTATCCATGCAGGTCCACAAATAGGTTTCTTTATTAGCGATACCAGAAAGAAAAACGATGCATGGGAAAATTTTACAACTCCGGAACAGCATGATAAGGATGTGGAAAATAAATTCGATTATGGTATTACGGGAGGAGCAGGACTGGAGCTACGTACTAAAGCCGGAAATTTCCTCATAGAAGGAAGATACTATTATGCCTTATCCGACTTTTATAAGAGTACCAAGAAAGACTATTTCTCACGTTCGGCACATGGTACTATAGTGGCTAAGATAACTTACTTGTTCGATCTCAAAAAATAATTCTAAGATAGATAAAAGAAGGCGCCCCGGAACTTTTATATAGAAGTCCTGGGGCGCTTTTTTTTATTTGATCTCTTTTATCTCAATCGGTCAGCTGCTTTCACCATTACCTCATCACGATAGATAGCACGGAAAGACAGATAATTTAAAATGATAGAAATAGCAGGAAGGCAAAGTGCCCAGCCTAATTGGAAAGTCATTGCATCCAAATCATCTTTCAGCATAAACATAAATACAAAAAATGCTGCATAATATCCGATCAATAAAATACTATTGAATACCGTCATACGAACCTGCAACATTCGGTTACGGAAGAGAAAGATAGTACAAAATGCCACGACTGCACTTAAAAACAAAATTCCGAATAACCCCCATGTAGATTGAAAGGTGTCTTCCGTCAGCGTCACCCCCAACGGCTTAAAAATATATGCAGTCACTCCGTCAGAAGCAATAAACTGTCCTACAGGCAAACACATGGTAGCTATTAGCAAACCTGTCACTATTAATAAATAAATAGATTGAATACGTTGTATCATTGTTATTTTCCTTGATTAAAACAACAGAGGTGTGTCCAAGCAAAATTTACTTGAACACACCTCCGTAGTAATTTCATTTACTGTAATTTTTCTTTTTCCTTAGCCGGGTTACGATAATAGATCTTACCTTCAACGTACTCTTGCGTTGCAATCAACGTCGGTTTCGGCAACTTCTCATAGTAGCGTGAAATTTCAATCTGCTCCCGATTCTCGAACACTTCTTCCAGATTGTCATTATAGGAAGCAAACTCTGCCAGCTTCTTAGAAAGATCATTCTTGATCTCTACACTGATCTGATTTGCACGCTTACCTATAATAGCTACGGTTTCATACACGTTACCGGTATCTGCACACAACTCCATCATGTCACGGGTAACCGTGGTACCAGGAGCATTTGTCTTCTTATAATCCATAAATATCTAAATTAATATTATCCTATATCTGTTTGCTTATCCCCATCCAACATCTTCTCGGAATCCTTAAATATCTTCTCGGCCTCCTTCATATATTTACTTTCAGGAAACTCATTCTTGAAAGCATAATATTCATCCACCGTTTCACGATAACGCTCTGCTCTCTTATCTTCCACACTATAAATGGCCATTTCATATTTGGCACGCAAAATAAGGATAGACAGATCTTCGCGAAGATTCGTATAAGGATAATCCTTCAAAGCATTTTGTGCAGTAATCACACAAGACTGATAGTTATTTCCCAAATAGTTACCCAAATTGTAATACATTCTGGCTGAAAGATACTCTTTCATTACCAACTTATCCTGCAATTTGAATATCATATCCTGAGCTTCATCTTTCTTTGAACTCTGCGGGAAGTATTCCATGAACATCTGCAACTGCTGAATAGCACTGTAAGTACCAGACTGGTCGAGACGAGGTTCCGGAGTATCCAGATACAATGCCTTACCTGCATGGAAACGTGCCAATTCAGCAAACGTACCGCGAGGATATACATTATAATATTGGATAAAACTCTGAGCTGCCGTTTGGTAGTCTTTCTGGTTATAATAGCTCATACCCAGCATGTAGAGGGATTCCTCTGCTTTGTCTGTACCCTTGAGGATAGCAATTAACTCATTAAGCAACGTTGCTGCACGGTTGTACTGCCCTTTTGCGAAGTAGTTCTTTGCCGCCTCATACTTATATTCATAGTCGGTGCTTTTTAACAGTTTATTGTACTCTCCACACGAGGAGAGCAATATTGCTGCAAGCAAAGTTATTAAGATGTTCTTCTTCATTCTTAGCTTTTCAAATAATGTGCAAAGATAAAGGTTCGCATCGAATAAAGCAACGATACGAACCTTAATTTTTCAAAAACCAGACATTGACCGACAAACGCCCGTCTATTCACGACAAAACGGAATAATGAACGGTCGAAAATAACGGTCATTATAATTTATACAAATCACTTGCTGCAAGCAGGTCCACTTTCTTTTCAGTCAGCACACGGATGCAGTTCTCCATGTCATTGGGACGGATGATAACATTAGCAGTGTTACCATTAGCAAACGAATACATGTATTCGATGAAAACACCTTCATCGGACAAGAAACGCAGAACCTTTGACAATGATCCCGGAATATTGGGACAACTAATACCTACCACATCCGTTACATTCACTGCAAAATGATTATCTTTCAAAGCTTTATATGCCTTATCCGGTTCAGATACAATGCCACGAAGAATACCAAAATCAGCATTCTCGGCAATACAGAGAGCGGAAAGATTGACACCTTCTTTCGCAAGCACTTCAGTCACTTCGGTCAGACGGCCAGACTTGTTTTCAAGGAAAATAGAAAGTTGTTTTGCTACCATGATCTTAATTATTAATGATGAATGATGAATGATGAATGATAAATTACGGACATCCCACAGGAAATTAATAATTTATAATTCATAATTTATAATTAATTAAAGTTTCCGATTATCAATCACCCGTTTAGCTTTACCAACACTGCGTTCAATGCTGCGAGGTTCTACCAGACGTACATCTACTCCCAGCCCAAGTACGCTCTGCAGGCGAGCTGCTAATTTCTTCTTTAACGCTAGCATCTTGTTTATTTCATCCGAATAGTATTCCGGGCGTACTTCAACCTGCAACTCCATAGTATCAGTATTGTTCTTACGGTCTACAATCAGAAGGTAATGCGGCTCAAATTCCGGCATTTCAAGGATAACGGATTCTATCTGAGTCGGGAATACATTGACTCCACGAATAATAAGCATATCATCACTACGACCGAGGATGCGATCCATACGAACAAGCGTACGTCCACAAGTACATTTGTCATAATGCAGAGCGGTTAGGTCCTTGGTGCGATAACGCAACAAAGGCATCCCCTCTTTAGTCAGATGCGTAAAGACCAGTTCACCCGTTTCACCCGGAGCCACAGGTTCCAATGTATTCGGATTGATAATTTCAGGAAAATAATGATCTTCATTGAGGTGAGTACCATGCTGACATTCACACTCATACCCCACACCAGGACCGGCTATTTCACTCAATCCATATATATCATAGGCTTTTATACCTAATTTTTCTTCAATTTCATTACGCATATTCTCTGTCCAGGGTTCTGCACCAAAAGCACCAATCTTCAACCTGAACTCTTCGCGTGGAAGACCGGAGTCTTTAATGGCATCCGCTAGATAAAGAGCATACGAAGGCGTACAGCAAAGCACCGTAGAACCAAAATCATGCATTAAAGTAATCTGCTTCTCTGTGTTACCACTTGACATCGGAATAACAGAAGCACCTATGTTCTCCGCACCTGCATGTGCACCCAGACCACCGGTAAACAAGCCATATCCGTAAGCCACATGAAAAAAGTCGGAACTATCTGCACCGTATGCTGTAAATGCACGTGAAAGGCATTCTGCCCAAGAAGACAAGTCCTTACGGGTGTATCCCACTACAGTAGGTTTTCCTGTGGTACCGGACGAGGCATGGATACGTACGATCTGGCTCATTGGTACAGCACAAAGTCCGAAAGGATAATTATCGCGCAAGTCGTATTTTGTAGTAAAAGGAAGTTTTACGATATCGTCTATACTGTTAATATCGTCCGGGGTAATTCCCAGTTCCTGCATTTTTTTACGGTAGAAAGGAGTGTTGTGATAAACATGCTCCACAATCTTTTTGAGGCGAATGCTCTGGATTTTGCGAAGGCTTTCACGATCCATACATTCGATGCTTTCATTCCAAATCATGTCTTTGTTGTATTACATTGATGGTTATTATTAATTCTTATTTCCTGCAAAGGAATAAAAAAATTTTGTTTATCTCAAGTATTTTCCCGAATATTGCCGTCCATAAGGAGAGAAAATGAATAAATTTGAATTAACATCTGCCTATAAGCCAACCGGAGATCAGCCGGAAGCTATTGCAGAGCTCACTGAGGGCGTACTTCAGGGGGTTCCTGCACAAACATTACTTGGTGTCACCGGTTCGGGAAAGACGTTCACCATAGCCAATGTGATTGCCAATATCAATAAACCAACGTTAATATTGAGCCATAACAAAACATTGGCAGCGCAGCTTTACAGTGAGTTTAAAGCTTTCTTCCCCAATAATGCTGTAGAGTATTACGTTTCTTATTATGATTATTACCAACCCGAAGCTTATTTGCCGTCTTCGGATACCTATATAGAAAAGGACCTTGCCATCAATGATGAGATAGACAAACTGCGACTTGCAGCCACCTCTTCCCTACTCTCAGGCCGGAAAGATGTGGTAGTGGTGTCTTCTGTATCTTGTATATACGGTATGGGAAATCCGTCAGATTTCTATGAGAATGTGATAGAAGTACAACAAGGAAAGGCATTCAGCCGGAATGTTTTCCTACGTCGTCTGGTAGACAGCCTCTATGTACGCAATGATATTGATCTGAACCGCGGAAACTTCCGTGTGAAAGGAGATACAGTAGACATCTATCTGGCTTATGCAGATAATCTGCTACGCATTATTTTCTGGGGAGATGAAATAGACAGTATCGAAGAAGTCGATCCGATAAGCGGTGTGACCATCGCTCGTTTCGACGCATACAAAATTTATCCGGCCAACCTCTTCATGACTTCCAAAGAGGCCACTCTGCGGGCTATCCACGAGATAGAAGATGACCTGCATAAACAGGTGCAATGGTTTGAAAGTGAAGGACGTCCCTTTGAAGCAAAGCGCCTCCAGGAACGGGTGACATACGATATGGAAATGATACGCGAATTAGGTCATTGTTCCGGCATTGAAAACTATTCGCGCTACTTTGACGGCCGTAGTGCCGGTAGTCGTCCCTATTGTTTATTGGACTTCTTCCCGGAAGACTTCCTGATCGTTATAGATGAAAGCCATGTGAGCGTACCTCAGATACGTGCCATGTATGGTGGTGACCGTGCCCGTAAAATCAACCTTGTAGAATATGGTTTCCGCCTTCCGGCTGCCATGGACAATCGTCCATTGAAATTTGAGGAGTTTGAGGAGATGGCAAAACAAGTAATTTATGTAAGTGCCACACCTGCCAATTATGAATTGATTCAATCGGAAGGCGTTGTTGTGGAACAGGTTATTCGTCCTACAGGCTTACTGGATCCGATTATCGAAGTACGTTCCAGCCACAATCAGATAGACGATCTCATGGAGGAAATCCAGATTCGTATCGAAAAGCACGAACGTACGCTGGTCACTACACTTACTAAGCGCATGGCAGAAGAATTGGCGGAATTCCTGCTGAATAACAATGTGAAATGCAACTATATCCATAGCGATGTAGATACATTGGAACGCGTCAAGATTATGAGTGACTTGCGTGAAGGTTTATACGATGTACTTATCGGTGTCAATCTGTTGCGTGAAGGATTAGACCTGCCGGAAGTCTCACTCGTGGCAATTCTTGATGCAGACAAGGAAGGTTTCCTACGCTCACACCGCTCACTGACGCAGACTGCCGGACGTGCCGCCCGAAATGTAAACGGTATGGTTATCATGTATGCCGACCGTATCACAGAAAGCATGCAATTGACAATTGACGAAACCAACCGTCGCCGTGAAAAGCAACTAAAATATAATGAGGAACATGGTATCACTCCTCAACAAATCAAAAAGGCGAAGAACCTCAATGTATTTGCGCCCAATACTGCACAGGAAAATGGCTTTACCGAAAAAGGAACAACCACTCCCCGTCCCTATGTCGAGCAAGAAAGTTCCGCCAGCATTGCTGCCGACCCTATTGTGCAATACATGTCCCGTCCGCAACTGGAAAAGAGTATCGAACGTACCCGAAAACTCATGCAGGAGGCTGCCAAGAAGCTCGACTTCATCGAAGCAGCACAATATCGGGACGAATTGCTGAAAATGGAGGATATGTTGAAAGAGAAAACATAACACATCTGTGTTGCTTTCTCTCTTCCCGACTATCCGAACCGTGCCAAGTCCGTATTCGCTCCGTATCTATACGCTTGGACTTGGTACGGACTTGATACGGTGTTGGTACGGAGTTGATAGGTAGAAGATAAAAGAGACTGTCATTTTCCTTAAAATAAATAGAATAAGAAGTCTTTTTGGCTAATAAATGTTATAAAACATACTTTTTCTTTTGGATAATTTGCAAGTATTCCAAAAGTCCGTATCTTTGCAATGTGTTTTTCATAGTATTAGATTTAAGGTTAACAAAGGTTGGAGTACAGCGGTACTCCTTTTTTTATGTCCATACCCCTCAAGTGAATCAAAATTAATAGATAGAATTGCCACAGACATACCCTCTAATTCATGCTTTTTGCGTATGTTTGTACCAAAGTTCAATTTCGCAAACTTACATGGAATTATTAGTATATAAAGCCTCAGCCGGTTCTGGAAAGACATTTACCCTCGCTGTAGAGTACATCAAGCACTTGATACTCAACCCCAGAGCTTACCGGCAAATACTTGCCGTAACCTTCACCAATAAAGCTACGGCAGAGATGAAAGAGCGCATCCTGCAACAACTCTACGGAATCTGGGTAAGCGACCCGGCATCCGAACCCTACTTGAATCGTATCCGAGAAGACTTACAATGGAAGAATCTGTCTGAAGACGATATCCGCCTGGCAGCCGGAACCGCCTTACAGTACATGTTGCATGATTACAGTCGGTTCCGGGTGGAAACCATCGACTCTTTTTTCCAATCCGTGATGCGTAATCTGGCACGCGAACTGGAACTAAGCCCGAACCTCAATATCGAACTGAATAATACCGAAGTTCTGAGTGATGCAGTGGATAGCCTGATAGAGAAACTAACACCTTCCTCTCCCGTACTGACCTGGTTACTGGACTATATCAATGAGCGTATTGCCGATGATAAACGCTGGAATGTATCCAATGAAATCAAACGCTTTGGCTGGAATATCTTCGATGAAGGTTATATAGAACAAGGTGAAGGACTCCGCCAACAACTGAAAGATCCCAATACTATCAAGCTATACCGTAATGAACTGAGGGAAATGGAAACGGAAGCTCTGGAACAAATGAAAGGTTTCTACGACCAATTCATTGGCGAACTGGAAGCACATGCCCTCACACCGGAAGATCTGAAAGGTGGGGCACGAGGCATAGGCAGCTATTTTCGCAAACTGAGGGATGGACGTTTATCAGACAAAGATACAGTAAATGCCACACTAAAGAACAGTCTGGATGATGCCAAAAACTGGGCTACCAAAACATCTGCGCAGAAGAACGAAATTATTCGGCTGGCCGAAACAAGTTTACTCCCGTTATTACAGGATGCTGAAACTTTCAGACCAAGAAACAACAAGATCGTAAATAGTTGCCGACTGTCCCTGCAACATTTGAATAAATTACAGTTACTTGCCCATATCGACGAAGAAGTGCGTGAACTGAACCGGGAACATAACCGCTTCCTATTATCAGATACGAATGCACTGCTCCATAATCTGGTACGAGATGGGGATTCTTCTTTCGTATTCGAAAAAATCGGTGCCAATATACGAAACGTAATGATCGATGAGTTTCAGGACACCAGCCGGATGCAATGGGATAACTTCAAAATTCTACTACTTGAAGGTCTTTCACAAGGAGCAGACAGTTTGATCGTAGGAGATGTGAAACAATCTATCTATCGCTGGCGAAACGGCGACTGGGGGATATTGAACGCGCTGGGTACCAAAGATGCTTCTTTCCCTTTCCCGGTACGTGTAGAAACACTAAAGACCAACCGTCGAAGTGAAACGAATGTCATCCGCTTCAATAATAACTTATTTACCGCAGCCGTGGAATATCTAAATATGCTCCACCTGAAAGAGCTGCAAGAAGACTGCCATCCCCTGCAACGGGCTTATGCAGATGTTGCCCAGGAATCGCCACGAACGGAAGCTAAAGGATACATCAAAGCAACCTTTCTGGAACCGGACGAAGAGCATGACTATACAGAACTCACCATTCTCTCGTTAGGAGAAGAAGTGCAGCGGTTGCTGGAAGCAGGCGTGAAGCTAAACGATATCACCATTCTGGTACGCAAAAATAAAAACATCCCTCCCATTGCTGACTATTTTGACAAGACCATGCACCTGTCTGTCGTCTCGGACGAGGCATTCCGACTGGATGCTTCACAGGCCATCTGTATGTTGATAGATGCCTTACGCTACTTATCCAATCCGGAAGACAAGGTGGCGTGCGCATCACTCATGATGAACTATGAATCAGGAATCAAAAAACAGGGAGGTGACTGGGACAGCTTACTGACCGCGAAACCTGAAGAAGCACTGCCTGAAGCATTCGTCACAGATATGGAAACTCTCCGGTTAATGCCACTTTACGAATTGTTGGAAGAATTATTCAGTCTGTTTGAAATGAAACGGATTGAAGAGCAGGATGCTTATCTTTTTTCTTTCTTCGATGCTGTCACTGAATACCTTCAAAATAATTCTTCAGACCTGGACGCATTTATCCGCTACTGGAACGAAACATTATGTAATAAGACTATCCCCAGTGGAGAAATGGACGGCATCCGTATCCTTTCCATTCATAAATCAAAAGGACTGGAATTTCATACCGTTCTTATTCCTTTCTGTGACTGGAAGCTTGAGAATGAAACTAATAATCAATTGATATGGTGTTCACCTACGGAAGCACCATTCAGTACACTCGACATCGTTCCGGTAAATTATTCCTCTACCATGGCGGAATCTGTATATCGGCAAAATTATCTGGATGAACGCCTGCAACTCTGGGTGGATAACCTGAACCTACTTTATGTAGCTTTCACCCGTGCCGGAAAGAATCTAATTTTCTGGTGCAAGAAAGGGCAAAAAGGTACCATGTCGGAATTATTGGCAAATGCTCTGCCACAAGTAGCCGCCCGGGAAGGTGATGAAAACTGGGATGAAGAAGAACCTTATGAAAATGGAGAACTCTGCCCATCAAAGTACACAGGAACAGATGAGCACCTACCCGAAACCCCTAAGACTTCTGCCAACCGCCTCGCACAAAAGCCTGACAAACTCCCGGTACACATGGAAAGCATGAGGCATGATATAGAATTCCGACAGTCGAACCGTTCTGCGGACTTTATCCAGGGAGTTGATGAAGAAGAATCCGACAATCGCCTCATAAACCGAGGGAGGCTTTTACATACCCTTTTCTCAGCCATTGAAACAGAGGAAGATATTGATAATGCTATTGACCAACTTGTCTTTGAAGGTATTATCGGCAAACCCGAAACGGAAAAGTCAATCCGGGAACTGACCCATCATGCATTCTCGCTTCTCCAAGTTCAAGACTGGTATTCGGGGAACTGGCACCTGTTCAATGAATGTGATATCATCTGGCAGGAAAGGGGTGAGCTACATACCCGCCGACCCGACCGTGTAATGGTGCGCGGCAATGAAATTGTCGTTATAGATTTCAAATTCGGAAAACAAAACAAAAAGTATAATAAGCAAGTGCAAGGATATATGCAATTGCTCACTCGCATGGGGTATCTGAAAGAAAACATAAAAGGATACCTTTGGTATGTGGAAGAAGATTTAATAGAAAAAGTATAGATACAACGGTAGTATGCAAACATTTCTCCAATTAGTAGCCCAAGACCTTTACCAAAAGATAGGAAACGATCTTTCAAGAGTAGCCATCGTTTTCCCCAATAAACGTGCCAGCCTGTTCTTCAACGAATATCTGGCAATGCAGAGCGACCGCCCTATATGGTCGCCTGCCTATGTCAGTATCAGCGAACTGTTCCGGCAACTCTCCCCGTGGAAATCCGGAGACCCTATCCGGTTGGTATGCGAACTCTATAAAGTCTTCCGTGAAGAAACCCGCAGCGAAGAAACACTCGATGATTTCTACTTCTGGGGCGAATTACTTATCAGTGATTTTGACGATGTGGACAAAAATCTTGTAGATGCCGACCGGTTATTCTCTAACCTGCAGGATTTGAAAAATATAATGGACGATTACGACTTCCTTGACTCTGAGCAGGAAGAAGCCATTCGTCAGTTTTTCCAAAATTTCTCTATCGAGCGCCGGACACAGCTTAAGGAGAAATTCATTTCTCTATGGGATAAATTAGGCGATATCTATCACCATTATCGCCGTAATCTTGAAGAACTTGGCATTGCTTACGAAGGTATGATGTACCGCTATGTAATGGAGGAATTACAGTCGGATAAACTAAAGTATGAGCATTACGTTTTTGTTGGTTTCAACGTATTAAACAAAGTAGAAACCAAGTTCTTTGAACGCTTGCGCGAGGCCGGAAAAGCATTATTTTATTGGGATTATGATGTCTTCTACACCCGCCTGCCCCGTGAAAACACACCTCCCTACACACACGAGGCAGGAGAATTCATTCTTCGTAATCTGAAATTATTCCCCAACGAATTGCCGGAAGCAGTTTTTGATACATTGCGGAAACCTAAAAATGTACGTTTCATCTCTGCTCCGACTGAGAATGCACAAGCACGTTATCTACCGGAATGGATACGTTCCGTAACGAAAAGAGACCTACAGGAGACTCCTGTGAAAGAGAAAGAAAATGCAGTAGTTCTTTGTAATGAGGCACTTCTGCTACCTGTACTTCATTCCATTCCACCTGAAGTAAAGAATGTAAATATAACTATGGGATTTCCTTTGGCACAAACACCCGTATACAGTTTCGTCAGTGCACTTATCGAATTGCAGACTACAGGTTATCGCAGAGATACGGGACGCTATCAATACGAAGCTGTACAGTCTGTACTGAAGCATCCCTATACACGTCAGCTCTCCACTTCTGCAGAAAGTTTAGAGAAACAATTAACAAGGGACAATCGATTCTTCCCTTTACCTTCTGAGCTAAAGCAAGATATTTTTTTAGAACAAATATTCACGCCTAAAACGGGTATTTCAGCCCTTTGTCAATACCTCACGGAGATGTTACGCGAAGTTGCTGTCCTCTACCGGCAAGAACAAGAAACAGATGATATCTTCAACCAACTTTACCGGGAGTCTCTATTTAAAAGTTATACTCTCATCAATCGTCTGCTGAACCTGATTGACAATGGAGAATTGAACATACAAATTGATACATTGAGACGTCTGCTCTGCCGACTACTTGCCACTTCAAACATTCCTTTTCATGGCGAGCCTGCTATTGGTATGCAGGTGATGGGAGTCTTGGAAACACGTAATCTCGACTTTCGTAATCTTATTATGCTTTCTCTCAACGAAGGGCAGCTGCCCAAAGCAGGTGGTGATTCTTCCTTTATTCCATACAATCTGAGGAAAGCTTTCGGCATGACTACTATCGAACATAAGAATGCCCTATATGCGTATTACTTCTACCGCCTGATACAACGTGCCGAAAATGTCACCTTATTATATAATACTGCTTCAGAAGGATTGAATCGCGGAGAAATGTCTCGTTTCATGTTGCAATTTCTTGTTGAATCTCCACACAGCATCTCACGAGAATACCTTGAAGCCGGACAATCTCCCCAAAGTGGTAGAGAAATTCGCGTTGAGAAAACACCGGAGATCATAACGAGAATGTACGAAAGGTATGATGTGAACCGTCATCCGAAATCCCTGTTTTCACCTTCAGCACTTAATACTTATCTGGATTGCAGATTGAAATTCTATTACCGCTATGTAGCTGGCCTAAAAGCTCCCGATGAAGTAAGCGCTGAAATAGACTCTGCTCTGTTTGGTACAATTTTCCACCGTGCAGCCGAATTAGTCTATAAAGATTTGACTGCAAACGGAAAAGAAATTCGAAAAGATGATTTGGAGCAAGTATTGCGCAATGATATAAAATTACAGAACTATGTAGATACCGCTTTCAAAGAGGAGTTCTTCCACGTAGCCCTCACCGAAAAGCCGGAATTTAACGGTACGCAGCTTATTAATGCCAAAGTAATCACATCTTATCTCCGCCAACTGCTGCGTAACGATCTGCAATATGCACCTTTCTTTATGGAAGGCATGGAAAAGAAGGTAACGGAAATTATAGAAATCGAAACTCCGCAAGGAAAGTTAGCATTGAACATCGGTGGTACCATTGACCGTATAGATAGCAAAGACGACACTTTGCGTATAGTAGACTATAAAACAGGAGGTAGCCCAAAGACGCCCGAAAACATCAAGCAGCTATTCACACCTGCCGACGGACGTCCGAATTACATTTTTCAGACTTTCTTGTATGCTTCTATTATGTGCCGCAAGCAGTCATTGAAGGTAGCCCCTTCCCTACTTTATATTCATCGAGCAGCGTCAGAGACGTATTCCCCTGTTATTGAAATGGGAGAAGCACGCCAACCCAAGATGCCGGTCAATAACTTTGCTTTCTATGAAGATGAATTTCGTGAACGCCTGCAAACTCTTTTACAAGAAATATACAATCCGGAAGAAGCTTTCACCCAAACTGAAGATACCAAGAAATGTGAGTTCTGTGATTTCAGAGAGCTATGCAGGCGATAAAAAAACAGACCGTCTGTTTACATGAAACAGATGGTCTGTCTTTAATACAATATTTACTTTTTCAACGGGAGTGAGAAGCTGAATATAGAACCTTCGCCTTTTTTGGAAGTAAACCACAGTTTACCACCATTCTTTACTACAAAGTCCTGACACAAGAGTAATCCCAAACCGGAACCTTCTTCATTGTTTGTACCGAAGGTACTGAAGTGCGTATCTGTATGAAGCAGTTTCTTTTGTCCTTCTTCGTCAATACCACAACCGTGATCTTGCACACAGACTACCGCCATACCATCTTTTTCCTCCAGTTTTACCAATACTTCAGAATTTTCGTTGCTGAACTTAATAGCATTGCTTATCAAATTGCGTACCACGGTTTTCAGCATATCTATATCTGCGGATACAGCCAGTTTCTCCGGTTTCTCTTCACGGATTGTAATCTTCTTCAGACCAGCTACCATATTAAAGATATCTATAACTCCATCCACAACTTCTACCACATCAATATCCTGATATACTACATTCAACTTACCAATCTGGCTCTTCGTCCACTTCAGCAAGTTATCCAGCAATGAGAATACATCTTCTGTCGTCTGGTTTGCCATTGTCAACAGCTCATACATCTCATCACCGATCTTCTCAGCCGGCAGATTCAGTATCAGCATATTCAGCACCATCTTGATAGAGCCCATAGGAGAACGCAAATCATGAGCAATCACCGAATAAAGTTTATCACGTCCGGCAATGGTACGTTGCAGCTCTTCGGTCTTATTCAAAATAATGCGTTTGGCAGCTACCAGCGAAATCTGGTGGGTTACACGAATAATCAGCTCTTCCTTATTGAAAGGTTTGGAGATAAAGTCATTCGCTCCCACCTGGAAACCTTTTACAATGTCCGTCGTGCTGTTTAGCGCAGTCAGGAAGATGATAGGAATATCTGCGGTCTTAGGGTTTGCTTTCAAATGCTGTGCCACTTCAAAACCACTCATGTCCGGCATCATCACGTCCAGCAACACCAAATCCGGGTTTTCCTTATCTACCTGCTCCAATGCTTGCCGACCGTTACTTGCCGTAGCGATAGCAAATTTTTCATTTGTTAAGAGTACTTTCAACAACAAAACGTTGGACATCACATCGTCAACGATGAGAATCTTGTACTCAGAAGGATTTATTTCCATATTCATCTTATACTATATTGTTTTCCCGTTTATCTATTAATTTCTATAACGATATTCCTTAAAATATTCCACTATCTTCTGCAAACCATCTCCCAATTCAATTGTTGGCTGCCAATTCAGTTTCTCTTTTGCCAGCGTAATATCTGGTTGGCGCTGTTTCGGATCATCATGCGGAAGCGGCTTAAACACCAATTTCGATTTAGACCCTGTTAATTGGATGACTTTTTCAGCTAGTTCAAGAATAGAAAATTCATTCGGATTTCCAAGGTTTACCGGGCCAATAAATTCGTCCTCCGTATTCATCATTCGCACCATTCCTTCTATCAGATCATCAATATACTGAAAGCTTCGGGTCTGATCCCCTGTCCCATAGATAGTTATATCATGGTTTTGCAGTGCCTGAACAACAAAATTAGAAACTACTCTACCATCATTCGGCAACATCCGTGGACCATACGTGTTAAAGATACGAATTATTTTAATACGAATATTGTTTTGACGATGATAATCCATAAACAAAGTCTCAGAACAACGTTTTCCTTCATCATAACAAGATCTGATGCCAATCGGATTCACATTTCCCCAATAACTTTCTACCTGAGGATGTACTACTGGATCACCATATACTTCACTTGTTGAAGCTTGTAAAATCTTAGCATTTGTCTTCTTCGCCAACCCCAACATATTAATAGCTCCCAGTACGGAGGTCTTAATCGTTTTGATCGCATCATATTGGTAATGTATCGGTGATGCCGGACAAGCCAAGTTATAAATTTCATCAAGTCCTTCAATGAGATAGGGAAATTCTACATCATGATTCACAAACTCAAAATGAGAATTGTTCTTCAGATGCTCTATATTCGATTCTACACCAGTAAACAAGTTATCCAAGCATATGACATGATGCCCTTCATTTATTAACCTTGTGCATAAGTGCGACCCTATAAACCCGGCACCTCCACTAACCAATATTTTTTTCATGTAAGAATTTTATAATGTCCGAAGACACATGTAACCTATTCGTTTGTTTATGTTGGCAAAAGTAGGAGATTTGGTTAACTTATGCAAGTTTGGAACAGGATATTTCACTTGTTAAGGATAACAAAAGAACATAATAGAAACAAAAATGCCCAAAATGGGCATTTTATTCTTCGGGAACCGGTGTTTCCACTGGGTTTGGAATACTAAAACTCTTGTCCGAAAACAGATCCGCCAAACCAGAAATCTGTTTCAAACGGAGTAATTCATCCCGATCCATGCCAATATTTTTCATAATCCATTGATCAGACATGCCTGCTTTATCCAGCTCAGCCACAATGTGACACATCAATTCTATATTATGCGAACCGCGCGCACGGTTATGCCGAATGGTAGACGCCATGCGATTAGAGAGTTCTTTATCAATCACCACCACAGGCAGCAAACCATTTTCCCGTTGATAAATACGTTTGGAACTTTTCAATACGCTATAACGATGATATCCATCAACCAATATATAACGGTCAGCTTCACTATCGTAGTAACACACACAAGGCATCGTAAAACCATCTTCCCAAATAGAAAGTTCCAATAGTTTCATTTCAGGAGGCGCTACAATATTGGGATTATAATCATTCGCCACTATTTTTTCCAACGGTACCGCTTTCACAGCATATACCGGACTTTGCTCTACACTCATAACATCATATTTTTGAATTGTTCCATTATTTTATCTCGTTTGTATGCTTCTTCTTTGTTTAAGGCAAACCCCATATACTTACAGGCGTGATCGTTTTTCAGGATACAGACACACATTCTTTTATAAGTTGGAATCTCACGAAATTCAGAAATTTCAATATCGTCCAGATAGTCCATCTTCACAGGTTTCTTATGTGTCTTGTAATTAGTAGTATTCACTACCTCTAGCGACACACCAGCATCCCTGAGCTTTTGAATGGTCTCTTCACTAAGACATCCACCTTTCGTGCGCCAGAATTCAATACTAACGGTCAATTTCTTCAAGTAATTACGCCGGGTATTTTCAGGCAATGTAGAAAGCAGGAACTGCATAAATTCTTTCCAGGTATACCCCTTCGGCAAGCGAACGGTTTGCCATCCCATAGCATGTGTTCCGCCATAAATTCCAGTAAAGTTCACCCCGTTCACACGCCCCACCATCTTACCCCAGGTAGTAGGATCAATCACTTTATAAAGCCGGAGACTTTCCTGAGCTTCACATAGAAATGGACTTGCTACACGTTGACGTTCAATGTTAACGCCAGCTTTATAATATAAATCATATAAATGATTATAATCCCATCCGAATTTTCCATTAGCTACCCAGATATCTGTCGTTTTCCAATCGAATATAGGATATGCATTGAAAATATCGTTTCCTATCTTAGAAGTCCAACGATAGTTGTGATACATTTGATATTTCCGCGCAAGATGAATACTGCGCCAGCGATTGAAGCTCTCCTGTGTACGAATACCGATTAGAAAACAAGAACGAACCGCATCTCTTTTTTCATGCAACCACTTGGCAAAGTGCATTTGGAATTCATAGTCCCACATTGCATCGGTATAAAAGGGAAAGCTCTTTACGTCCATACTTCCCTTTGGCATCTGCCGCACCCATATTTCTTCCATCTCCGGATCCCAGGGACGCCAGTAATTCTGATACATAGAGGTACAAGTAGTGACTTTAAAAGGCACACACACTCGATAGACTTCCAAAATATCCTTGTTTGCCTCCAGAATACGGTCTACATAATCAATTGTCATGCTATACTGGATTTCATAATCCATATGGTAAACACAAAGTTTCCGCTTGAGATTATTGCGCCGGATATAGTCAATACACAAGTTCAGTAATACACCACTATCTTTCCCTCCGGAAAAAGACACGCAGATGTTATCGAACTCCTTAAATATAATATGTAGCCGTTCTTGTGCTAATTCATATACATTCTTCTGAGCCTCCCCCATTTTTAATTCTCCTTATTCATTTTCACATAGCGCTTCCACTCTTTCTCTACTGAAAAGCCTAATTCCTTAAATATCTCCTGATGCTCTACAAATGTAACTGAACTCAAATATTTATCTTTATCCATTTTGGCTATGACCTTTTCTAAAAGAGCTTTTAATACTTCTGCATTATTATTCCTTATATAATAGTTATTAATAACTGCTTCCCGCTTTTTATATTCCAGCGGTATAAAACCTACAACTTCTTTTCCATCCACTGCAACAAACCACACAAAACTTTCCGACGTACGGAAAGGATAATTATAGTTCTGTTTTAAGACTTCCGGATTCATTACTAAAGGAGCTACAAGTTGATACAACCGTTTCTCCGTACCTTGCAATTCTATTATTTGCGTCATAGCTATCTGTTATTTATTATGGTTTGAGTTTAATTCCCACATAAAATAGTGCAGACAAAATTAAATAAAAAAAGAATAGAGACAATAAAGAATCAAGAAAATTAATAAAATTATATTTATTAAACACATTATCTTAAACTACAGTATATTTCTATAAAATTACTTATTGGGGTTGCATACCAAGGTAGTTACCGCAAACAGATGTACTATTCGGCACCGCAATATATCAACAATAGAAAATCAAAACGGGTTGACAAGGGAACTCACATTCTGACACTTTGCATTTTTAATCTATTGAGAATCCCATATTCCCGGGTTGATACCCACAAAGATGAAAATACGCCAATAAAAAATGGGAAGAAGCAGATTTTGAGATAAATATCGAAATCATGACATTTTTTTTAGAATGAAATATCCCCTGAAAAGTGCACAAATAAGCATATAATGTCTTAGACTGATATAGGTAGACACATTAACCAACTAATAAATGTGTTACTATT